>ERZ1106963.4441-NODE-4441-length-10468-cov-2.601556_pt1 | contig 10468 bp, 13 predicted proteins | sample MGYA00403681_ERZ1106963 | MGnify/ENA primary metagenome ERZ1106963 (study PRJEB35170, sample SAMEA104062407) | human gut metagenome | biome: human gut; feature: human-associated habitat; material: faeces | place: Denmark | collected 2012-05-03 ...
CCCTGTCGGACATGAGCCGGATCCCCGCGCACAGCAGCATGGCTATCGCGCAGACGCCCATCATGACGCACGACCACGGGTCTCCGCCCATGCCGGCCATGACCGCGCATGCCGCGTCCATGACGGCCATGAGCACGATGAGGACTGTAGCGACGCTCATAGCCCTTTCCTTTCTTCCGCATCGTCCTCGCCGCCCGCCTCCAGGTCCTTCACGGCCCGCTCATACTGGGGGAAGCCGTGGAACTCGCTGAACGGGTCGTGGTCGTCCGAATCGGGGAACGTGGTCTCGTGGGATTGGCGCAGGAACTCTCCGGCCACGATGCCGTCCTGCACCCATCGGAGCATGGTCCGGCCATCTGTCGGCACGCCCCACGCGTCGAACAGCGTGCGAAGCGGCTCCGACTCCTTCGCGCGGTCCATCATGCCGAACAGGATCAGACGCGCCATGTTCGCGGCCAGCAGACGGGGGGCGAGCCGTTCCGCCTCCTTCGTCTCGTCCCGCCACAAGCGCTGGTCGCAGTCGAAGCCGTCCTCCAGCTCGTAGCACAGCAGGTCGCCCTCGGGCGTCTCCGCCATCAACTCCATGTCGGACAGGGCGAGTATCCATGCGAGCATGTCGATCACCGCGTCGCCGGACGATTCGACGTTCTCCGGCAGGTCGATCATCGGATAGGACAGCGCGTCGTCGCCCGCGGGCACGAATCGTTCGTCGGGCACGGGGCAGGGGAGCGACAGCGTGGGCGTCAGAAGGATGCCTGCGAGCGGCGAGCCGCCCTCCTCGTCCTCCAGCAGCAGGCCGGCGGCGGCGGCCATGCGCGACAGGTAGGCGCTCGGACGCTCCACATACCACGGTCTGCCGCTGGAGAAGCCCTCGAACTTGATCGGCGGTGCGATGTCTGCCGGATCCCCGTCCAGCGGCGTGACCGGCGCCCTGTCGTCGGATTCGGCCTGCGAGGCCCCCTCCATGTACGCCGCGTACTCTCCGAATACGTCGCTCATCGCCATGGTTATGACTCCTTCCGTGTGGGGTTGTGCTGTGCGCGCATGGGCCGGACGACCCTCGCGCTTCGCGGGCCGGCTGCGCCGTTCCGCATGCTCTGACGCGCCTTGCGGCGTCTCTCGTCGTTGTCCTTCGCGTTGGTGGTGATCTCGGCCAGGACGGGGGCGGGTATGGTGATCTCGACGGGTACCGGCGCGTTCGACCCGTCCTTGAAGTAGGCGACGGATCCCCGGATGGTGCGCTCCCTGCCCTCGGGGTGCTCGGGGTCGACGGGGGCGCGGAGCCTCTGCAGGCTTCGCCAGTTGGGTTCGCCGTTCTCCATCTTCGGCTTGGTCTTCATGCGCTGGAGTATCTGCTGGTCGTCGCCGGTCATCTGGAACAGTCGGAGCGTGGCCCTTGCGGGGCTGACCGCGCCGTCGCTCTCGTCGGTGTCCTCCATGCTGAGGATCAGGGCGCGGCTGAAGCCGCCTTCGAGTCCGGCGTCGCTGAACTCCTGCACCTTCTGCGAGGCGAGCACCGGCAGGAATCGCTGGGAGCGGGCGAGGCGCATCCACTGGGCGATGACCTGCGCGGAGCCTTCGCCCAGCGCGACCCACGCCTCGTCCAATGCGACCACGCCGTCGCGTCCGCGCACGGATGCGCCGGCGCCCAGCACGATCATTCGCAGCACCCATCGCTGGATGCGCCCGTTGACGGTGTTCTCCGAGCCCTCGGTGGGCACGAGGGAGCGTGCGCCGGCCCTGATGAGGGTCAGCCCCTCGGATGCCTTCAGGGGCTCCACGTCGTCGTCGGTCCCGATGATGATGCGGAGGAACTGGTTGCTTTCCAGCTGCCTGTCCACAAGATCCCACGCCTCCACCACGTGCTCGTCGAGCGTTCTGATCCTCTCGCCCCTGGCCTTGGCGGCCAGGTAGGCGTCCTTGGCGACGCGCAACGCGGTGCCGCAGCATTTCGCTCCGTGCTTCAACCCGTAGTCGAGCATCGCGTTGAGGTAGGTCTCCGTGCCGGAGTCGCCGCCGGGGAAGAATATGTTGGCGAGCATGGTGCAGGCCAGTTCCTTCGCCTCCTCCTGGTTCTGCAGGACGCGGCACGGGTCGAACTGGCCGTTGGACACGTCGGAGTCGATGCTGATGACTCTGCCGCCGCGGCGTTTCACCGGGTCCGAGAAGTCGCTGTTTTCCTTCGGGTCGACGATGATGACGGGTGTTATCAGCCCGTCCCTGGTGACGATGCGGGCCCATTGGAAGCACAGCGACAGGAGCGCCATGGTGTTGTGCGTGGGCACGTATCCGGCGACGAGGAACGTGTGGTCGGGGCTGTCGACGGTCAGGCATCGGCACGGCTCGTCGGGTATGCGGGTGATGCGGGTGACGTACAGCCATTCCTGCGTTCTGCGCGTGTCCTTGGGCAGGAGGTTCTTCTTGCGTGGCAGGCCGAACACGGGCAGGCTGGTGGTGAAGGTGACGCGCAGCCGTTCCTGCGCCCCGTGGCGTTCGCCGTCCGTCGTGTAGCCGCCCCGGCATCGCGTGGGTTCGTGCACGACGACGCCGAGTGATCGCAGGAGGCGTACGAGCCCGTCGACGATTCGCTGGCGGTCGGCGGATTGGGTGAACTCGATGCTGCCGTTGGCGTCTATGGTGCCGTCTTGGTCGAGCAGGCCGCGCACGAGCTCCAGGCGCTGTTGGATGCTGGCGTGGAAGTAGGGTTCCGGGATGTGCTTGTCGTGCAGCACGCCGGTTTCCCGCAGCAGTGCTTTCAGCCCGATTACGCGGATGGTCCTCGCCGCATCGGCGTCTCTCACCTCGAATCCGTTCGCACGGCATCGTTCCGCCACGTAGTCGAGGTCGCCGTTGTTCGGGTTGGAGGTGAGGCAGCCGCTGCCGTTGCCGCCGTCGGCGAGCCAGGCGCCGAGCATCCACGGGTCGAGCGGCAGCTCCGCTTCGGGGAGGTCCAGCGGTTCGGGCGCGTGGATCGACCAGTTCGCGCGTCCCGTCCCGGTCCTGACGCCGGCGGCGAGCATCTCGCGCGTGGACACGACCTGCTCGTCGTACCATCTGCCGTCGTCGGGCTTCTCGCCCGCATACCGCTGCACGAGCCTCAACGCCAATGCCCGTACTGCGCCGCGCGCGTCATAGCGGGGGCGGTCGGCCTCGACGGTCCGGGCCGGCGTCGCACGGCATGCGGTTTCGATGCGCTGCATCTCGCCTGTGAAGTCCATCATGTGCAGGGATTGGCGCACCCATGTCTCGCGGTTTCCCGACGGCATCCATTCGCCGGCCACCGGTTCGATGAGCCGTGCGATCCCGTTGGCGTCCAGGGTCTTGCCCTCGGGTATCGTCCCGGCCATGTCGGCGAGCCTGCGTGCGGTCTCCGTGATGGATTTGCGGCGTTCGAGCGACCTGAGACGCTTGCTTCGCGTGCGCCTGCGGCGGTCCTCCCGGCTGCTGGCGGTCCACAGGTGGTCGCCGCCCGCGTGGATCCTCTGCCCGTCGCTCAGCTCGACCTCGTACACGTCCTTGTCGGTGATGGGGTGGAGCTTCCTGAGCGTGCAGGTGCCGCCGCCGCGCCAGTACATCCGGTCGCCCTCCCTGAGCTCCCCGAGCGGTATGACCGAACCGTTGGGGAAACGCTTCTGGGGCGGTACCGGCACCGGTGTCGAAAGTCCCAGCTCTTTGCCCGAACCCGTGCCGCCGACGATTCCCAGCGCCGGGGCCCGGTCCTCGTCCTGCGCGACGGTCGTTCCCAGGTACACCGGCTGGCGGTTCTTCTCACCGAATCCGAGCAGCGCGCCCGCGGGGTCGCCAGCCTTGTCGAAGCTGTTGATGCCTGCGCCGGCCACGCACATGGACGACCATTGCAGTTCGAACGGGGTGAGTCTCTTGTCGGAGCACGCCTGCATGCTCTGGAATCCGAACAGCTGTTCGGCCGGTGTGTTCATGGCGACGAACTCGACGTAGGGGACGACGCTCAGCGCGTCAAGCGCGGCCTGCTTGCGTCCCGCCACCAGCGCGGTGACGGACAGGTCGATGAGCGTGGGCGGCATGTCGGGGATGCGGTAGATCTCCTGCTTGTATTCGAGACGTTCCCGCTGGTCGCTCATCGCGCCGGTGGCCTCGCGCCCGTGGGCCTCCCTCTCCTTGATCGCGTCCTGGATGGCGTTGCGGTTGCGTCGGATCTGGTCGGCCGTGATCGAGGCCGGTTCGACCTTGCCGCGGATGCTCACGCCGACCGCGTTCGCGCCGTTGGGGCGCACCTGCATGAGCTTGGCGAGCCACTGGCTCGTCGCGTCGGCCGCCTCGGTCTGGGCGAACGTGCTGCTTTTCGCCGCGCAGATCGTGGCGGGGAACTCTCCCTGCACGTCCCACTGGTCGCAGGGGATCTTGTCGTCGTACATGATCTTCGCGGCGGTGCATGTGGCGGTGTCGGGGAACAGGTGCAGGTGGTCCTGGTCGGCGATGACGGGGAGCGCGTCGGAATTGCCCTCGCTGACCCACCATGACTTCATCATCCCGACGTGCCGGGCGACGGCGCCGTTGGACAGGTCGCAGAACGGGGTGAACCCGGCGGATCTCATGATGAGGGCCACGCGGCCCATGTCGGGCAGGAACTCCTCGAAGCGGGGCACGCCCTCCTTGATGTTGTAGACGATGTTGTCGAGCCCGTACAGCGCCTTGGACACGGGGTCGAGCCGCTTGTCCCGACCGAACATGCCGCCGCCCGCGTTGAGTCGCACGCCGATGTACGCGCACTGCTTCTGCGTCTTGTAGTCGGCGTACGCGTCGTTCTGCCAGCGTCCGAGATCGGTCCACTGCATGAGCTGGCTGGTCCGGTAGGCGACGGGCATCGCGCCGGAGAGGATGTGCCATTCGCGGTACTGCGACTGGTTGAGGTCGCGCTGCTTCACCGCGCCGACGGACACCATGCCGGCGAGCCCGTCGAAGAAGTTCTCGAACTGCTGCGCGGATTCTGATCGTTTGGAGTCGTTCGCGCCGTCGGTCAGCGGCACGGTCCACGGTATCGTCGCCCACAGCCAGACCGTCCGGTCGGCGGTGCTTCTCAGCAGCCCGTATTTGCTTGCGCTTGCGATGTAGCTTTCCGAGTATCGCAGTTCATCGGCTTTTGGCATACAGTTCACCCCAGTGTCCGTGTGCAGCCTCTACCAGCATAGGACACCGGGGTGTTTTTGTTTTTCCCGCGACGCGCGTATGGGTTCCGGCGTCAGATGCCGGACGAGTCCTGCGCGACGGCCCTTCTCGCCTTCGCGGCGATCCCCGTGATGCCGGGGGTCGCGTCGAACCCGTGGATGTCGTAGCTTGCCTTGCGGCATCCGCTCCTGCCTCCGCGCGTGTATTCCGCGTTGGCGCTGGCGTGTATCTCCCTGATGCGCCATCCGTTGTCCTCGTGGCGTTCGAGTTCGACGAACAGGTAGCGCGTCCGGTAGTGCCGTTCGCCCTTCTCGTCGCGTACCGTCACGGATTCCTCCCACGGGATCTTCACGGTGGCGCTGGTGCGGTGGAACGGTATCTGCTTCATTGCCATGTCGTGCTCCCTTCTATTGTTCCTTGACCGCGATGCTGAACGTGTTGTTGGATGTCCTGAGCCGTTCGGCGAGCGTCTGCCTGCCGTTGGACATCTGGCTCGCGTACACGGCCCATCCCTCCGGGTCGAAGTCGTCGCCGTCGGTCAGCCCGTCGAGTTTGACCCACAGCTTCTCCTTGGTCATGCGCAGGCCCTCGGGCGGGGTGTACCTCTCGTCCACCATCGTGTTCACCCACGGGCTTCCGGCCTCGTGGATGCGTCCCTCGATGTACCCGTTGTCGCGGAACAGCATGATGAACCGTCCGCAGCGGTAGAGATTCCGCACTGTGAGGTTCGTGCCGAACGGTATGAGTATCCTTCCCTCGTTCGCGGCGGCGTGGCTCATGCATACGTCGCGGAACGTCGGCGCGTCGAACCGGTTGTAGGTTACGGTGCAGTCGATTCCGCCGATCCGGCGGCTGACGGTCTCGTAGCCGAGACGGTCGAACAGTCTGCCCGCGGTGATGATGATCGCGGTGCGGTCCATGAGATTCGATTCCAACATGATCCTTTCGGTGTCTTCCTCGTCCACAGTCGGCAAGACTGCCTCGCCGTGCCGCGGGGTGGCGAGGTACGCGGACCTGCCGGGCATGGCGGACGCCTCGGACAACGGCATGACCCTGTTGTTGACGACGGTCGTGAAGTCTTCGAGGTCGATGCGGGCGAGCCTCGCGCCGTCGAGCTTGTACCATCTGCGTGCGGGCGTAGACGCCCACGGTTCGGGCATCTGGTACGGGTCGTCGGGGTTCCAGCGGCTCCGGTCGTAGCCGATGCCCGATCCGACGATCCTGCCGTACAGGGCGAGGTCGCTGCAGCGTGTGAACGCGATGAGCTGGTCGGCCTGCTCCTCGACGCCCCGCTTCATGCCGACGCTCCGTGTGAACAGGAGCCTGCCGTCGTTCGCGGCGGCGTGCTGGGCGAACGTTTTGAACTGGAATTCGGGGGAGAGGTATGACTTGCCCGTACGCGGCTGATCGCCGATGCGGAAGGCCAGCGCCATTCCCTGTATGGTGTCGCGGGTGGTGGTGTCCATTTCTGCCTTCTTCTCTTTCTGTGTGATGTCAACCAGCTTACCATGCATGTCGGGTCTGGTGCATCCCGCACAGGATTACGTCGGCCTATCGGACGCGCCCGTCGTCCTCCACCGAGTCCCCGCCCGTCGTGTCGCCGGAATATCCGAGCATGTCCTGGCAGCGTTCGATTGTCCTCGTGTATGCCGCGAAGCCGCTGTAGGCGTCGCCCGATCCCTCTTTGGCGGCTTCCCATTCCTTGTCGGCTTCGGCTGCGAGCCAATCGATGAGCTCGCGCAGCGTCCCGTCCTTCCGGGTGGCGTTTGCAGCCGGGTCTTCTCCTTCTTCGCTTCGCGGTCGGATCCGCCGTCGGACGGCGGGCGGCGGCATACGGGGGCAGACGCGTCGGAGCGGGAACGACGATTCGCTGAACGTGCGTCGTACCACGTCCCATTCCATCGTCCCCAGGTCGCCGTCCGCGAACGGCACCGGCTCGCCCTCCAGGTTCGGGCAACGCCACATGTCCCCGTCGAAGCACAGCATGTCCATGCCGTCCGCCGTTATATACCAGCCTGGGGTGAAAGCCCCGTCCTTTTCCATCGGAGGTCAGCCCAGCCTTGCCAGAATCCCGTAGGCGACGATGAGCACGCCCCACAGCAGGCCGACCGCGACCGTCCAACGGTTCAGGTTCCGTTCGGCCACGCCGGAGCCTCCCGCGTCGCGGGTCAGCGATTCCGCGAAGTCGGAGAAGCCGCCGCCCCTGCCCTTGTGCATGAGGATGAGCGCGGCGAGCATGAGGCTCAGCACGGCGATGACGGCGAGCATGATGTGCTTCAGCATGACGTGTCCTTCCTGAAAACGGTCAGATCCTGCCAGCCGGAGGCGAGCCGCCAGCGTCCGCCGGGCAGTCGCATGAGGAGCGGCTGGTAGACGCCTGCGATGACGATCCTGTCGGGCGCGCCGCAGACTCCGACGGCATGCCCGCGTATGACGGTGCCCTCGACGGTCACGGCCTCGACCATGCGCCCGTCCAGGTCACCGAACGTGGCGCTGTCCCAGTCGATGTCGTCGGGCACGCCGGTCTGCGAGTCCAACGCGGCCTTGGCGCTCCTGCGGAACGAGTCCTTCACCGCGTCCATCTGCATGTCCCACAGGGCCTTGACCGTCTCGCGGTCAGGGTCGGGGTCCGCCCAGTTCGTCTGGGCCTTGAAGACGGCGATCGCCGCTTTTTCGATGTGTTCATCCTGCATAGAATTTTCCTTCCTTACTGCAATCCAACACCTGCAATGCGCTCACATGGTCGGCTTCCTCCAATAGGCCGGACGGGGATTTCATGATTATGGGCACCATGACTCCCATGTAGACGCCTATCGCCCCACCGGGAGCTATGATGATGGTTCCGTCCACGACGGCGCCGTTGTCGAACCGGGCGATGACGCGTCGCCCTTCAAGTTCGGTCGCTGTGGCATGCCGCCAGTCCAAGGGATTGCAGACGATGCCTTCGCCGCCCGTCATCCGAACACCCGCAGGGTCAGCCTGCCGAGACCGAGGTCCGTGCCGGTCACGAGCATCATCAGCAGCAGGGCGAACACGGTTGCGGCCAGACACCAGCCCGCCCATTGGGCGACGGTCGGCGTGACCACCTTTCCGATCTCATCGACCATGCACCGCGCCCATTCGCGCCACTTCGCCTTGCTCGCCCGTATCAACGGGACACCACCTTTCCCACGAGGCCCGCTAACACGTCCACATCGGACTATGTGCCGTTCCTTGCATGTCGGGCGACGGTCCGTGTCTTCGGCGTCCATGTTCCCGTCGCGTGTTTTTTCGGGCTTCTGCATTATTTGTCCTTTCCTATCGGTTTCAACGTCGTGCCGTCGGGCTTGTACAGGCCGAGCCGGGTGCCGTCTTTGGATACGCGGATCTCGACCAGTGTCTTGTGCCCGGTCTTGTCGGTTACGTAGCATCTCATGTTTCCGGTCGGCAGCTCATGGTCGGGCAGGTCGCATTCGGAGGAGACGGATTTCAGTCCCCAGACCTGGGTTATCTCCGTTTTCAGGTCATGCGGGGATGGTGTGACGATCATGCCGATGGTACAGAGGACTGCGAGAAGCGCCGAGGATGGGGATTCCGTGGCGACGCCGACGGCCAGGCAGGCGATTATCCCTATGATGAAGAGAGGGGTCATATCCATCGTGTCCGCCGTCTGAAGCCATTGCGAGAAGTCGATCATCACTTGTCCTTTCCTACCGGCTTCAACGCCGTGCCGTCCTTGTCATACAGTCCGACATTGTGTCCGGCGACGACAAGCGTCACATCGCTCAGGTTCGAGTCGCTCTCGCCGGAGGTGACGACGCATTGGTACGAACCCGCGTCGGGCAGGACGGAACCCGCGTCCATGACCTCGGTCGGACAGGACAGGTTGCGCACGCCGAACGTCCTCTCCGCCTGCGTGATGAAGGATGCCGGTAGGGGCGCATCCACCTTGACGGTGGTTGTCGTGACCGTGAATGCATACACCAGCGGCAACGCGTATAAGGCGACGACGGCAAGGCCGCCGAGCGCTATGGATTTCAGATTCGATTTGCTGTCGCCGCCCAGGTATGACGCGACCCAAAAGACGAGTACTGCGAGAACAACCGCGACAAGTGGAACGATTGCCCAGAAACGGAGGTTGTGGATTTCGGCTGTGGTCAGGGGCACGGTCTTCGTCGGCGGATTGTTATAGGTGTTCCATGCTTCCATCCATTTCGAGAAGTCCTTCAATATCCTATTCCCCTCCGTCTGTTTTCAACGCCTTGCCGTCCGCCCTGTACAGGCCGACCTTGTTTCCCTGGATGTGGACGGTCAGTTCCGTGCGTTGGCTGTCGGTGTAGGCGACGCACTTCCAGTCGCCGTCGTCAAGGCCCGACTTGGGCAGGCTTGGGCTGTCGGTAAGCCCGTGGCTCGTGTTTTTGCAATCGCCCATTTCGTCCAGCCCCCACGTTCTCTCGATTTGCGTGGAGAGCGCGGGTGGTTCGGATACGTGGGCGTCGTTGTGAGATGGCATGACGAACGATGCGAGCGCCAGCACACCGCCTATGACGGCTATCGCCGTGGTCAAGCAGAAGAACGGGCTTTTCTCGGGGTCGCCGCCCCCTCCGCCGATGACGGCCACCGCGATGAGCCCGACGAAACCGAAGACCATCATCAATGTCACGCCGATGCCTTGGCATATGCTTGCGGGACTGCCGGACACGGCTTCGCCCATCCGGTTGTAGGCGTCCCACATTGCCTCCCATTTCGAGAAATCCTTCACTTGCCTACTCCTTTCCCGTCCGCTTCCAGTGCCTTGCCGTCCGTGTCGTAGAGTCCGAGTTTGGTTCCGTCCTTGGATACGCGGATTTCGACCAGCCGTTTGCGTCCCGTCTTGTCGGTCACATAGCATTTCAGGTTCTTGGTGGGCAGCTCGTGGTCGGGCAGGCCGCATTCGGACGAGACGGATTCCAGTCCCCAGACCTGTTCGATTTCCGATTTCAGCGTGTGGGAGGACAGTCCGCCGGCGAGCAGGCAGGCGCAGGTAAGGACGGCGAATGCCGCCGCCACGGATTCGCACATGACGCCGAAGACTATGCTAATAAGTATTCCCACGATGAGAATCAGTGCGCGATTCGTCCCGCAATCCATTCCGTCCGCCGACTGGAGCCATTGGGAGAAGTCATGCATCGTTCCGTTCCTTTCCTTCGTGCCGTCGTTCCCGTTCGAGCATGAGTCGGCAGTAGGTCGCCGCCCACCCGAAGGCGTCTGACCTGCCGTCGTTGTACGTGTAGTCGCGTCCCTCGTCCTTGGCCCGTTCCGCCATGCGGAGCTGTCGGTCGAACGGGTCGGCCAGATGCTCCAG
>ERZ1106963.4451-NODE-4451-length-10444-cov-3.446434_pt1 | contig 10444 bp, 6 predicted proteins | sample MGYA00403681_ERZ1106963 | MGnify/ENA primary metagenome ERZ1106963 (study PRJEB35170, sample SAMEA104062407) | human gut metagenome | biome: human gut; feature: human-associated habitat; material: faeces | place: Denmark | collected 2012-05-03 ...
GGGCGCTGTCCCGGAAGGCCCGGAAGTGCGAGCCTTCGTTATTGTTTTCGTAAACCGTCTCGATAGGAAGGGCGCGCATGGGAATGTGTTTCTGGGCGCATTCGATGAGCACGTTCATTTCGTATTCGTAACGTTCGCCCTTTACGTCGATCATCAGGGGCAGCAGCGAACGCTCAAAGCCCCGCAGACCCGTCTGGGTGTCGCTGACCCAAACGCCGTAAAGCAGCTTGAATACCGCAGATGTGATGCGATTGCCGTTGCGGCTCTTGAAGGGCACGTTCTCCTGAGAAAAATCCCGGCTGCCCAGCAGAAGACCTTCGTGGTTTTCGCTTAGACTTTCGATCATCCGCAGCACATCCCGGACGGTGTGCTGTCCGTCGCTGTCCGCCGAGATGATGAAGCGCTGCTCCGGGCAGTGATCCAGCAGATAGCGCATTCCCTCCCGCATGGCGTGTCCCTTGCCGCCGTTGGGCGTGTAGGAAATGACGTGAGTGACCTCATCCTGCGGAATGGAACCGAACAAGGGCTGGAATTTATCGCCGCTGCCATCGTCCACCACAATGATCTTGCCCACCCCGGCCGATTTCAGCGCCTCCACGTAGGGGGGCAGACGGTCGTCGGGCTGATAGGCGGGAATCAGCAGCGCACTTTGCCGCATCAGGGATGCGTCCATGGAATCATCCTTTCGTATTGCAGGTTCGCCCGGTCAGGGCGTGATCAGCGTGTCCAGGTAGTCCTCGAAAAGGGGCGTAAAATCCTCACCGGAATATTCGGTGAGAAGGGATAGAAAATCCTGCCGGGAGGCCATGCCAAATGCAAATCGTTCCCGGTACAAGCGAAGAAAATCGTTCATCCGTCCGCCCAGTAGCTCGTCCGCCGCGCAAAGCAGCGCCGTTCCCCGGTCGTAAACCAGACTTTTGTATTCGCCAAGACTGGAAAACCAGCTGAGGGGCGCGCCAGCCGTGGCATTCAGCGTGATGCGCAGGGAGGGAGCGATCTCCTGTTCGTACCATTCGGCCCGTGCGGCGGCTCCGTGGGCGCGTTCCCAGTAGGAAAGCGCACTGAACTGACTCAAAGCCTCGTCCTGCCAGGCGTTGTTCACACTGTCGCTGCCGACAATCGCGTACCACCACTGGTGCGCCACTTCATGGGCCGCGGCCTTTTCCAGTTCGTCCCCGGTCAGGGAAGAAGAAAGCAGACACAGCCCCGGATATTCCGCCCCGTCATAGGGCAGGGTCGACCCGGTCAGCGTCAGACTGGGGTAGGGATAATCGCCGTAAAGCTCGTTGTAACAGCGCAGCGCCGCCCGCGCAAAGGCAAGCGCCTGACGGGCCCAATTTCCGTCGGGAGCATATACGCTGACCAGCACATTGCCCTCCATGGCCTGCACCGCTTGAAACTGCTGGGACAGTACCAAGGCAAAGTCCCGGACGGCAGGAGCGGAAAAGGTCATGACCTGCCTTTCACCGTCCTGACGGGTTTCGGAGGGGAACGACGTTGCGGCGCATTGGTAGCCGTCCGGCAGGGTCAGCTCCAATGAGAAATTGGCGCATTCGCTGACGAAAGGATCGCCGATGGGGGAATAATCATCGGTACGGTAAGCGCCGTTCTCATATAGGGCAGGCAAGGGAAAGGCGTTGCCCACGGCGTATACGCCGTTCATCACCCCGTAGCGGGAAGCGGCCTTGGGCAGCATCAGCGTATAACGAAGGGTAACGGTCAGCGTTTCGCCGCAGCCCCAGCTTTGGGCAAGGGGCAGAGACAGCACGGTCTTGGCCGTGTCGGTATAGCGGTAGAAGACTTTCTCCGCCGCGCCGTCTCCATGGGCGACGGTAGCCTCCTCCATGACCAGCGCGCCTGTGGAAAAGCCCTCCGGGTAAGCCGCATCGTACAGCTCCGTCAGGGTCAGCGGAGAGGTCTCCATACTCTGGTAGGCGTTGGGCCAGGTGCGCAGTACCAACGTGTCCCGGGCGTCATCGACCCGGGAAGTCAGCGCCATGCGCTGGGTGACCCGGAGAGAGCGGCTCTCCGGCAGAAACTCCGCCTGCAGTTCGATCTCGTCCAGACCGTCCGACGCCTGCAAAAGCGCCGCAGACGGAGCGGGAGCGGACAGTGAAGCGGCGCGTGAGCGCAGCAGTAGGAAAAGACCGACCGCCAATGCCAGCACACAGGGGATCAGCCAGAGCCAACGCTTGCCGGGCCGCTTCACAGCAGAGACCCCACGTTGGACAGCAGCTGAATCATGTAATTCATCACGTTGCCCATCAGCCCGCCGCCGATCAGGTGCAGCAGTAGGGTCAGCAGCAGAGAGAGCAGGATGCAGGCGGTTTTGGGCAGAAAGAGCTGCTGTTCAGAGCGCCCGGTGACATATTGCAGCAGGGCTCCAAGCTGCAGGTAGCTGAACGCCATGCCGCACAGGACGCAGACGATCGTCAGCCACGGCGAAAGCAGGCTCAGCAGCATCCCGGCCAGCGCGGCTACCGCCGAAGGAATGCTGGGGATGCTGACCAGCCCGAAAATCACAGGCCACGAGAAAGGCACCTTGCAGATGCCCAGCAGGTAAATGCCGCTGACCAGCACCGGCACCAGCATGGAGATCAACTGGCAGAGCACCGTCACGCCGCCGACAGAAGGGGCGATGCGCCCGGCCACATAGTTGATGCCCTGATTCATGGAACTGGCGCTTCCGGCCAGACTGACTCCGGTCAGGGACGAGACGGCGGAAAAGAAAATGCTGACCACTCCGCGGGCTACGGTCATTCCGGCGAAGAAACTGAGCAGCAACACCACGCCGCACAGAATGGGGCCGGTGATGGTGTCGCTGCGCTCCAACAGACTGTGGAAAGCCTCGCCGGGGTTTTTGAAGCTGAGGGAAAATACGTGGGGCAGCTCGCTCATGGCGCTGGAAAAAGGATTCTGGCGCGTTTCCCCATACTGGTAAGGCTGCTGATAGCCGGTGGGGTAGGTCTGCTGGTAGGGCGGATAGCCCGGCTGATAACCGGACTGCTGCCCCGCCTGATAGCCATTGGGATAGGGTTGCTGATAGCCGCCCGGCATTCCGTTGACCGGCGGCTGCTGGGAATAGCCCGGCTGAGGCTGACCATATTGTGCTTGGCCATATTGAGGCCGGGACTGACCGTACTGCGGCTGACCGTATTGGGGCTGGGATTGGCCGTATTGGGGCTGTTCATATTGAGTCTGCCCATACTGCGGCTGTCCGTATTGCGGCTGTTCATACTGCGGAGCCTGACCGTACTGAGCACCTTGCCCATACTGCGGCTGGGGAGCCTGTCCATACGGCTGCTCCTGCCGCGGGTCATACGACTGATACTGCATGTACTGCTGTGATGATGGGATCTGACCGCTCTGAGGATTCCATGCTTCCTGAGATTGCCGGGACTCCTCGGCGTTCCCCTCATCATACGGAATCTGACTGTTCGGATCGTTGAAATCGTTCATGACCTGAATATAGCATCCGGCATCTTTCTATAAGCGAATCGTGCGCACCGTTCATGCCATAGCGGTTCGCAATGGCACCGCACAATATAAAAGCCTGTGGCGCAACACACCATATCGTGCGTTGCGCCACAGGCTCATGCCACTAACGATGGCTCACATGCGGGCGAGAATGTCGCGGCCCACTTCGTCGGTGGAGCGTGTGGTGGAACCGAGCTCTTCGATGTCGGCCTCCACAGCGGCATGGATCTTCTTGGCGGCATCGTCGAAGCCGAGATGCTCAAGCAGCATGGCGGCGGACAGAATGGCCGCAGTCGGGTTGGCCTTGTTCTGGCCGGCGATGTCCGGTGCGGAACCATGGATCGGTTCGAACATGGACGGATACTCGTTGGACGCGTTGATGCAGCCGGATGCCGAGTAGCCGACGCCGCCAACCACGGCACCGGCCTCGTCGGTGATGATGTCGCCGAACAGATTGTCGGTCAGGATCACGTCGAAGCGGGACGGGTTGGACACCATGAAGATGGTGGTCGCGTCGATGTGCAGATAATCGTGGGAGACCTCCGGGTATTCCTCGGCCACCTTGTCCACGATGCGCTGCCACATGTCGCCGGCGTTGACCAGCACGTTCTTCTTATGCACCAGGGTCACGTGCTTCCTGCGCTTCATGGCCAGCTGGAAGGCGTAGCGCACCACGCGTTCCACACCGTAGGCGGTGTTGATGGAAACCTCGGTGGCCACCTCGTTCGGAGTACCACGGCGGACGGCTCCGCCGGCACCGCAATACAGGCCTTCGGTGCCTTCACGCACCACTACGAAGTCGATATCGCCCGGGTTGGCGAGCGGAGAGGTGACGCCCTTGTACAGCTTGGACGGGCGCAGATTCACATACTGGTCCAGGTCGAAACGAAGCTTGAGCAGCAGGCCGCGTTCCAGAATGCCGGCCTTGATACGCGGATCGCCGACGGCACCCAGCAGAATGGCATCCGTCTTCTTGATGCGTTCCTCTTCGTCCTCGGGCAGGATCGCACCATCGCGCAGGTAGCGCTCGGCACCGAGATCGAACTTCTCATATTCGAACTCGGCCACGCCTTCAGCGGCCTTCTCCAAGGCCTTCTGAGCCCATGGAGTAACTTCCTTGCCAATGCCATCGCCGGGAATGACGGCGATCTTGTACTTCTTTGCTGTTTCGCTCATGCCTTAGAACGTTACACACGCCGTTGGCACCGCTCACGAAGCAGTTCACTGCGTGGACATGCCGCCTAATGCATGATCCCCATCACGCTCAGGCACCATGCATTCTCGTAGGCGATCTCCTGCCATTGCTTGTAGCGCCCGGAGATACCGCCATGACCTGCTTCGACCTCGATCTTGGCGATGGCGTCGATACCGGCCGATTGCAGCCGCGCCAGCCATTTGAGCGGTTCCACATACAGCACACGGGTGTCGTTCATCGATGTGGTGATGAAAATCCTCGGGAAATGCGCGGTTCGCGGATCGTCGGCGCTACTCGGCGCATTCTCATACGGCGTATACGACTTCATGTACCGATACACCTCGGCATCATGCAACGGATCGCCCCACTCGTCCCATTCGGTGACGGTGAGCGGCAGCGACGGGTCGAGAATCGACGTCAGCGCATCCACAAACGGCACATCCGCTTCGATGCCGGCAAAGCATTCCGGCGCAAGATTCGCCACGGCCCCCATCAGCAGACCGCCTGCGGAACCGCCGTCGGCCACGGTACGCGCCGGATTCGCCAACCCGGCGTTCTGCAAGGCACGCGCGGCATCGACGAAATCCTCGAAGGTGTGCTTCTTGTTCAGCCTTCTGCCCTGCTCATACCAGGCACGCCCCATTTCGCCGCCGCCTCGGATATGCGGCACCGCGTACAAAACGCCACGGTCGAGCATGCTGATGCGCGCCACCGAGAATCCTGGATCGGAACTGATCTCGTACGCGCCATACCCGGTGATGAACATGGCCGAATCACAGGTCGGCACATCCCTGCGCCACACCAGCGACACGGGGATCCGTTCACCGTCGCGTGCGGTGATCCACACCCGCCGTTCCATGTAATCGCGCGGATCGAAGTCGCCCAGAACGGTGGCACGTTTCAACAGGCGATCCTCGCCCGTGGCCGGGTCGATGTCATGCAACTCCCCCGGTCTGGTATAGCTGGAGAACGAGTAACGCATGCGTGGCGCATCATATGAAGGATTCCCACCCGCACCGATGGAATACAAACGCCGCGTCTCGCCCGGCATCGCGTCGGCGGTCGCACCATCCGACGATGTCATCGCCCTACGGGACGCACCATGCACGGCATGCCCATCACCCTGGGCACGCTGGAAATCGTCGATCACACCGGCGGCGGCACGAACCGCATGAGGTCCGGCGGTATCGTCCTCCATGCCACCCACGGCCTGCCAGACGGCGGCACGCTCCTCATTTACCTCGTCCACGGATTCGTCCACGTCCCAGTCGCCTTCGAGCGCAGGCGGCACCAGCTCGGTGAACCGCCACGGGCGCCGAGCAAGAAAATCCTCGGCAGCGGCCTGTTTGGTCATCACCGCCAGATGCGTCAGACTTTCGGCCCGGTACGACAACGTCACGAAATTACGGTGGATGGCGATCCCCTCGATGCCCAGGCCGTGCGCCCCCTGCATGATCGCCGGGTTCCCCGGCTTGGTGTAGGGAGCCCCAATGGGCTTTGCCGAAGCCCCTGGTTCCACATCGTCGCCCCGCTCGCACCCATAGGGGGATCCAGATGCCACGCACATGCCTTCGCCCAAGCGGTATGGCGGCTCATGCTTACGCATATCGATCACATCGATCTCAAAATTCGGGTTCAGCGCATTGTGGTACACCACGGCGATCGGAATATCGGAACCATGCTCCCCCGCCCCTTCGAAACAGGCGAAGCTTACGTCGTATTCCACACCGTCTTCGCGGGGGATGAACGCCTTGAACTCGCCTTCCGGAGTGTCGACCGGGAGCATCAGCACCTCCGTGGTCGTCTTCGACCCGGTGCCGATAACGATGCTGCGTTCATCGAACGACATGCCGACGCCGGCCCAGAATCGCTCGTCATGTTCGCGGAACACCTCAACGTCCTCGTCTATCGACGTTCCCACACGATGCCGGAACACCACACATGGGCGCCACGCATCATCGAGCACGGTATAGAACACCCACTGCGCGTCCGGCGTGAAGCATGCTCCGGAAATACCCGTAAACATTTCGGGCAATTCCTCACCGGTTTCCAGATTGCGAATGCGGTAATCGTAGCGTTCGTCGCCTTCGACATCCACGCCGTACAGCATCCACCGGCCGTCTTTGCTGATATCCATGCCGCCGATACGGAAGAAGTCATGCCCTTCGGATTCGGCGTTGGCGTCGAACACGATCTGTTCGCCGGGCATGCTCCCCGGCTCCCCCACGGCATCGACCTGCGGAGGGTCCCAATCGTCCGGCCCGGCAATCGGCATACGGCATTGCACCGCATACTGCTTGCCTTGCTGCGTCCTGGTGAAATACCAATAGCCGTCCATGCGAGTCGGCACCGACATATCGGTTTCCTGCACATGGGATTTCAGCTCGTCGAACAATGTGTTGCGCAACGACGCCAACGGCTTGTTGCGGTTCTCACACAGACGGTTCTGCGCCGCAACATACTCCTGCACTTCCGGCGACTGTTTGTCGCGCATCCACTCATAGGGGTCGACGAATGTGTCGCCGTGATGCTCCCGTTCGAACGGCACTTGCTTTGCTACCGGCACGTCTCTGTTCCCACTTTCGGTCATAGCCGTCCATTGTAGCGTTCCCCCCGATGCAGGCGCACCGGTTCCCGTTCCTTGGCAGCGCTTTGATGCGCACGGGGCCAAGCCGACGCGGGGTATACCGGCACCCCGGCACACCCCGCACACCCAACCTTGCGGCAGGCTATAAATCCAGCTGCGTGGCCAGATACGGCAGCATGGTTTTCATAAGATTCACCCCGGTGGTGCCGACGAACACCGGCACATCGGTGACCGGCATGGGCTGTGTCGCCGTCAATCCGGTGCTCATGCCGAATGGCGAATTCTCCCGCGGGGTAAGCTGTCTGATCGCAATGGCAAGCACACGCCCCGGGTATCTTCTGGCGATGGTGGCGTATGTGGTCGGGTCGCGTTGCCCGTCATCGCCGACCAGGATGAATTTCATATCCGGAAAATCGGACATGAGCTGTTCGGCGAACTCAAGTTTGTGCTGGGGGCCGGAGGGGACGAAGCTTTTGGGCCTGGGATCGAGATCGCGCAACAGCAGCGGGCCTTCGGGGAATCCATGGTTGGCGATGAAATGGCGAATCGAACCTTCCACATTCCAGGGGGAAGTGGACAGGTAGAAGAACGGTGCGTCCGGAAACAGATCCGCGATTTTGTTGAACAACACGCTCATGCCGGGCACGGAACTGCGTTTGAAAGGGTTGAGGAACAGCAGATTCCATGCCGCCTTCCACAGTACCGGGGCCTGTGTGATCATCACGGTATCGTCCACATCGCTGATCACACCGACTTTCGCCGATGAGGGAATCGTATACAGATGGGATGTGACCGGCTTGCGGCCGTTCACACGGTAGGAGACCTTGTGGATGCCGGGCTCGAGATGATGGTCTGCCAGCAGATCCAGGTACCCGGAACGGTCCGAAATCGCGTATTCGCTGTCGATGTCGGGGCTGTTGCCAGGCCTGTCGTAGGTTTCTCTGTCACCTACCTGCACTGTTTCCAACGGGGTTTCGTCTATGCGGATCCTCACCTGAACATGCGATGCCGGAATCGTCAGCATACCGCGGATGCCACGGGTGGCACGCCCGTATTCGCTGCGCTCCGGCGCATACACGGTGCGGCAGATCAATCTGGAGTATTCCTCGGTGCCATACCCTACGTAGGGGTTGACTCGGGGGAACCAGTCAAGCTTCTTCGCTACTGCGGTAGCGGCATGTGCCCAAAGGCCGAATGCGCCGGTAATGCCGCGACGTGCGGCTCTTACCAACGGCGGCTTCAGCTCGATGCGTTCACGGGAGGAAGCGGCGTCGAAGGTCGTAACGGCATGCCGTGCCGGAATCGGCACCGTGGGCATGTCATCGATCCGCGAATCCGTCGTTCCGTCTGGCATGCTCATCGAACAGCCTTCAGGTATTCCGCGGCGCTCAGTAGGTCGGGTTCATCGTCGTCAAGCTCGACCTTCAGCAGCCAGCCTTCGCCATACGGGTCGCCGTTGACGACGCTGGGGTCGTCGCTCACCGCCTGGTTCACATAGCGGATGGTGCCTGATACCGGGGCAATCAGCGGCTCTACCGCCTTGGACGATTCAAGCTCGAAGACTTCGTCGCCGGCCTCGATCTGCGTTCCCGGCTCAGGCAGATCGACGTACACCAGTTCGCCGAGTTGATCCGCCGCGTATTCGGTGATGCCGATCACGGCAAGATCGCCGGAGGCGTCGACCCACACATGATCCTGCGTGTATTCCAGATGATCGGGAACGTCGAGGTTCAATGGCTGCATATCCTGTGCTTCGCTCATGACTCACACCCTAACAGAAGAAATCGAATTCATTGCGAGGTATCGCGCTTGCGCCGTCAGCGAACCGCGCCGGATGGCTGCGAGCCGACCACCTGTACGATGGTGCCCTGCGGGCAATGGTCGTAGATCCACTTGGAATCGGCCTCATACATGTTCACGCAGCCGTGCGAGCCGTAGTTCACCGGGTCGCCGTGGGCGATGCCATAGTTGTTCCAGCTGGCAGTGTGGAATCCTTCGCCGCCGTTGAAGTAGCTGACCCACTTCACACCCTTGGAAAGATACCTGGAGCCGTCATCGTTGAGGCCAGTCATATCCTGCACGTCGTACCTCAGGTAGATGGTGAACGCGCCGGAATCGGTTTCGTGCTTGTTTGTGCCGGTGCACACCGGGAAGGTTTTCACGGCCTGATTGTTCTGGTACACGGTGGCGGTCTGGCTGGATTTGTCCACCACGATGCGCCATTCGCTCTTCTTCTGCTTGATGTCGAACTTCTTGACATCCGATTCCACCTGCAATGTGGCGCCGTTGCCGGCATTCAACGCGGAAACCACCTGGGCTGCGGTATTGTCGGTGTTCTTGACGGTCAGGCCGTTCACGCCCTTGACCGCGGCTTCAAGAATGACCTTGTTGTTGTCGTCGACGATGTCTTCCTGCGGGACGAGTTCCTGATTGAGCTGCTGCGGAAGCACGGCGGCAAGATATGTTTTGATGGCGACGGCGTCGTAGTCGAGCGTGATCTGGCCCTTCGACGGGTCGCCGTTGGGCTTGATCCACTTCGCCACTTCGTCGACGGGCAGCTCGAACTGCTTGGTGTCGCCGTTGGTCAGCACGATCTTGTTGGTCAGACGCTGATTCGCTTCATCGGCGGTTTTCTGCGCCTCTTCCGTGGTGATCGGCATGTCGACCTGCTTGTTGGTGATCTCCACCGTGGCGGAATTGCCAGGATTCTTGATGGCCTGTTCCACAGCCGCGTCGACCGGCTGGATATCCGGCGTATCGCCGTCCCTGCCTTCGGTGACGACGAACGCCTGCGCATTGGCGTCGTAGGAGATGGAAGACGCCACGGCGCGCTCGTCGTCGCTGATCAGCTTGTCCGACAGGAATCGGCTCATCTCATAGGTGTTCACCTTCGCGGCAAGTTTGACGCTTTCATGCGAGAACGGGTTGACGCGGGCGATGTCCTGCAGGAGGTTCTCGGATTTCTTCGCCGCCAGCAGATCGTCCACCGTCTTCTTGACGTCCACGCTTACGCCGAGATCCTTCAACGTCGCGGATATCTGCCTGTCGTTGTCGCCCTTGACCACGATGGAGGAATCCTTCACGGCCTTATTCACCGTAGCGGTAAGATCTCCGCGGGTCTGCCCCGTCACCTTGACGGAGCCGAAGCTCACACCCGGGGCGACGCGATCGGCGTAATGCCAGCG
>ERZ1106963.4452-NODE-4452-length-10442-cov-33.069895_pt1 | contig 10442 bp, 10 predicted proteins | sample MGYA00403681_ERZ1106963 | MGnify/ENA primary metagenome ERZ1106963 (study PRJEB35170, sample SAMEA104062407) | human gut metagenome | biome: human gut; feature: human-associated habitat; material: faeces | place: Denmark | collected 2012-05-03 ...
CAGCCGCTGACGGCCCGTGTGAAAAAGGCTTTTTCTAACGTCATTTCGCAAAAAGCGGCTGATTTTTGCCTGCAAATTGCGGTGTGACGTGCCTTTTTTGAGGTTACAAAAATGCCCTCAGCTGCCAATGACAGCCGCGAGGGACCAGCTTCATCCAACAATTTTAAAGACTCGAAATCGTTTTGTCCTTAACCGGGCACGTGGGTTCGAATCCCACCATCTTAGCCGCAAAAAAAGCACCGGCTCAGGCTGGTGCTTTTTTTGCATATCCAACCGGATTTCTCCATCCTTCAAAAAATATGTATCAATAATTTTTGCTCAGAGTCTTCTCAAGCGTATAGACAAGATGAATTGTCGCTTCACTGCGCGTACACGTTCTCCCTTAACACCACTTCCTCCGGTTCGGCACAGTCTGCTGTTTCCGGTGGCTGGAACGTAAACGATACGCAAAAGACCGCCTCCGCGTTTGAAAACGGAGACGGTCTTTTTGTCGGGAGACAGTTCCTTTGCAGCTCACTTCAACTTGCTCAGGTAGCGGTAGATGGTGGCTTCCGAGGAGCCCAGCTGGGCGGCCACCTCGCTGACGGCACCCTTCATATAAAAGATGCCCGCGTGGTGCAAAGACTCCACGATGCGGATCTTCTCTTCCATCGTCAGCCGGTCGGGCGGCAGCCCAGCGCTGCCGGTCACCTCGGCAATGGCATTCTGCACGGCGTCGGGCAGGGAACTGACAAAGTTCTCCACCCCGATGCCGGTGGAGGAGGGCTCGGTGTGCGCCCCGCAGAGGGCAAGCAGCTCCTGCGCGATGCGGCTGTACTTGCCGGCATCAAAGTTGATGCAGAGCATGCCGATGAGCTGGCCGTTATCCTTGATGAACATGGTGGAGGAGCGCAGACGCCCCTTGGCCTGCGAAGCACCCTGATAGCCCGCCAGATAATCCTGTTTTTCATACATCCGCTCCTGAATGAAGCGCAGCGCCATGTTGGAAAGGGGCGCACCCTCGGTGCGTCCGCTGATATGGTTGTTGACGATGGCAACAATGGTGCCGTCCTCACTGGTAAGGTCGTGCAGAACTACCTCGTAGTCTGGGCCTAGCGCTTCGCCCAGAAAAGATACCACTACGCGATAAGGCTCAAGTCTTGCATCCATCCCGTTCACCTCTTTTGTACTGCTGGAGCACGTAAGAAAAAATTCTCACACGTATTCTATTGCTATCATAGCAGAAATGACAGTTTTTTACAATAAGAAGGTGCGTTGTATCCATTACTTCGTCAAATTGATGGCATTTATCGGGACTTTTTGTCATGCACGACGATTTATTCTTACGATAAGAAAACATTATTGACAAAATATTCTCACTGCGTTAGGATAGTGTCAGCAAGGGAAGGACAGCCCTTCCCGAAAAACACGGAAATCAACTTTTGAAGATTGACCCGGTGCAAAAGCCTTCACCCCTTGGGGACAGATTTCCCCCGGCCGGGGGAAGCCTTTTTCGGAAAATTGATTTCAGTGCCGACAAATGGAAAAGGAGAAAATCGGATGAAACAGGTGATCGTTACCCCCAATGCTCCCGCTGCCATCGGGCCCTACTCTCAGGGCATCGCTGCGGGGCAGACCGTCTATGTATCCGGGCAGCTGCCCATCGATCCGGCCACCGGCCTGATTCCGGAGGGCATCGCCGCCCAGACTGCACAGTCCCTCAAGAACATCCAGGCCATTCTGGCACAGCAGGAGATGACGCTGGCCAATGTGGTCAAGACCACGGTGTTTCTGGCGGACATCAACGATTTTGCAGAGATGAACAAGGTGTACGGCGAGTATTTTGCGCAGCCCTACCCCGCGCGCAGCGCGGTGCAGGTGGGCAAGCTGCCCAAGGACGCTCCGCTGGAGATCGAGTGCATTGCTGTAAAGTAAGTTCCCCCGCACGGGAAGAAAAGAAACGGTGAACCAAATGGATAAACAGATGTTCGTTCGCATCCTGAACAGTGAGATGGAGCTGGCCACCGGCTGTACGGAGCCCGGCGCAGTCGCTCTCACCGCCGCAGAGGCGGGCGCAGCACTCCGCAAGGCGGGTGGCACACGGGTAGAAGCCGTGACCGTCCGCGCCAGCATCAACATTATCAAAAACGCCATGTCGGCAGGCATTCCGGGCACCTCGTATCAGGGCATGGATTACGCCGCCGCCATTGGTGCCGTAGGCGGCGACCCCGTCCACCTGCTGGAGGTCATGAACTATGTGCCTCGGGAGCAGATGGAAGAAGCCGCAGCCCTTGTCAAGGCAGGCAAGGTCAAGGTAGAGGTGGCACAGGTGCCGCAGAAGCTCTACGTTGAGGTGGTTGTTACTGCCGACGGCCACACTGGCCGCGCGGTGGTGCGGGACCTGCACACCAATGTGGTGCTGGTGGAGCAGGACGGCGTAGCTACGCTGGACAAGCAGCACACCGACCCCACCGCAGCAGGGGACAGCGATGTGGTGACCCCGGAGCAGATCGCAGAGTTTCTGACCGTCCGCTCCATCTGGGATTACTGCACGGAGGAGCTGGATCCCCTGCACGACCCCATTGATATCATCCGCAGCGCCGTACAGGTGAACACGACTATCAGCAACGAGGGTCTTTCCAAGGAATACGGCCTTGCCATTGGCCGCAATCTGGAACTGAACTGTCGCAAGGGCCTGATGACCCGCGACCTGACTACCAACGCCATGGTCATCGCTTCTGCCGGTGCGGATGCCCGTATGGCAGGTGCACCGGTCTCTGTTGTGGCAAACTCCGGCAGCGGCAATCAGGGCATCACGGCTACTATGCCTGTGGTGGCAACTGCCCGCTGGCTGGACATCGACGAGGAGAAGATGCTCCGCGCCGTGACCCTTTCCAACCTGATCGCGATCCGCATCAAGGCAAAGTTTGGCCGCCTGAGCAACCTTTGCGGTGCAACCGTAGCCGCCACCGGCGCAGCCTGCGGCATTGCCTATCTGCTGGGCGGCGGCTACCACGAGGTATGCTGCACCATCCAGAACATGGTGGGCAACATCACCGGCATGGTATGCGATGGTGCAAAGGCCGACTGTGCACTGAAGATTTCTACCTGCGTCAACGCCGCCTGCCAGGCAGCTGCCATGGGCGTGCGCGGCGTGCGGGTGCAGAGCACCGATGGCATCGTGGAGCACAATGTGGAGTATACGCTGGACAACTTTGCCACCCTGAGCACCCACGGCACCAGTGACAGCGTGATCCTTGATCTGATGCTGAACAAACACCTCCCGGAGACGGAATAAGTCTCCCCACCCGGCCCCTTTCCGGGGAAAAAGAAAGAGGTACTAAAGTTATGAAAAAGCTATTCAATAGTCTGCCCTTCCGGCTTTTGCTGGGCATTTTTGTTGGTATCATCCTTGGCCAGCTGTTCAACGAGAGCACCATGGGCGTTGTGGTGACCCTGCAGTACATCATGGGTCAGCTCATTACCTTCTGTGTGCCGCTGATCATCATCGGCTTCATTGCCCCGTCCATTACAAAGCTGGGCAAAAACGCCTCCCGTCTGCTGGCAGTGGCCATCGTCATCGCCTATGTGTCCTCTGTCTGCGCAGCCTTCATGAGCATGGGCGCCGGCTACGGCCTGATCCCCCACCTGTCCATCGACAACAATGTTGCCGGTCTGCGCGAGCTGCCGGGCGTCGTCTTTGAGCTGAACATTCCCCAGATCATGAGCGTCATGAGCGCTCTGGTGCTGAGCGTTCTGGTTGGTCTGGCTGCTACCTGGACCAACAGCAAGCTGACCTGCGACTTTTTGGCCGAGTTCCAGAACATCGTGCTGGACATCGTGAGCAAGGTCATCATCCCCGTGTTGCCCTTCTACATTGCCGCCACCTTCTGCGGCCTGAGCTACGAGGGCACCATCACCCATCAGCTGCCCGCCTTCTTGCAGATCATCGTCATCGTCATGGTCGGTCACTACATCTGGCTGGCTGTGCTGTACCTGCTGGCCGGTGCTTACTCCGGCAAGAATCCTTGGGAAGTGCTGCGTCACTACGGCCCCGCTTACCTGACCGCTGTCGGTACCATGTCCAGTGCTGCTACGCTGGGTGTGGCGCTGGAGTGCGCCCGCAAGAGCAAGGTCCTGCGTAAGGACATGGTCAGCTTCGGCATCCCCCTGTTTGCAAACATCCACCTGTGTGGTTCTGTGCTGACTGAGGTGTTCTTCTGCATGACCGTTTCCAAGATCCTGTACGGCAAGCTGCCCAGCGTCGGCACCATGATCCTGTTCTGCCTGCTGCTCGGCATCTTCGCCATCGGCGCACCCGGCGTGCCCGGCGGCACTGTCATGGCTTCTCTGGGTCTGATCACCGGTGTTCTGATGTTCGACAACGCCGGTACTGCTCTGATGCTGGCCATCTTCGCCCTGCAGGACAGCTTCGGCACCGCCTGCAACGTGACCGGTGACGGCGCGCTGACCCTGATGCTGACCGGCTACGCCGAGAAGCACGGCATCGCCGATACCGGCGACCTTGAAAGCCCGATCCTGTGATAAAAACCTGAGCATTCCTCCTTAATTACAAGAGACTGTGAACAGACAGTCCCGAAATCTCCAAAAAGCCCCGGCGACCGCATGGCCGCCGGGGCTTTTTGTGCTGCAACCCGGTTTGATATCCGGCGTAAGGGGATGAAATTTCTGAAACGCCTTTAAAACCATAAAGTAAAATGCTATACTAGAAGGACATTGGGTGCGCTGAAAATGCGCAGCCTGAAAGGAGCTTTTATGACGCAGCTTTTGATTCGTCTGTTTATACGCCGTCCCAATTCTCCGCAGGATCCCCGCGTCCGTGCCGCCTACGGCAATCTGGCCAGTGTGGTGGGCATGGTGTGCAATATCCTGCTCTGTCTGGGCAAGTTTGTGGTGGGCACTCTGTTCGGCTCGATCGCCATCACTGCCGATGCACTGAATAACCTTTCGGATGCTTCCTCCAATATCGTTAGTCTGGTGGGCTTCAAGCTGGCCGCCAAGGCACCGGATGCCGAGCATCCCTACGGCCACGCCCGTTTTGAGTATCTGGCGGGGCTGGTGGTCAGCGTGACCATTCTGGGCATCGGCTTCTCCCTGCTGAAGGAGTCGGTCACCAAGGTGCTGCACCCCACCCCGGTGCAGTTCGGCTGGCTGACCGTGGCGGTGCTGGTGGTGTCCATTCTGGTCAAGCTGTGGATGAGCGGCTTCAACCGCACCATTGGCCGTATCATTTCCTCCGAGACCCTCATCGCCACTGCCGCCGACAGCCGCAACGATGTGCTGAGCACTGCCGCCGTGTTGGTGGCTGCCATCCTCTGCCGGGTGACCGGCTGGGATGTGCTGGACGGCCTGATGGGCGTGGGCGTGGCGGTGTTCATCCTGATCTCCGGCTGGGGGCTGGTGATGGATACCCTGAGCCCGCTGTTGGGTGAAAGCCCCAGCGAGGATCTGGTGGAGCATATCGAACAGACTGTGATGAGTTATCCCGGCGTGCTGGGCGTACATGACCTGATGGTGCACGACTACGGCCCCGGCCACCAGTTCGCGTCCATCCATGTGGAACTGCCCGCCGAGCAGGACCCGCTGGAAGCGCACGACCTGATCGATAACATCGAGCGGGACTTTATGAAGAACGACCACCTGATGGTGACCATCCACTACGACCCCATCGTCACCTCGGACGCCGCCGTGGGGGTGCTGCGCAGCCGCCTGACCGAAAAGCTGCGCCAGCTGGACCCGGCGCTCTCACTGCACGACCTGCGCATCGTGCCGGGCAAGACCCACACCAATGTGCTTTTTGATCTGGTGCTCCCCGCAGGCTATGCCGGGGACAAGGTGGAGCTGCTGACCCAGATGGAGCAGTTTATCAAAGAGCAGGATCCCACCTATAACTGCATCATCAAGCTGGAACAGAGCTATACGGCTGCGGCTCATAAATGAGGGGGAGCCGCCCCGCACAGGCTTTGCGATATAAGGCAATACCGCATAATTCTAAGTGCCGATACGGCGAGTGAGGTGCGGCAGATGCTAAGCCAAAAGCACAGATAATACTTTGTGTATTATCGAGCATTTTGGCAACGCAGATGCCGTGCCGCAGCCGCCGGAGTGGTGCTTAAGCCGTAAGGCGGGAATTGTGCGGTGTTGCCATAAGGAAAGCAGAGGGAAAGTAGTATGCTGAACGAGACCTACCGCGCCATGCTAAACAACAAAAGCGTCATCCGCGAGACCTTCATGTATGGCAGACAGCGCGCTGCCCAGATCGGCAGCGAGAATGTGTTCGATTATTCACTGGGCAACCCCAGCGTGCCCTGCCCGCCGGAGTTTACCGAAGCCATGCAGACCCTGCTGGCACAGGAAGAGCCGGTAAGTCTGCACGGCTATTGCCCCAGTCAGGGCGACCCGGGCTTCCGCACCGCTGTGGCGGCGCATCTGACCGAGACCTTCGGTCTGCCCTACGCGCAAAAGCACATCTTCCCCACCACCGGCGCGGCGGGTGCTATCGCCCATGCCATCCGGGCGGTGACACAGCCCGGGGACGAGGTGCTGACCTTTGCACCTTACTTCCCGGAGTACGGCCCCTATGTGGCGGGCACCGGCGCAGTGCTGCGGGTGGTCCCGCCGCAGGCGCCCACCTTCCAGCCCAATCTGGATGCTTTTGCACAGATGCTGACCGAAAAGGTCACCTGCGTGCTCATCAACACCCCCAACAACCCCACAGGCGTGGTCTACTCTGCCGACACCCTGACCCGCATGGCTGCGATTCTGACCGAAAAGAGCGCCCAGTACGGACACAATATCTTCTTGGTCAGTGACGAGCCCTACCGGGATATCGTGTTTGACGGCAAGACCGTGCCTTACCCGGCGGCGTTCTACCCCCACACCCTGACCTGCTTCTCCTACTCCAAGAGCCTGAGCCTGCCCGGTGAGCGTCTGGGCTATGTGGCGGTGCGCCCGGGGTGCGAGGGGGAGGACATCCTTGTGGACATGATGAGCCAGATCTCCCGCTTTACCGGCCACAACTGCCCGCCCAGCATCATCCAGCGGGCGGTCAGCCGTTGCCAGAAGGTGACCAGCGATCTTTCGGTCTACCAGACCAACATGGAACTGTTGTACGAAAAACTCACCGCGCTGGGCTTTGAAGTGGAGCGCCCGGGCGGCACCTTCTATATCTTCCCCAAGGCACTGGAAGAGGACGCCAACGCTTTCTGCCGGAAAGCCCGGGAATTTGATCTGCTGCTGGTGCCCAGCGACAGCTTTGGGGTAAAGGGCTATGTGCGCCTTGCCTACTGCATCGACACCGAAAAGGTAAAGCGCAGCCTGCCCGCCTTTGAAAAGCTGGCAGACGCCTACCGCAAATAACCGGAACGCCCCGACCCGGGGCATAAAATACAAAAACAATAGAGGAAAGGGAACCCTGCTATGGAAAAGATCAAGATGAAGACCCCGCTGGTGGAGATGGACGGCGACGAGATGACCCGCATCCTGTGGAAGATGATCAAGGACGAGCTGATCCTCCCCTTTGTGGATCTCAAGACCGAGTACTACGATCTGGGTCTGCCCAACCGCGATGCCACTGCAGATCAGGTGACCATGGATGCCGCCCTCGCCAACAAGAAGTATGGCGTGTCGGTCAAGTGCGCCACCATCACCCCCAACGCTCAGCGCGTGGAGGAGTACAAGCTGCACGAGATGTGGAAGAGCCCCAACGGCACCATCCGCGCTGTGCTGGACGGCACCGTGTTCCGCGCACCCATTATGATCGACAGCATCCAGCCGGTGGTCAAGAACTGGAAAAAGCCCATCACCATCGCCCGCCACGCCTATGGCGATGTGTATAAGTGCACCGAGTTCCGCATTCCCGGTGCAGGCAAGGCAGAGCTGGTGTTCACCGGCGCAGACGGCAGCCAGCAGCGCGCCACCGTCTTTGACTTTGAGGGTGCCGGTGTGCTGCAGGGTCAGTACAACAAGGATGATTCCATCCGCAGCTTTGCTCGCAGCTGCTTCAACTACGCACTGGATGTGAAGCAGGATCTGTGGTTCGGCGCAAAGGATACCATCTCCAAGAAGTACGACCACACCTTCAAGGATATCTTCCAGGAGACCTACGACGCCGAGTATAAGGAAAAGTTTGAAGCTGCCGGCATCACCTACTTTTACAGCCTGATCGATGATATCGTAGCGCGCGTCATCCGCAGCGAGGGCGGCTTTGTCTGGGCCTGCAAGAACTACGATGGCGATGTGATGAGTGATATGGTCTCCACCGCCTTTGGCTCGCTGGCCATGATGACCAGCGTGCTGGTCAGCCCGGACGGCAAGTACGAGTACGAAGCCGCCCACGGCACCGTCACCCGCCATTACTATAAGTACCTGAAGGGCGAAAAGACCTCCACCAACCCCATGGCAACCATCTTTGCATGGTCGGGCGCCTTCAAGAAGCGCGGCGAGCTGGACGACCTGCCGGAGCTGGTGCACTTTGGCGAGGCACTGGAGGCTGCAAGCCTGCAGACCCTGAACGAGGGCATCATGACCAAGGACCTGTGCGGTCTGGCAGAGGGCATCACCCCCACCGCTGTGGACAGCGAGGGCTTTATCAAGGCCATCCGTGAGCGTCTGGAAGCCAAGCTGGCATAAAACGATTTTCAATATAACATAAAAACCGGAACGATCCACCCGAAAAAGGGAAGATCGTTCCGGTTTATGTTTTAGGCAGGATGTGCGACAAACTGGAACTTGTCGGGGCAAAGCCCCTCCATCTTGCTACGCAAGACCGTTCGGTCGCTTAAAGTCCCCACTGGGGACTTCATTGCTGCGCTGCGCTTCGCAAACGCGAACTTGTCTTACTTCTTGTCATTGAAGTAGATGATAAAAGCACCCATTACTGCAATAGCAATGAGCAATCCAAACTCAACCCAATTACCTAAAAGTTCAAGTCCTACGACCATACCTAAATAACCAACAATCAATGTAACGATTGCTGCCAAAATCGCTTTACCCATATAATCACACTCCTTTGTCAAATTCTAGTCACTCAATCTCTTTTAACCTTTCGAACAGTTTGCAATCAATTTTATAAATTCCTTGATAAGGCCGTTCAAGATAGTACTTACCCCTGTCCTCATACGCGAAGATAGTGCTTGTTCCTGTCTTAAGCCGGAAGTCAATCTTGATATAACTTTCCACAAGTGGAAAGTCTTGAACACTTTCCTTCTTAGTCGGTTCAGAACTGGAAATATCGGCGATTACTTCACTTATCCAAGTTTTGTCTGAATGACTTACTGTGTTTTCTTCAAAGGTTATATCAATAGATGTGATCTCATCGGCTCGAGGTAGCGTAATGGGCGCTGCTCTTTTTCCACACGCAACTAAAGTCAGTATACAGGTGATATACAAAAACCAAGAAAGAATTTTTTTCATGATCATATTACCTCCACAACTTTCGATTTGTTGGTTACAAATGCAGTGCATCCAGCACTTCATTTACGATGTCCAGCGATACCTGCCCCGGTGCACTTGCCTGCCCGGGGTTGGCAAAGGTCATGGCAGAGCCAAAGGCCTCCCCAGCCAGACGGCTCACCGCGCCCAGTGCCCCCATGCTCATGGTGATGACCGGTGTTTCCGGGTGAAGGTCGGCCATCTCAGCGGTGGCGGCCAGCAGCTCCAGCACATCGCTGCGGCACCGGGGCATTACGGCCAGCTTGGGCAGGTCGGCTCCGGCCTGCTGCATCTGCACCATGCGGGAGACGAGCTCTGCCCGGGGCGGGGTCTTGGTAAAATCGTGGCTGGAGCACACTACCGCCACCCCGGCGGAGTGCGCCTGCTCCACCAGTGCGGGCAGGTCTGCCCCGGCGGTGAAGAATTCAATGTCCAGCAGGTCGGCGCAGTCGGTATCGAGGATAAGGCTCAGAAGAGTAAGGTATTCGGAATGGGAGAGCGCCTGCTCACCGCCCTCTGCCTTGGTGCGGAAGGTCACCAGCAGAAGCTTGTCCCGCAGGGCGACCCGCAGCTTTTGTACGCAGCGGGCAATGGCAGCGGGGGACTGAAAGCCTTCGAACCAATCTACTCGCCATTCCACACAATCGGCCGACAATGTTGAAAACTGTGCGGCCTTTTTCAGAATAGCAGCTTCGGTGTGTTCCACAATGGGTAGAATGACCTTGGGGCGGCCCTCTCCGATGCAGCAGCCGCGGATGTTGACACAGGACATGGCGCTTCTCCTTTATATAATAGGTATAGCTATATCATACAGGATGCTGGGATGACTCCATAATACGTTCTGCTCGCCGCCTTGTCAAGAAAAGACGGTTATTATAATAGGAGAAAAACAGGAGCATTTTCCCCTCGCGCAAAGAAATTGGAAAAAACTTGTCAAAAAGTGTTGACAAGCGCTCCGGGGTGTGGTATTATACTTGAGCGCCAAGCGCTGAGACAAAAGAATGACTTCT
>ERZ1106963.4468-NODE-4468-length-10404-cov-3.359358_pt1 | contig 10404 bp, 9 predicted proteins | sample MGYA00403681_ERZ1106963 | MGnify/ENA primary metagenome ERZ1106963 (study PRJEB35170, sample SAMEA104062407) | human gut metagenome | biome: human gut; feature: human-associated habitat; material: faeces | place: Denmark | collected 2012-05-03 ...
GTTCCTTAGTTCGCTCAGCAATTGAACAGCTGTGTACTGAAGGCATTTTAAAAAAATATCATGGAAAGGGAACTTACATTATGCTAAAAGATATTGATGATTCTTCCAAGCATTTTAAAGGTATGAGTGAGTTGCTAAAGAAAGCCGGCTATGACCCTTCCAGTAAAATTTTAAATACAATGACTCGAAAAGCCGGTTACAAATTTTCAAAGATTTTCGATGTATCAGAAGATACGGAGATTTTTGAGGTGCTTCGACTTCGTCTCGGAAATGGACAGCCTATATCTATTGAAAATACTTATATTTTACATGACAGTATCCCTGATATTGAAAATATTGATTTTCAGATTTACTCTTTGTATGATCTTTTTCGAACCAATAATATAAAGATTCAAGATATTAGCCATGCTTTTTCTACAACAAAAGTTCATAACACGGACGCACATTTTCTTAATTTGGAAAATGATACTTCTGTTATTTACGTTGATATTACATCCTCGCTGATTGATAACCAGGTTGTCGAATATACGGAAGTTCTTGTACGGCCCGAATTCAGCAAATATTATACGGATGGCATTTTCAAAAACGGTATTTATCAAGTAAATGCACAGGTTGTTATATAATTTTTTAGAGAGGATTTACAACAATTATGCCTAAGATTTATCAGCTTCTAACAGATGAAATTGAAGAATTTGTTTTACAATATATCAATGAACATCAATTAAACATGACAAACTTCCAACTGAAAGAGAACTTTCCACATCGTTAAATGTAAACCGAATTACACTTCGTAATGGTTTGCAGAAACTGATCGACAAGGGAATGATCTATAGTCATCGTGGAAAAGGTTATTTTGTTTGTCCCCAAAAAATAAATCGGACATTGTGTTATTTCAGTTTTCCCGAAGCAGATAGTCTGTTAAAAGACCATTCTTATAAAGCTGAAGCTCAAAATTTCTTACCAACAATTATGAGCAATATTATTCATAATTTTTTATGTATAACATATGATTATAATATTACTATTTCGTCTTCTCTAGAAAGTGTTGATGAAACAATCATCGCTTTTTCTTGTGATGCAATAAAAACTGAATATAATACCATTTACCCTGGTTTGTTTCAGATGAAAGAAATCCCACCAACCTTAGTACAGTCTTTTTTCATACGAATTTATGAAAATGAGGCTCTTGATTCTTTATCTTTAATTACAAAGCAAACCTTAACTGAGCTTTTACAATTATCTGAAGAAGACACTTTACTTCTTGTAACAAACTTTATATCTGAAGATGATGTTCCTATTGCCTGCACAGTTTCTGTATGTGTTGGAACTCGGTTAAACCTGATTGGAAATATTCATTCACCAAATTAAAAAAGAGAGATCACTGTGTGATATACTCCCATAAGATAAAACTACGAGATTGTGCCGTTCTTCTGCTCCGAAAATGCTTTTTTCAGATAAACTGCGTTACTTTTTACAAGGAGCTTGTGAACAGTAATACCTGTTATTGTATCTATCTACAAACATACCTTTCCACTCTTGAAATCCAATATTTTCTAGTATAAAATATTCTCGTTAAATTCTTGACGAATAGCAATATAACAACGGCAGTTCTTTACTGTGTTACCATTCAAAGCAAGAGAGCTGCCGAATTACAAAAGAATAAGGAGTTATATCATGGACAATCATTTTAACACTCCCGCAGAAGTCATTGATCTGAGTATCAAGGCCTGCGAGAACAAAACCCGTCTTCCACTTGGAAAAATGATTCTGCTCGGCATCATGGCCGGTGCGTTTATTGCTTTCGGCGGTGCTACAAGCAGCACAGCAGCGCACGCAGTAGAAAATGTTGGCGTAGCAAGAGCTCTTGCCGGATGTATCTTCCCTGTCGGACTGATGCTCATCGTATTTCTTGGTGGCGAACTTTTCACCGGAAACTGTCTGATCATCATGGATGTATTTGACAAGCGTGTCACATGGGGCGGATTATTCCGAGATCTTTTCATCGTATTTTTCAGCAACCTGATCGGTGCTCTTTGCGTGGATCTGCTCATTGTATACAGTGGAAACCTAAACTACTCAGGTGGGCTTCTCGGTGCTTATACAATCAAAGTTGCTGTTGGAAAGATCGCAATTTCACCACTGCAGGGAATCACTTCCGGAATCTTATGTAACATTCTGGTATGTCTTGCAGTACTGATGGCTACTTCTGCAAGAGATATTGCCGGTAAGGTATGGGCAATTTTCTTCCCGATCTGTGCCTTCGTAGTCGGCGGATTCGAACACTGCGTTGCCAATATGTTCTATATCCCGGCCGGTATCCTTGCTTCACTTAATCCGGCTTACGTTGCGAAAGCAGAAGAAGCTTACGGAATTACAGCTGAACAGATTGCAACACTGACACCACTTCACAGCCTTGCAAACTTTATTCCGGTTACACTTGGAAATATGCTCGGTGGTATGATCTTTGTCGGACTTCCGCTGTATCTGATTTATAAAAAGAACTGGGAAAATAAATAAGGACTGTTTTAAAGAAAAACTCATGTGAATCTCTTCTAACGAACTCACATGAGTTTTTTCTATCTCTGAGATTGTTGGCGTAGGTGCTCAAAAAAAGAACCTGAAACAAATCAGTTTCAGGTTCTTCAGAGGCGCAGACCGGATTTGAACCGGTGAATCAGGGTGTTGCAGACCCACGCCTTACCGCTTGGCTACTGCGCCGTATTTATTTAACTATTAAAGTATAACAAAATACACGCAGTACGTCAATGGTGTTTTCTTTGATTTTTAACTTCTTTTATTATTCAACTTCTACAGGAATGAATGAAAATGTTGTCACATCAAACAATCCCATATCTGTCAGCTTAATCTCCGGAATTACTGCAAGTGACATAAAGCACAGTGTCATTACCGGCTCAACATCTCCACAGATTCCAAGTTCTTCATATGCTTTCTCGTGAATATCTGTCAGTTTCTGATCTACCCACTCACCACTCTGATCACTCATCAGTCCGGCGATCGGCATTGGCATGCTCTCGATCACTTTTCCTTCCTTCACAAGAACAATACCACCTTCCTGCTCGATCAGACTGTTCACGGCAAATTCCATCTCTTCATCATTAACTCCAACAACAATGATGTTATGAGAATCGTGAGCCACTGAAAGTGCTACAGCACCTTCTTTGATTCCGTATCCTTTCAGGAATCCACAAGCTACATTCCCTGTTCCCTGATGACGCTCAACAACAGCTACTTTTACAAGATCAACTTTTGGATTTCTTACGAACTCTCCATTTGCATCCAACTCAATCTCTGCTGTATCTTTCGCTGTTACAACTCCACCCGGAAGAATCTTGATTACATTTACTTTGTTTGATTTCAAATTCATTTTAAATTTCTCTTTGGAGAAATCTTTTACGATCACACTTCCCTTAACAGAAGAGATATCACATTTTTTGATTTCTGGCAGATATTTTCCTTCTTCTGCTACCAGGGCACCTTCTATAAATACACGGTTTACATGGAAATCTTTCAGATCATCCAGAAGAACAACATCCCCACGGTATCCCGGTGCAATTGCTCCTCTGTCTTTCAGGTCAAAGCATTCTGCTGCGTTAAGTGTTGCCATACGAATTGCTGTCACAGGATCAAGACCTTCCTCTACACAGATACGCAGATGATTATCAAGATGTCCTTCGTGAAGGATTGTCTTCGGCTGACGGTCATCAGAACAGAGCAGGCATCTTCTGCTGTTCTCTGCTGTCACACCTTTAAGCAGTGTTCGAAGGTTATGGCATGCTGATCCCTGACGAAGCAAAATGTACATTCCTCTCTCCAATCGATCACTCATCTCTTCTACGGTAGAACATTCATGATCAGCTGCGATTCTTGCTGCCGCATATGCATTCAATTCTTTCCCTGTGATTCCTGGTCCATGTCCATCAATAAATTTGCCTTCCTGTTTTGCTACAATGATCTTATCCAGATCACTGTCTGCTGCATTGATCACGCCCGGAAAATTCATGAATTCACCAAGTCCGGCAATTCCTTCTCTTGTGATCGGCTCTTTCATTGCTTCTGCATCGATCACCGCACCCGAGTGCTCGAATGGTGTAGCCGGTACACAGGATGGAAGCTCATATTTCACATCAAGCACTGTGTTCTCAGCTGCTTTCATCATATAGTCCAGACCAGCGATTCCACATACATTTACGATCTCATGTGGGTCTGCCATAATTGTTGTTCCTCCATGTGGAACTAACAGGCGTCCAATCTCTTCAGGACTTACATAAGAAGATTCAATATGGATGTGGCTGTCGATAAATCCTGGCGCTGCATATCTTCCTTCTGCATCAATCACTTTCACGCCTTCATACTCACCGATACCTGCAATCTGATTACCTGAAAATGCAATGTCTCCTTCCTGGATCTTTCCTGAAAATACGTTTACAATCTTACAATTTTTGATCACCAGATCTGCCGGAACTCTTCCTGCAGCTGTATCAATAAGTTTCTTTAATTCCACCTTCATTGTTGCTACGTCTTTCACATCAGAAGTCCTCCTCTTTATTTTTCGTCTGAATCCTCTTTGCTTTTAAATGGAATCACTTCGCATTCATTTGAAGCTTCTTCGTCTTCGTCTGAATCTTCTTCGTCATCTTCTTCCTCAAGAAAGCTTTTGATTTTTGATAAACAAATTTTGATTTTCCTAAACGAATTTTCACCCTTTACATCGGTTTCATCTTTCTCTGCATCCGGCACAAAATTCTCTGATGACTGTTCCTCTGTGTCCTCTGTAATCACAGGCATCGCGATTGTCTCACCCAAAGTTTCAGACTCTTCTGAGCTATCTCTGTTTTCGGTCACTGCCTCTGTTTCAGTCGCCGCATTTATTTCTGTAACTCCTTCTGTCTCAGCCGTTTCATTTATTTCAGATGTTACATCTGTCTCAGCTTCTTCTGTAGTTGCATCTGTCTCAACTGCTCCTTCTGCTTCTGTAGTCAGATCTGCATCCGTCTCCTCTTCTGTTTCATCTGTTCCATTAATTCCTTCTAACAGCGCATCAACTGTCTTCTCTTCCTCTGACACTTCTTCTACTTCTGCCTCTGGCTTCGGTTCACACGGCATCCCCACTGTAAAGCAGCTTCCGGATCCCAGGATACTTTCTGCATCCACCCATCCATCATGTACTTCAGCAATCCATTTTACAACAGAAAGTCCCAGTCCAAAATGACCTTCTCCGGCACCTAAAGGATCTCCTCTGAAAAACCGGTCCCATACGTGTGGCAGATCCGTCTCCGAAATTCCAATTCCCGCATCTGCAATCTTGCAGGTAAACTCACTGCCTTTGCTTTCAACAACAACTTTGATCAGTCCAATCTCCCGGCTATAATCAATGGAATTCTCCAGCAGATTTAACAACATCTTCCGATAACAGTTCTCATCCACTTCTGCGTAAATCTCCGGTTCAATCTCATATTCTATCTGCACCGGTTCATCTGCTTCCTGAAGTCTGCTGATCTGACCTTCTATAATTCCTGTTGTCAGTTCACTGATATTCATGCGTTTTTTATAAGCCGGCTGGCATCCCTGATCTGCCTTTGCAAAAAATGAGACTTCCTGAATAAAATCTGAAAGAATCTGTGCCTTCTTCTGCACCAGTTCAATCTGCCAGCGTTGACGCTGGGACAGTCGCCAGTCGCCAAGGCACCATGCGCTTCGTGTAAGGATCACACTGACCGGCATCCACATCTCCTGTACAACATTTTCTGCGAAATGTCCCTCCTCGCGCACATCCTCAAGTAATTCATTCAATGTCAGCTGCAGTCTCTCCAATTCCGCATCAGATTCTTCCAGTTCCAACTGTCTGGAGAAATCTTTTGTTCTACAGATTTCCGCCGCTGACTCTGCCAGATCTGCAGTCCGTTTCAGAGCCTCTCTTACCAGAAAGTACCCAATTGCAAGAGATGCGATGAAAACGATTGGAAGTACCACCTTCGCCATCGCTTTTGCTGACTGCGCATCTGTTCCACTTATCACTGTAGCAAGAAACAACGCAATGCCTGTTGCCACGAATATGCACCCTGTATATTTTAGTGTTAATTTTATTTTCAAAGATATTTTTTTCATTCGTACTCCTCCAATGGAATCTCTGACATTCCAAATTAGATTATAGCACATTTTAAAACAATATGTTGTGAAATTCTTCTTAAATAAAAAGTTTTTATTATGCTTTTCCGCCTTGTATTTCTCTCTGATTTGCCCTATCCTAAAAAGTAAATATATCAGCAAAAAAAGATTTTTAAAACAATTTGAAAGAAGGAAATATCTATGAACAATTCAGTTTCTCAAGAACTATTAAAATTTCTTCAAAAGAGTCCCACAGCGTTTCATGCAGTTCAACAGATGAAATCAGAGCTTCTTGCAGTTGATTTTACTGAACTAAAGGAAAATCAGCGTTGGAATATAGAATGCGGCAAACACTATTTTGTTACACGAAATGACTCTTCCCTGATTGCGTTTACAATTCCGGAAAATGGTATTGATAAGATGCACATTCTGACAAGTCATAGTGATTCTCCGACCTTTAAGATCAAAGAGAATCCGGAGATCGAAGTAGAAAAACATTATGTGAAATTAAATGTAGAAAAATATGGTGGCATGCTCTGTGCACCCTGGTTTGACCGTCCGCTCTCTGTTGCCGGACGCGTTATAATAAAAGATAAGACAAACGGACAATTCGCGAGCAAACTCGTCAATATTGACCGGGATCTTGTTATGATCCCGAATCTCGCGATTCACATGAACCGTGAGATCAATAGCGGTTACAACTACAACGCACAGAAAGATCTTCTCCCACTTTATGGCTGTGGTTCTCCTAAAGGAACTTTTATGGAACAGATTGCTGAAGCTGCCGGGGTAGAAAAAGATGAAATCCTTGGACATGATCTATTCCTTTATAACCGACAGGAAGGTTCCATCTGGGGGGCTTCTGAAGAATTCATTTCCAGCGGCAGACTTGATGACCTGCAGTGTGCCTTCGCATCACTTCAAGGTTTTCTTTCCGGTGAGAAAAAAGACTGTATGGCTGTACACTGTGTTCTGGATAATGAAGAAGTTGGAAGCGGTACAAAACAGGGCGCCGCATCCACGTTCCTTTTTGACACACTGATCCGTGTTCACGAAGCACTTGGATATGATGGAGAAGATTATCGTGTCCATCTTGCAGACAGTTTTATGATCTCTGCGGATAATGCTCATGCGGTTCATCCAAACTATACAGAGAAAGCAGATCCGACAAACCGTCCTTACCTGAACGAAGGAATCGTGTTGAAATTCAATGCAAACCAGAAGTACTGTACGGACGCCGTATCTGCTGCCATGTTCCGCGACCTATGTAAGCGGGCAGATGTTCCGGTTCAGACATTTACAAACCGTTCTGATATGGCCGGTGGCTCTACCCTTGGAAATATTTCCAACACTCAGGTTGCGCTCAATACCGTTGACATCGGACTTCCTCAGTTGGCAATGCATTCCCCTTATGAGACTGCAGGTGTGAAAGATACTGAGTATCTGGTACGAGCTGCAAAAGAATTCTTCTGCTAGTAAAAGAAGGAGCAGGGATTTCATTATGACGAAATCCCTGCTCTTTATTTTTTACAAATGCCTTCTCAACGCCTCTACATAATAAGATGCATAACGACTGAAAATAATATTTTTCTTTTTAATAATACCGATCCTCATCGTTTTATCAACATCTAATGGCTTCGCTATAATACTGCTTCCATTTAATTTCTGATCGATCACACCACTGCTTACTGTGAATCCGTTTAATCCGATCACCAGGTTAAATAAGGTTGCCCTGTCTCTTACCTGTATACTCTTCGGGAAATCAAGCATGCTTATAAATTCCTCTGAAAAATAAAACGAATTATTGTTTCCCTGCTCATAGACAAGATATGGATATGGCTGTAAATCTTCCATAGAAATCATTTCTTTCTTTGCCAGTGGATGATCTTTACAGATAAATACATGCGGTTCTGCAACAAACATTTCCTCAAACTTCAACTGATTATTCTTTATCAGCTTCAGAATCACATCTTCATTGTGTTCCGAAAGATAAAGAACCCCAATCTCACTTTTTCCGCTTGCCACATCTTCAATGATCTCGCCCGTCTGTGTCTCTCTTATAATAAAACTATACTGGTCTGCATCATATTCTTTGATTAGATCAACAAAAGCATTTACCGCAAACGAATAATGCTGGCAAGACACAGAAAACTTTGGTGTTCTTCTCTCTCCATTTCCAAAATGTTCTTTCATATTGTCAGCCTGCTCTAAGAGCATCCTTGCAAAGGACAATAGCTCTTCGCCTTCTCTTGTAACAGTAACGCCTTTGTTAGACCTTGTAAATGCAGTCACTCCCATCTCTTTTTCAAGATTATGAATTGCTGCACTAAGCGACGGCTGTGAAATAAAAAGCTTTTCTGCAGCCTCTGTAATATTCCCACAATCCGCAACCGTAACTAAATAGGTTAATTGCTGTAATGTCATGTTTGTTCACTCCTTATTGAAACTGATATCCGGGCTTATCGTAAAAGTATTCCCCATAACCATGTTGAGACAAATGGCTGTAAAAAAAACATAATAACACCTACTGAACCACAGATCAAATAAAAATCATTAATTTTTGAATCTGATAAAGTTCGCTTTGTAAAGTTTTTTGTTACAAAACGTACAATAAAGTAACCGATCAAAGTACCGATGCTATTTGTAATGATATCATCTATATCAGTTGCTCTGCCAGTAAAAAGTTGAGAAATTTCAATAAAAAACGTTGCAACGATCCCTGCCAGGGCAACACGTTTTATACTTCTGAATTCTTTCCATAACATTGGTAAAAAGAAACCAAACGGAACGAACAAGAGTACGTTCAAACACGCATTAACAAAATCTGACAACATATAAATAAATGGAATCAGATTCACTGTAAACTCCATTTGCAACATCGTGATATTCGGAAATCCCACTAATGCTAATACTACCACTAGATAAAATCCAAAGATCATATAAATCAGCGTTCGTTTCCAGCTCTGAAAGAAAATCTTCTCATATACGCACCAAACCGGAATTATAAAAACTGTTGCTGCAACAAGTTCGATCAGGGCGTTGTATATTCTACTCATTTTTTCCTCCATGAATTGTATTTTACACAACTCATAGTCTATCATATCCGGCCTGGTTACAGTAGATTTAGACTTCTTAATTAAACTTAAGTTTTCATTAAGGTTGCTTTTCCTGTCTTTTCATGCTATACTATCACCCGTTACAAAACCCTAAAAAACCAAGGTCTTACAAGGGTTTCGCCGATTTCCGGCGTAAGGTCATATACTTACTGTATATGCCTTCCGCGGCATTCGTCAAATGTCCATGCAAGCATGGCCGCCTGACTCATTGCTGCGCGAAAATGAATCGAGTGTTCGTGACCTTCCACTCGTAAAACAAAACTAAAGGAGAACTGAATAATGAAAAACTCAAGTAACAAAGTGCTTTACCTGGCACAGGCAGCCATGATCGCTGCCATCTATGTCGTACTGACTGTTGTCGGTGCATCACTGGCTTTTGGAGAGGTGCAGATCCGTTTTGCGGAAGCACTGACGATCCTCCCGGTATTTACTCCGGCTGCAATCCCTGGATTGTTTGTAGGATGCCTCATCGGAAACACACTTGGAGGTGCGATCCTGCCTGACATTATCTTCGGCAGCCTTGCAACACTGATCGGTGCCATCTTTACATGGTCTTTAAGAAACAAGAGCAAATTCCTTGCCCCTGTTCCTCCGGTTGTTGCCAACATCATCGTGGTTCCATTTGTATTAAAATACGCTTACATGGTTCCACTTCCGATTCCTTTCATGATGCTGACAGTTGGTGTCGGAGAAGTGATTTCCGCCGGTGTGCTTGGTCTGATTCTTTACGGAGCACTTAACAAATATCGAGGAATTATCTTTAAAAAAGCTTTATAGATTTTTCTTATGTAACAAAGGGAGTGGCTATGTGAATAATTTCGTTTCACATAGCCACTCCCCTTTTCTAAGATGGGATTTTCATATTATCATCACGGTTTTGGCGTACCACAGAATTCACAGAATGCTCCGGTATTCTCTGCTCCACACTGACATATCCATGTACCGCCTGTCTGCGGCTGTGCGTTAGCATTCATATTCTGGTTCATTCCCATGTTTCCATTCTGCATGTTGCCATTCATATTCTGCATTCCATTGTTCATTCCCACATTTCCATACTGGGCTGTGCCGTTCATGTTCTGCATTCCATTATTCATTCCCATGTTTCCGTACTGGGCTGTGCCGTTCATGTTCTGCATTCCATTATTCATTCCCATGTTTCCGT
>ERZ1106963.4471-NODE-4471-length-10396-cov-2.839861_pt1 | contig 10396 bp, 6 predicted proteins | sample MGYA00403681_ERZ1106963 | MGnify/ENA primary metagenome ERZ1106963 (study PRJEB35170, sample SAMEA104062407) | human gut metagenome | biome: human gut; feature: human-associated habitat; material: faeces | place: Denmark | collected 2012-05-03 ...
GATATGAAATGACGTGAGGAGTGAGTCCAATCGAAATTTTGGCGAAAGAATGAAAGTTCTTTCAAGTTTGATTTGGTTATCAAAATATCATGAATATAGAAAAAACCGATGCGTTTCAGTCTCCTGCATCGGTTTTTTCGTGTCTTTTGATCAGAGTACATTCTTGCTGCGAATCAGGAGTGTACTCTGATTTATTTATGTGTTCTTGCGAGACTGCTCTTTTGAAACAGCGTTGTCATCACGCAGCGCATATTTCCCCTGCCAGGAATCTGTCTGCTTCTGATACCGGGAGATAGCATTGCGCACGGCATGTTTGTCTCGACTCCACAGAGGTGCCAGAAGCTTTTTGGAATCGCCGTCCCCGGTGAGTCGCTCTATCACCACGGATTCCGGGAGAAAGGCAAGCTGAGCCGCTGTGATCTGAGCGTATTCTGCGAAGGAAAGCGGTGCAACACCGCCCTGCCGCCAAAGCTGTTCCAGGGGTGTTCCCTTGAGAATATGCAGCAGGTGAATTTTTATCGCATCAGGGCGCAATTGTCCCAGAATGCGTGCCGTTTCCAGCATATCCTGGTCGGATTCTCCGGGAAGACCGTTGATCAGATGGACACAGATGCGAATGTTCCGGCTGCGCAGCTTTTCCATTGCCTGCAAAAAGACAGAAAACGGATAGCCTCGTCCGATTTTTCTGGCAGTGTGGTCATGGATGGTTTGCAGCCCGAGTTCCACAGTCAGATACGTGCGGTGGGAGAAATCCTCCAGAAGTTCCAGTATCGGCTCCGGCAGACAATCCGGCCGTGTGCCGATGGCAAGTCCCTCCACGTTTGGAAACTGCAATGCTTCAGCATAACAGACACGGAGAAAATCGGGATCGCCGTAGGTGTTGGTGTGCGCCTGGAAATAGGCGAGAATGCCGGCTTCCAGATGAGCGGCGGAAATGCGCCGGGCTTCCTGTTCCAGCTGCCTGGTGATGCTGCCGCTGTGGGTAAAGGTACCGCTGCCGCCGTCACAGAAAATGCAGCCTTTTGTACCGCAGGTGCCGTCCAGATTGGGACAGGTGCACCCGGCATCCAGGGCGGCCTTCTGCATGGGTTTGCCGAATACAGCGCGGTAATAGCGCCCGGCAGAATAATAACGCATTTGTTCCAATGGTTTTACCTCCGACACAGAAAAAGCCGGTGGGAAAAAGGAGAGGAGACCCACCGGCTTTGCGATATCGTTTTTTGAAAATTTACTTGTATCAATTTTCAACTGGCGTGAAACGATTCGCAGATGTATTTTGGAAACGCATGCATTTTGCTGCCTGTTTCAAAAAATGGCTGAAAAAAGACAGACAAAACAGATGCGAGGGCTGTTGGTCCGCTTCTTGCAAAGAAACGGTAAGAATATGTATGCGGAACACAATGCTGTGCTCCCAGGCAATTTGCCGAAATAGGCGTTTTTCAAAGCTTTTTCGCCTGCGCATCTGAAACGGTTGCTCCAGATGTTCTATGCTCTACCGGGCGTGTGTGATTGCTCTGTGAAAATCCGCTGGAAATTATCTGAAAAGGGCGTGTTGGATTCCGCAGCGGAAAAATGCAAAAAAATCGTGAAAAAGCAAAGGAATACCTTGCAAAATTGCAGGGCCTGTGCTATAATATAAAAGATACTGGACACAAGCGCCTGTTTGCATCCGGATTGCCGCGATGAATTTTTTTGCCGAAAAAAGGTGAAACAGGCTGTCCGGCGGCTTTTCAGACTGCCGCGGATTATTTTGCAGGAAGAAGCGAGGACATCAGATTATGGAACTTCAAAACAACGTTTTGTCTCCGGAAGAACAGGAGCTGCTGCACAGAGCAATTTTCTCCCAAAAGCAGACTGTGCGCGCCTTTGTGCACAGTTACGGCTGTCAGCTGAATGTTTCAGACGGGGAGCGCATCCGGGGAATTCTGGAGTCCCTGGGATATACCATGACGTCCTCCTGGGATGATGCAGATTTGATTTTGCTGAATACCTGTGCCGTCAGAGAAAGTGCAGAAGACCGGGTCTACGGCATCTTGGGTAATATAAAGCAGTACAAGCGAAAAAACCCCGATTTGATTGTGGTGCTGTGCGGCTGTATGGCATCGGAAGAGCATACGGCAAGCTATGTGAAGAGTCACTATCCGTATGTGAATATTGTGTTCGGAACCGGCTCACTCAATCGTTTCCCGGCGCTTTTGCTGGAGCATTTTCAGGGGACGAAATTCGCCTGTGACACCGGAGAATATGACGGTGTGTATGACGGCATTGCCCCCTCACGGGAACACCCGTTTAAGGCGGCGGTACCCATTATGTTCGGCTGCAACAACTTCTGCACCTATTGCATTGTTCCCTATGTCCGGGGCAGAGAACGCAGCCGGAAACCGCAGCAGATTCTGGAAGAAGTCCGTCAGCTGGTACAGAGCGGTTATCGGGAGATCATGCTGCTGGGACAGAATGTAAACTCCTACGGAAAGGATCTGGAAACGCCGGTTTCCTTTGCCTGGCTGCTCCGGCAGGTGGAGGCAATTCCCGGTGATTTTGTCATCCGGTTTTTGTCCTCTCACCCAAAGGATGCTACCAAGGAACTGCTGGACACCATTCTGGACAGCAAGAAGATTGGTCACCATCTCCATCTGCCGGTACAGTGCGGCAGCGATGCCGTCCTAAAACGGATGAACCGGCACTATACCATTGCGCAGTACCTGGAAATTGTGGAGTATCTGCGCCGGCGGGATCCGGGATTTTCCCTGACCACAGACCTGATTGTCGGTTTTCCGGATGAAACAGAAGCGGATTTTCAGGGGACGCTGGATCTCATCCGCCGGGTACAGTACGACAATTTGTATACATTTATTTATTCCAAGCGCCGGGGGACAAAGGCGGCCGAAATGGAAGACCATACGCCGCCGGAAGAAAAAAAGAAACGGATGGAGCGCCTGTTGTCCTTGCAGCGGGAGATCGCCTCGGCGCATTATCAGCGGTTTCTGGGAAAAAACATGCGCGTCCTGGTAGAAGGCGAAAGCAAGCGGAAGGGCTATCTCATGGGAAAGGACAACGCGTTTATCATTGCGGAGTTCCCGGGGGATCCGTCCCTGATCGGACAGTTTGTCACCATAACCGTAACGGAAACACATAACTGGGCAGTAGAAGGTGTCCTGGTACAGGAGGAAACAACATGCAGGAAGTAGAAGCAGCAGCACGCGCCCTGGGAAAAGCCATCCAGGCAGATCCGCGGTATCAGGCATACCACGCAGCCAAAAAAGCCAATGACGCAGACGAAGCCTTGCAGCAGGAAATCCAGGAATTCAATCTAAAGCGGATGTCCTATCAGCGGGAAACCGAGCGTCTGGCGGAGCAGCAGAATCCGGAACGGATTCAGAAGCTGGAACAAAAAATCCAGGAACTGTACCTGTCCATCAACGCCAATGCCAATATGGCTGCATTTGAAGCGGCAAAGCAGGCAATGGACGGCATGATGCAGGAGGTAGACATGATTCTGACCCTGTGCGCCAACGGAGAAGATCCGGACACCTGTCACCCGGACTTGTCCGCCTGCACCGGCAACTGTGCTTCCTGCGGCGGCGGATGCCACTGAGCGATAAAAAGTACCAATCAGCGGAGAGGAGTGCATCAATGTGAATCTGGCAGATGTTCCGAAGGAAAAGCTGTCACCGGGCATGCGGCAGTATGCAGATTTAAAAGAAAAATATCAGGACTGTATCTTGTTCTTCCGTTTGGGAGACTTTTATGAGATGTTCTTTGAGGATGCGATTTTGGTGTCCCGGGAGCTGGAACTGACCCTGACCGGAAAGGAATGCGGACTGGAAGAACGTGCCCCTATGTGCGGCGTACCGTATCACAGCGTAGATCTGTACTTGAAGCGCCTGATTGACCGGGGCTATAAAATCGCAATCTGTGAGCAGCTGACAGACCCGGCACTCAGCAAAGGACTGGTGGAACGGGATGTTATCCGGATTGTAACACCGGGTACCCTGATTGACAGCACCATGCTGGAGGATGATTCCAACAACTACATCTGCTGTTTGTACTATGGCAATGACGGTTCCTGCGCCCTGTGCTTTGCGGATATTTCTACAGGAGAAATGTCTCTGGCCGTTCCGCAGGAAACCAGCGATCTCACAGTACGAATTATCGATCTGCTGTCCCGGTATATGCCGGCAGAACTGATTCTCAACAGCCAGGCTATGTCCTTGAAATCCGTGATGGATTTCATCCGGGTACGGCTCCAGTGCACTGTGACTGTCCGGGAGGATACCTGCTTCGATCTGGAGCAGGGGAGAGGGATGCTGTGTGAACAGTTTGGTGTGTCATCTCTGGATCTGTTGGGCATCTCAGAGGATGGCGCAGATGCCTGCGCGGCATGCGGCATGCTGGATTATATCCATGAAACGCAAAAGCGGAATATTTCCCGGTTTCTGTCCATTTCTGTGACAGATGCCGAAGAGGCCATGGGCATGGGGCTGAACACACGGCGGAACCTGGAACTGACTGAGACACTGCGGAACAAAACCCGAAAAGGCTCCCTGCTCTGGCTGCTGGACAGCGCCCGCACTGCAATGGGAAAGCGCATGCTGAAAACCTGGATTGAACAACCTCTGATTCAGCCGGTGAAAATTATGGCGCGTCTGGACGCCCTGACGCAAAACAGTGTGTGCCTGATGGAAATACGGGATTTGCTGGATCATGTGTATGACCTGGAGCGTCTCATGACCCGTGTCATGTACCAGAAGGCAACGCCCCGGGATCTCAAGGCGCTTTCCATGACGGCACAGCAACTTCCGGCACTCAAGCAGGAACTGCAAAAGCTGGCAGATTCCCGTCTGCTCCGTTCCCTGGAACAGCAGATCTCTCCGCTGGAGCGCGTTTCCACTCTGGTGGAAAATGCCATTGTGGACGAACCGCCCCTGACGCTGAAAGACGGCGGCGTGATTAAGGACGGCTTCCAGGAGGAGCTGGATCGCCAGCGCCGGATTATGAACGGCGGCGCACAGATCATTGAGGAAATTGTCCAGCGGGAACGGGAACGCACCGGCATCAAGGGGCTGAAAATCGGCTATAACCGGGTGTTTGGCTACTATATCGAAGTCACACGGTCTTACTTTGATCTGGTGCCTGCGGACTATATCCGCAAGCAGACACTGGCCAACAGCGAGCGCTACATTACAGAAGAACTGAAAAAGGTGGAAAATGAAATCCTGGGCGCAAAGGATCGGGTACTACGCCTGGAAGAGGGCATTTTCAACGAAGTCCGTGACTGCATCGGCGCAATGCTGAAGAGTGTCCAGGAGACGGCTGCTGCGGTAGCACAGGTAGATGTACTGGCCTCCTTTGCCAATGTTGCATTGGAAAACGCCTATACCAAGCCGGAAATCTCTGTGGACGGCAGCATTCAGATTACCGCCGGACGGCATCCGGTAGTAGAGCGCATGCTGACAGAAGAAGTGTTTGTCCCCAATGACACCTATCTGGATAACCAGAAGCATTGCATTGCGATTATCACAGGCCCCAATATGGCGGGTAAATCCACCTATATGCGTCAGACTGCACTGATCGTGCTGCTCGCCCAGATCGGCAGCTTTGTACCGGCAAAAACGGCAAATATCGGCATTGTCGACCGGATTTTCACCCGCGTGGGCGCATCCGATGATCTGGCAAGCGGTCAGTCTACCTTTATGGTCGAGATGAACGAAGTCGCAAATATTCTGCGCAACGCAACGTCCAAAAGCCTTCTTGTGTTGGATGAAATCGGCAGAGGTACGTCGACATTTGACGGTCTTTCCATCGCCTGGGCGGTGATCGAGCACATCAGTAACCGAAAGCTTTTAGGGGCAAAGACGCTGTTTGCAACGCATTATCACGAGCTGACCGAGCTGGAAGGCAAGATCGGCAACGTCAACAATTACTGTATCGCGGTCAAGGAAAAGGGCGACGATATCGTTTTTTTGCGTAAAATCATCAAGGGCGGCGCAGATAAGAGCTACGGCATTCAGGTGGCTCGGCTTGCAGGTGTCCCGGATATGGTTATCGACCGCGCAAAGGAAATCGTCAAGCAGCTTTCCGACAACGACATTACAGAAAAAGTACAGAGCATTTCCGTGGATACAGACACGACGGCAAAGAAACAAAAGCATTACGATGAAGTGGATCTGGAACAGTTTTCCCTCTTCGATACGGTCAAGGATGAGGACGTTCTCGAGGAATTAAAAAACGTCGACATCCAGACGCTGACGCCGCTCGATGCGCTCAACACGCTTTATCGGCTGCAGAACAAGCTTAAAAACCGCTGGGGAAACGGATAAGGGGGAATTTTACATATGGCTGAAATTATGGTTCTGGACAATAAAACCATTGACCAGATTGCAGCGGGAGAAGTGGTGGAACGCCCCTCCAGTGTGGTCAAGGAGCTGGTGGAAAATGCCTGTGATGCGGGTGCAACCGCTGTCACGGTCGAAATCAAGGATGGCGGAACTTCGTTTATCCGGGTTACGGACAATGGCTCTGGAATTGAAAAGGCGCAGATCCGGAAAGCCTTTTTACGCCATGCGACGAGCAAAATCCGCGGCGTAGAGGATTTGAGCCGGATTCATAGCCTGGGGTTTCGTGGGGAGGCACTTTCCAGCATCTGCGCCGTTTCGATGGTCGAGCTGATCACGCGCACGAAGGATTCCTTAGTTGGCGTTCGCTATTGCATCGAAGGTGAGCGGGAAGCGGATTTTTCGGAAATCGGTGCGCCGGAGGGTACGACGATCCTTGTCCGCGATTTGTTCTATAACACACCCGCCCGTAAGAAGTTTTTAAAAACGCCGGCGACGGAGGGCGGCTACATTGCAGATCTGATGGAGCACATGGCGCTTTCCAGACCGGATATTTCTTTTACGTTCCAGATCAACCGCCAGACTCGTTTTTCCACCTCCGGCAGCGGAGATTTAAAGGAGGTCATCTATCGGATTTACGGCCGCGAAATCGCAAAGGAAATTTTTCCGTTTGAGGCTTTCGGCAACGGATTTTCTGTAAAAGGGTTCCTTGGCAGTCCGCAGCTGGTACGCCCGAATCGCAATTTCGAGTTTTTCTTTGTCAACAACCGCTATATCAAAAGCCAGGTGCTCTCAAAAGGATTGGAGAGCGGCTATCAGGCCTATCTGATGCAGCATAAATTTCCGATGGCATACCTCCATCTGCAGATCGATACCGAACAGGTAGATGTCAACGTCCATCCATCCAAAATGGAAGTGCGCTTTTCGGATAACCGCAGGGTGTTCGATTTTCTGGAAGAGCAGGTGCAGAAAGCACTGCACGACCGGGAGATGATCCCGCAGGTTGTGCTGGATGACGACAAAAGGACGGGAAAAAGCGGTGCGCAGGCATCTAAGCAAACTGCCGTCAGTCTCACACAAAAGCTCCTTTCCTCCGGCATTCCGACTGGACATCGCCAGCAGGAGCGTAAGGATGTCCAGGCAGCAGCACCGATGCCGGATTCGGCAAAACAGCGATCGACCGATATGGTCAACTTATACAAAAGTCGACCTGTCAGGTCAACAGCCACAAGCAGCCAAAGTGCAGAAAATAGCATAAATAAGCCAACTATCCGAGCCTTGACTAATAAAGTCAATACGTTTGATACAGCCGTGGAAGGTTTGTCCACACAAAGGACAGAGGAAGAATCTGTTGCCAGCGATTCGCTTTCCAAAGCTACGGCAGATCCCGTTTCTTCTACCGGTGCAGGGATTGGCACATCAGAAAACGTCGGCGTTTCCCCACAGAGGCCCCAGCACCATTCGGCGATTCTTCCGCCGCAGCCGTTTGAGAAAAAACGCTTCGAACAGGCTGTCCGTGAGAATCGAATCGCATATGAGACACAGGCGCCTGACATTGCAAAATCAGAGCAGTTGAATTTATTTGATGAAAAAATCCTTAGCCGCAAGGCGGTGGACGAATACCAGCTTATCGGTCAGATCTTTGACACGTACTGGATCGCCGTGTATCATGATAAAATGATCCTGATCGACCAGCATGCGGCGCATGAAAAGGTAAAATACGAAATGCTCATGAAACGATTTCACGACAAACAGCCCGTCAGTCAGAACCTGATGCCGCCTTTGATCGTAACACTCACGGGTGCTGAAGCAGCGCTTCTGGAACAGTATCAGGAGTATTTCGAACAGCTCGGCTTTGAAATCGATTCCTTCGGCGGCAGCTCCTATGCGATGCGCGCAGTTCCCTGCGATCTGTACGGACACTGCGAGGCAGAATTTTTACAGGATATTCTGGATGAGCTGGGAACCGGTCAGGCTCCGAATGCACCGACCGCGATTGCAGAACGTATCGCTACGATGGCCTGTAAATCTGCGGTCAAGGGCAATAATCGTTTAAGCCTTGCCGAAATGCAGGAACTGTTGGAGCAGCTTCTGACCCTCGATAATCCATATCATTGCCCGCACGGCCGCCCGACAATGATTGTGATGACAAAGCAGGAGCTGGAACGCAAATTCAAGCGAATCGTGTAATGGGAATTCGATCCCCGAAGATAGAACTGGGAGATATAGCTTTTAATTTGGAGAGAGATTTTATGGAAAAGATACAACCTTCTGCCTGCAGCGTAGCGAATAATGAAAAAGGTTCTCCCGACACCGGACTCAACGTTCAAAACTGCCCCAGCGCAGGCAGTGCGCCCCCAAAGCCGCCCCTCGTCATCCTGACAGGTCCGACCGCTGTCGGAAAAACGGCCCTGTCTGTTGCCCTTGCAAAGGCAGTGAACGGTGAAATTATTTCCGCCGACTCCATGCAGGTGTACCGGCGCATGGATGTCGGCTCTGCCAAAGTGCGCACCGAGGAAATGCAAGGGATCCGCCATCATTTAATCGACGTGCTCGACCCGGATGAGGATTTCAATGTCGTGCTGTTTCAAAAGCTGGCAAAAGAAGCGATTTCAGATATTTTAAGCCGTCATAAAATCCCGATTCTTGTCGGCGGGACAGGCTTTTACATCCAGTCCGTTTTATATGATATCGACTTTACCGAGCACGCAGAGGATACGTCGCTGCGAAACCGGCTGGAAGAATATGCCAGAACAAACGGCGCACATGCGCTGCATGAGCTGCTTGTACAGGCTGACCCGAAAGCCGCGGAAGAAATCCACGAAAACAACGTAAAGCGCGTCATCCGGGCGCTCGAATACCACGAACAGACCGGCGGGAAGATTTCTGCGCATAATGAAGCGCAGCATCAGCGGGACGCCGCCTATCGGTTTTATTATTTTGTCCTGACAGATGACCGCGCAAAACTCTATGAACGGATTGACCGCCGCGTCGACCAGATGTTAAAAGACGGACTGGTGGAAGAAGTCAAAGGGCTGCAGCAGGAAGGCTGTCACAGAGGGATGGTGTCGATGCAGGGACTTGGTTATAAGGAAATCCTGGCTTACCTTGAGGGCGAATATGACCTCGAACGCGCAGTTTATCTGATTAAGCGCGATACCCGGCACTTTGCAAAGCGCCAGCTGACCTGGTTTCGCCGGGAAAAATGTGTGACATGGGTTGACAGGCAGGACTTTCCAGATGAAAATAGTATTTTACAGTTTTTGATTACAAAAGCAGAGGAGTTAAAACAATGATGCAGAATATGTATACCGCGATGGGAATTTCCCCCGAAGTATATGAATACGGGGAACAGACCCTTGTTTCTTTAAAAGACCGATTTGACGAGATCGACAAAACAGCAGAATACAATCAATTGAAGGTATTAAAGGCAATGCAGGACTGTCGTGTCAGTGAAGCCTGCCTGCTTGGCACAACCGGCTACGGCTATAACGATATCGGCAGAGACACGCTGGAAGCAGTTTATGCGTCCCTGTTCCATACCGAGGCAGCCCTGGTGCGTCCTCAGATCACCTGTGGAACACACGCGCTCGCGCTCGCGCTGATGAGCAATTTAAGACCGGGAGACGAACTGTTATCCCCTGTTGGAAAGCCTTATGACACCCTCGAAGAGGTTATCGGCATCCGGGAATCCCGTGGTTCCCTGAAAGAATATGGCATCAGCTACCGTCAGGTCGATTTAAAAGAGGACGGTTCATTTGACTGGGAGGGCATTAGAAACGCCATCCATCCGAATACTAAACTCGCAACGATCCAGCGATCCAAGGGCTATCAGACCAGACCGACTCTGAGCGTAGAGCAGATCGGCGAGCTGATTGCTTTTCTCAAAAGCATCAAGCCGGACATCATCTGCATGGTAGATAACTGCTACGGCGAATTCACCCAGACGATCGAACCCACAGACGTCGGTGCAGATATGTGCGTTGGCTCTCTGATCAAAAATCCCGGCGGCGGACTTGCACCGATCGGCGGCTATATCGTCGGCAAAAAAGAGTGCGTGG
>ERZ1106963.4476-NODE-4476-length-10381-cov-8.383982_pt1 | contig 10381 bp, 8 predicted proteins | sample MGYA00403681_ERZ1106963 | MGnify/ENA primary metagenome ERZ1106963 (study PRJEB35170, sample SAMEA104062407) | human gut metagenome | biome: human gut; feature: human-associated habitat; material: faeces | place: Denmark | collected 2012-05-03 ...
TTAATTTATAAACCTTAATACTTAATATTATTTATATGGATTATTTTTGCTATATTAACATATTTTCTTTGCACCTTGCAAGATATTTTTATTACAATTAAGCACTTTTTTATAATTCTTATAATTTTTATAACTGTTACATTTAAAATTTCAAAAAATGATCCCTTATCTGCCGCTGTGGCAAAGGGATCATTTTTTGAAATCAGATGAGCAGCAGCAAGCTTTCTGCTGAAAATATCGCTGCTGCTTTCTATTTAAATGCTGTAAAACGGGCAAAGCTGTTATTCGCCTATGGGCTGAAAGGAAAACGCCCCTAGATCGTTCTGCTTATCGAAAACGAATATAAACAGCAGAGCTTTCTCCTTACTGTATTTAGCCAGATAAGCCAGGCGGTCGCCGTCAGCATACCGCTGATAGGCCAGGAACCTGTTTTCGCGCTGCTCGCCGTAGCTGCGGCGCAGATTATTTTTCACACTGCCGAAAGTTTTTTCATCCAGCTCTGTTTGCAGCTTCGCTGACATCAGCTGGCGTATGCCGGCATATTCCATCCCGTTCTGACCGTTTAAGGCGGCAAATACCTTAACTACTGCCTGCTGCTGTTTGTTCAGGTCAGCGCCGTCGCTGGCCAGGCAAACGCTGGTCATCGCCAGACTTATGACCAGACATAGGATAAAGCTCCAGATCTTTTTCATACTTACTGCTCCTCTGCTCAGAAAGTTTGCCCCAGCCTTGCAGGCCGGGGCAAGTATAGTATTTTCTGTATTTACTTTTCTACCTGTGCTCGCAGGTATTCGATTTCACGGCTTTGTTTTTCCATTTCTCTGCTTTGTTCTTCGACCTTGGCCAGCAGCAGCTGAATCTTTTCATCCTGCGCCGCTAAAGAATTATCTACTTCTTTACGGGTATAGATGATATCTCTCGGTTCTGCCTTGCGGTCTCTAGAGCGGTCCAGTGCAAAATTGACGCCGAAGTTGCCCATTTTACTGCCGCCTTCGGAAATGCCCAGCCCCAGTGAGAACATTACTTTTTCGTTGGGGGCGTAGAAGCCGCCGACTGCTAATGCGCTTTTGCCGCCGTAGCCGCCGTAGGCCATGGCCAGCTCGCCCTTGTTACCGTCCTGGAAGCGCGGATGCAGGCCTGCCATCGCTGCTGACAGCGCGCCGACCGTATCGATCTCGTCACCCAGCTTGGTGATATCCTGATTGATATTATTGATGTCCTGCTTGACCTGATAAAGCTGGCTGCCATTGACGGCGTCCATCGAAGTAGCGCTGACTTCGCCTGCCGCTACATTGCCGATCGTAGTGCCGCTGCTGCCTTCCAGCGTGATTTTACCGGTGTTGATATTACCGCCGCTGTCCACGTCATATTTGACTGCGGTATCATAAACGGTTTTCAGCTGATCTTCCGACGCAGCCTGCCCGGAAACGTAATTATCTGCGTCCCAGGTAGTATTGGTCAGACCGCCGATCGTGCCGGAACCGCCGTCGATAGTGATCTTATCGGCAGTTATCATGCCGTTGGTGCCGTTCATATTGATATTACCGGTGCTGACAGTGCCATTTGTACCGTCGATAGTGACTTTATTGGCGCCGCTGCCGATCTCAACGACATCATTCAATTTCAGTTCGTGATGGTCGCCGCCGTCAGCGTTAGTGCTTTTTTCGATCAGGATATTGTTGTCGACAGCTTCCATAGTTGTATGCTTAGCTGCCAGCTCGGCCGCTTCCGCAGCTTTATCATGGATCGCTTTCAGCTGGTCTTCGGTCGCTGCCTGCCCGGATACATAATTGTCCGGATCCCAGGTAGTATTGGTCAGGCCGTTGATCGTGCCTTCATCATCTTTATTGATCGTCACGCCGCCGGCAGTTATCGAGCCGTCACTGCCGTCGATGACCACATTGCCGTTACCGACATCTATCTTGCCATCACCGGTGCCGTCGACATTGACGCCCGTACCGATCTGCAGTTCGTCAGCCAGCTTCACTTCATAATCAGTGCCGCCGCTGCTGTTCGTGGTAGGCGTAACGACGACGTTGCTGTCGCCGGCCGAAACAGTAGCCTGCTGCGCTGCTTTCTGCGCTACTTCATACAGCTGGCTGCCGTTAACGGCATCGGTAGAAGTGGCGCTGACCTGCCCGGCCGCTACATTTTGGATCTGACGGGTCGCCCCGGAACTGCCTACGCTGACAACACCCACGACATCGCTGACACCGGCCCATTTAGTATAGCTGCTGTTGCCCGTAACGCTGTTGATCGCCGTCACTGCGGAATTACTGCCCAAAGCTACGCTGTTAGCCAGCGAGATACTGGTATCGTTACCAAGCGCGAAGGAATTATCAGCGCCGGTGCTGATCGTATTGCCGTTGCCGACAGCGGAACTGGCATTGGCAGCAATATTATTGCCATAGCCAAAAGCATGAGACGAATTGCCGCCCACATTATTAAAAAGGCCTACCGCCGTTGAATAATCGCCGCTGACAGCGTTATCATAACCCAGAACATTGGAAACGTAGCCGCTGATATTATTGCTGTGGCCAAAAGCGCTGGCAAATTCAGCAGTCACCTCGTTATTGTTGCCGAAGGCACTGGAGGCGTAACCGCTGACTCTGTTGCCTGCGCCGACAGCGTTAGTGTATTCTTCTGACGCTGTATTTTCATTGCCGATAGCGTTGGATTTGACGCCGCTGGCTGTATTTTTATAGCCTACGGCGCTGGCATAACTGCCGGAAGCCGTATTCATACTGCCGATAGCGTTGCCGACATAGCCCGAGGCCGTATTGCCATAACCAAAAGCGCTGGCATAATTAGCAGACGCGTTATTGCTGGCGCCCACAGCACTGCCGAGATAGCCGGCCGTTGTGTTCTGATAGCCCAGAGCACTGGCAAAGGACCCCGAAGCGTTATTGTTGACGCCGAAAGCGCTGTAGGAAGAACCCGACGCCTTGTTCAAAGCACCGAAAGCATTGGCATATTCGTTGCTCACTTCGTTGGAACGACCCACGGCGCTGGCCGAAACCGCGCTGGCCGTAGCCCTGTTCTGATAGCCGATCGCCGAAGCGGCAAAAGCCTGCGCCTGGTTGTTATAGCCGATCGCGTTAGTATAATTGCCGCTGGCGGTATTATTATAGCCAAAAGCATTACTGATCTCGCCGCTGACGGTATTATTTGAACCTACGGCCGCACTGCGAATATTGCTGACCGTATTCTCCGTACCGAAAGCGCTGGCAAAATTACCGGCGATATTATTATTGTAGCCAGACGCGATAGCATGCTCGCCGCCGACCTTATTGCCGTAGCCAAAGGCACTGGCATAGCTGGCAGTAGCTTCATTATACACACCGTAAGCATTGGCATAGGCGCCGGAAGCCACATTCGAGGTGCCGATGGCGTTGGCCAGATAGTTGGAAGCCGTATTATCATAACCGACCGCCGAACCAAAATCGCCTGTAACCACGTTTTTCACACCCAGCGCACTGCCCGCATAAGCCTTAGCCTCATTTTCATGCCCGAAAGCACTGGCATAACGCTCCGTCGCTTTGTTCTGCGCACCGAAGGCCTGGGAATCCTGAGCCGTAGCTTCGTTTAAATAACCGAAAGCCTGGGCATTATGGCCGCTGGCAGTATTGCTGATACCGACAGCGCCTGCCGAGATCCCTGAAGCCGTATTCTTATTTCCCAGCGCCGTAGCATCGTTAGCTGTAATATTGTTGCCGAGCCCGATCGCGCTGGAATTCTCTCCGATCGCATAGTTATCATTGCCGATCGCAGTAGAATACATCGCCATTGCCTGATTATTATTACCGATCGCACTGCCTCCGGTAGCGATCACCTGATTATTGCGTCCCATTGCTACGGCCTCTGCTGCCGAAATGGTATTGGTAAAACCAAACGCCACTGATTCATTGCCGCTGACATTATTCAAATAACCAAAGGCGCTCGTACCGATACCATCCGCCAGATTGCCGGTACCGAAAGCATTGGAATTATCCGAATTCGCCTTATTGGCAGTACCAAAAGCGTTACTGTCCAAGCCATTGGCCACATTATCCTTACCAATAGCATTAGACCCGATGCCATTAGTGATATTGCCGCTGCCGATCGCGTTCGATTCATTGGCATAAGTGTTGTTTTTACTGCCGATGGCATTGGAATCCTCGGCCAAAGCCTGGTTATTCGCGCCGATCGCATTGCTGTTATCAGAAATAGCATGATTGTTATAACCTACAGCATTGGTATTCTCACCGCTGGCGTTATTATTTACGCCGGCAACAGTCGAATTGGTCCCGGTTCCATCCGCAAAAACAGCCGCGGCATAAACGTCGCCTGCACAAAACCCCGAAATCGCAAACAAACTGCTGCTCAAAAAAACTATGATTTTTTTCTCTAACTGGTATCTTTTGGATTTAGACAACTGTCTCACTCCTTCATCATCAATTTTTACTTCAAATTTTTATCTTTTATCGCACAGGGGCAGCAGGCGTGTTACAGCCTGACTTCTAATGAAAATGATTGCCCTGGCTTTTGCCTTTCCCGCTCCTTTCTGTAAATTTTTCACGCTGATTGCAAGACCCCGATTATACATAAAGGGTTGTTTGGAAATAATATTTTAAACAAAGGAAGCGACTGTATTCCCTGTCTAAAAACGTTCATCAAAGCTGCGTCTTTAAAACGCAGCGTGTATTTGGGTTTGCCGCTCTGCTTTTTTCGCAAAGCGGCACTTATGGGGAAATATTTTCAAGCAAGACGGAGGGTCGCAACGTCTTGGTGAAAACCTTACTCATCCTGTCTACTTTCGCAATATTTTAATTAATTTTTGTTTTGATAATTTCTTATTCCTTATACTTAATAGTATCTATATAGATTATTTTTGATATAATACCATATTTGTCCCCCCCCGCAAGACATTTTTGTTATAAGTGAATACGCCTATCTGAAAGTCTTGCAACTGGTACCCGAACTGCAAAAAACCGCCTGCCCAGGCAGACGGTTTTGTTATTTGAATTATTTACTTGCCAGCCTTAGACAACAGCCTCTTTTCTTTGCTTCTAAAAATAAATAAAAAAACACCGTATGCAATCACACATACGGTGTCCCCGAACTTTTATTCTCTTTTTCAATGCTTCTGCAGCTGTTTATTTATTTCACGCACCAGCGTCGCTAAATTTAAAGGCTTGGCTAAATGGCTGTTCATACCTGCCTTTTTCGCTTCGATGATATCTTCGGCAAAAGCATCGGCTGTCATCGCCACGATCGGCACGGTTCTGGCATCGGTCTTAGCAGAAGCGCGGATCTTCTGTGTGGCTTCATAGCCGTTCATTACCGGCATCTGCACATCCATCAGCAGCAGATCATAATATCCTGCCGGCGCCGCCGCAAATTTTGCCGCGCCTTCTGCGCCGTCACAGGCACTTTCTACCACAGCGCCGGCAGATTCCAGCATTTCCATCGCTATCTCACGGTTCAAGGCGTTATCTTCCACTAATAAAAAGCGTTTACCGCTGAAATCAGTTTTACTCTTTTGTTCATCGGCAGCTGCTTGACCTAAAACATATCTCTGTAACGCCCGGCACAAAGTCGACATAAAAACAGGCTTCGTCATAAACCCGTTGACACCCGCCTGACGCGCCTTCGTTTCAACATCGGCCGAATCATATGCTGAAATCAAAATGATCGGCAGCGGTTCGCTGATAGCGCGGCGAATGATCGCCGCCGTTTCCACTCCGTCCTGATCCGGCATCCTGCAGTCCAATATCACCGCGTCGTAAGGCTCACCCGCCTGATGCGCCGCCAGGACCTTCTGCACCGCCCGCTGTCCACACGTTTCCCAGTCCGAACGAATGCCAATCTGCCGTAAAAGCTCCGTCGTATGCTCACAGACGATCACATCATCGTCGACTACGATGATCTTCAAATCGGAAAACTTAAAATTGCCCAATTCCAGTTCACTGATCGGCAGCGGCAGCCTGATCGTAAATTCAGTACCAGTACCAACCTCGCTGCTGACCTCGATCGTCCCGCCCATCAAATCGACGATTTTCTTCGAGATCGCCATCCCCAGACCACTGCCTTCAGTTTTATCGATCCGGCTGTCTTTTTCGCGGGTGAAGGGTTTAAAAATATCCCTCAAAAACTCCGGCTTGATTCCGATTCCGGTATCCCTGACTGTAAATTTGAACCAGGCTTTGGCCGCATTTTCTGACGCCGTTTCTTCGATATCGAAACTGACGGTACCGCCCGGCGGCGTAAACTTGGAAGCGTTGGAAAGCACATTGATCAGTACCTGCCGCAGACGCAGCGAATCGCAGCACAGCTGCTCGTGCCTGATATGCCGCAGGCGCACGTCAAACTGCTGCTGCCTGACCTTTACACTGCTCTGTATGATCGAAACGATAGTATCCATCACCTCCGGCAGCTCGATCACTTCTTCCGCCAGAGTCATTTTTCCGCTTTCTATCTTCGACATATCCAGCACATCATTGATCAGGCCCAGAAGATGCTGACTCGAAAGCGAGATTTTCCGCAGACAATCCTGTACCTTTTCCGGAGTGTCGATATGCGCGGAGGCAATATCTGTCATCCCCATAATAGCGTTCATCGGCGTCCTGATATCATGCGACATCCGGGAAAGAAAATCAGATTTTTCACGGTTAGCGACTTCTGCCGCCTGCAGTGCCGCCTGCAGCTCCTGTGAACGTTTTTCCAGCTGCTGCTGCAGTTCCTTTTGTTCAACGGCTTCAGTAACATCAATAAAGGTAGCGTAAATGACCGGGATATCGTTAACCTTTTGGTCGCTGAACATACCGCTGACTTTGATCCAGGAACAGCTTCCATCTTTACGCGGCATCCTGCAGATACATTCATAACCACTTTTCCCTTTCAGCAATGCCTGTTCAACTGCCAGCGCCATTTTTTCATACTCTTCCGGGTACTGCTCAAAATATTTGCGGCAGCTGTTATGATAGATCGCTTCATACTCTTGCTTTGTGTATAAAGTCTGCGAGTAAAAATAATCATTAGCCCAGACTACCGTAAAATTTTCGTCCATCAAGTGCTTACTGACACTGACGTTCATTGCACTCATCAGCATATTGTAATCATAGACCGTCTGCTCACTGCTTTGTTCGTTCAATTTAAGGCCGTAACTGTCAGCGTTCATGCTTTCACTTCTCTCATTATTTTAAATTTCTGCAAATCCTCTCATCAATTTAAGCTTTACAATTATTTTATTTAATATTTTCTAAATTATTCGTTATCTAATTAATATTGTAGTTAACTGATTTTAAAAAAGCAATATTCTTGCAATATTATTTTTTGATATCGTATAGTCCCCCCCACAGGACAATCATACTGATTTACTTACTCGTTCTTTTTAAGCTTCCCCATATTGGTGAATATATGTAAGCACTGCAAAAATATCATTCAACAAATCCTGCAAACTGTTCTATTCCTGTCATATATACCAGCAGACCAACAATATAATAAAAAACACCGTACAAAATGTACGGTGTTTTAGTGTTTTATAATTTATTTTTGGGATTCGGCCGCTGTTTAAAGCAGTGATAACTGCAGTAATACTGCCGCCGGCGTCCGGCCAGTGCCGTATAGACATGATAGGTTTTATTGCAGGAAAATTCCTTGCCGCAGATCGGACATACCTCCAGCAGACTTTTTAAAGGACCGCTGGAACTGCTTCCGCCACCCGTTATTTCATTGCCGATAACATCATCTTCATTTTTCATAACAGTTGCTCCCATCCCGCTTATTTTTTAATTGCATCCCGTTTATTTTTTGTATTATCAGTTATACTTTTAATAAATTTATATAATTTTTCAGCACGGTTTATTATAATACATCAAATCAATTCCTGCAAGATTTTTGCCGTATAATTTATATTTTATTTTCCAAGCCTGACTTATAACGTCTTCCGGCCTTTTTTACATACAGCCTGCTGCAGATAAAAGAAGTAAACGGGATCGTAAACAGGATGCCAAAGCTGCCGATAACGGCCTGCAGGATCTCTACGACCACCATTTCCTTGTTCAGCAGATACAGCAGCGAATGGTTATAAGCAAAGAACAGCAAAACTATCGTCAGTGAACCGCCGATATATGCCAGGATCAGCGTATTGGACATCATGCCCAGAATATCGCGGCCGATATTATTGCCGGCCTGCAGCAGCATTTTCCTTGTAGGTTCAGCAGTAGTAGCCGCCAGCTCGTTCAGCGCCGAAGCAATATCCATCGCCACATCCATGATCGCTCCCAAAGCGCCGATAATAATCGCGCTGAATATGATCGCTTTCAGATCGACCGGGTCAGCAGGATTCAAAAACAGCAGGTACATGGAATCCTCGTCTACCAGCCCCGTAAGCTGCAAAAAACTGTCTGCAGACGCACTGATAAGCGCCGCAATGACAAGTCCGCCGATACAGCCCAAAATAGTCGCGACCGTTTTTCTGCTGATGCCATTCACCAGCAGCAGATTAGTCACGACAATAAAAGCACAGGTCAGGATCGTCCAGCAGTAAACGTTCTTGCCTGACAGTATCGCCGGTACAAAAACTGCAAAGATCGACAGGCAGCAAAAAATCAGAGAGATCAAAGTATTTACGCCCTGCATCCGTCCAAAAGCGATAATACTTAAAGCAAAAACAGCAAACAGCCACATCAGTACATTACTGCGCAGATGCTCGGCATAACTCCATTCCCCCTGACTGCTCTGTCCCGGCAGCAGCAGCACCTTATCGCCAACGGCTACGTCGCGCCCAACCGCAAAACTGCCGGCTTTATTCTGCGCAGCTGTCACTTTGACGCCTTCCTGCCTTCCTGACAATAATTCGGCTTCAAATCTTATCTGCTCAAATTTAGCCCCGGCTGCTGCCGGTAAAAGCTTCACTACCCTTGCCTCAACAACATCAGTAGGCGATTTCTCTTTAAAAAAGCTTAAACCCTGCACAGCAAAATAATGCCCCGCCGCAAGATACAGCACAGCCAGAATGATAGTAACGAGATAAACAAATTTATTTTTCAAGGTACGACCTCCAAAATTTATTTAAAATAAATTTTGGCAATTCTCAATTATCAAGACGCACTTTCAGCCCGATCAGCGTCAGCCTTGCCAGACTGGCAGGCAAAGCCCTGCTTCCAACACTTTCAGCCGGAACTGACAGACTCAGCAGCAATGGCAGCAGCGCCGGCAGAACATAATTAAGACAGCTGCCGATAACGCTGACCGTCAGACACACCGGACAAGCTGTTCCGCTGCAGTCATGTCCGTGACTGGCCTCTACATATAGAGGGGCCCAGACTGCGCCGACAGCAATAACCAGTATCAGCAGTAAAGCTGTTATCGATTTATAATTACTTTGTTTTAAAGTCATGGCGTTCACTCTCAAAACAAGATTTTTCTGTTACTCTATTTATTAATATACCACAAAAATTTCCGCTGACTTGTGAACTTTTCACTACTGCTCACAGTACAGCCCAGCTACTTCAGACAGTAATAAAAAACAGGCCAGCCTTCTAAAAGCTGACCTGTTTTTTATTCATGCCTGCTATCAGGCATTTTCATAATATCTGATCACTTTTATGCGCCGCATTCTTTTATCATTAGCTTTGACCGGCGCTTCATCACACTCCGGATCGACCAGATCCTCCAGCCTGCACCCGAAAATACTGCGCAACTTCAACAGCAGTTTCAAACTGCCGGGGACTCTGCCATTTTCAATATTGCTCAGGTGGGTCTGCGTTATATCCAGCATTTCCGCCAAAGCTGTTTGCTGAATGCCCTGTTTTACTCTTCTGACTTTGATTTCATTGCCTATTTTTTTTAAATCGATACTTTGCATATTCGTCCCACCACTTTCTTTAAAAATCTTTTTGCTTAGCTTTAATCAAGGTAACGAATGACCCTGACTCTCTTTTTCCTGGGTTTGTTTTCATCTTCCAGACAAAGCAGTTCGTCGATCGTACAGCCTAAAATATTTTTCAGCTGCAGCAGCAGCTCCAGGCTAAGCATAGCGCGGCCAACTTCGACGTTGCTCATATGTGTCTGCGAGATCCCTAATTTTTCTGCCATCGCTGTCTGCGAGATCAGTTTCTGCATCCTTCTTACTTTGATATTCATCCCTATTTTTTTTCTGTCTAAAGTTTCCATTTTCCACTCCTTACTGTGTACGTATGCATATAGCTTCCTTTAAAAAAATATATCCTGCATTTCTACACGTTTTTCTATTTCAAATTTCATCATAATTGCAAACTGTACACCAACATTTTTAATGTTTAATTATTTTGCCAATTAAATTAAGTATAGTTTATTGTTTTTATTATAGCATTTATTAAAAACCAGCACAATATCTTATATAAAAATGTTGCTCCAA
>ERZ1106963.4484-NODE-4484-length-10368-cov-22.462523_pt1 | contig 10368 bp, 7 predicted proteins | sample MGYA00403681_ERZ1106963 | MGnify/ENA primary metagenome ERZ1106963 (study PRJEB35170, sample SAMEA104062407) | human gut metagenome | biome: human gut; feature: human-associated habitat; material: faeces | place: Denmark | collected 2012-05-03 ...
ATCCGGCGCGGGTCAGGGAGCCCATCGTCCAGAACTTGATGGACATCATACCGTCCGAATCGCCTGCTACCGCAATGATAAAGTTGGAAAATGCTGTCAGCAGTGCATTGACAATCATGCCGGAGAGAATCAGTTTGACCGAGGTGGTTTTACCGTCCGCCGAGGAGAGGGCCAATACGAGAAAGCAGGCACCGCCTGCTCCTACAAAGGCCCAAAAGCCGGAGATCACGCCCAGCCCTAAAAAGAGTGAACCAGTGGCTCCCAGCGTTGCGCCTGCCGACACACCAAGAATATATGGGTCTGCCATTGGGTTTTGGACAACTGCCTGCATCACGCAGCCACAGAGCGCCAGCCCGCTTCCGGCCAGAAAGCCCAGAATAATTCGGGGCATTCGGATCTGCCAGACGATCTGTTCAAATGCCACAGATACCGAGGTGCCTGTGTCTGTCCCGAACAGGTGCCGAAGCAGGATCGATAGTGTATCTTGTACCGGAATGCGGACTGCTCCCATGCAAAGCGTAATAATTGCAGAAACAAGCGTTAGAATCATCAATAGAATGATCGTCAGTCGTGTCTTTTTCATATAGAAATTACCTTCTCAAGTGGTTCGAGGTTAGCTTTGACTACCTGCAAAGTATTTTACAGGCTGCTTGCAGATTTGTCTATGGACAATTCTTTAAAGAATGGACGATTCTTAAAAACCGGATAGCCAGATTACTTTTTGTCAAGAGGGTAGGCGTCGTCCAGCCCTCTCTCTTTTTGCCAAAGTTTTCCTCGCCTTTTCTTGCAAGCTGCCGAAAGTGACGCGTTCTCAAAAGTTCGCGTTTGCGTAGCGCAGCAGAGCAATGAAAGCCCCAGTGGGGCTTTTAAGCGGCAGAACGGTCTTGCGCAGCAAGATGGAGGGGCCTTGCCCCGACAAGTTCACGTTGACACGGCTCGATTTTTGTGGTAATCTATCCCAACAATTTAATATAACATATTTATCTTAGAGTTCCAGCTCGGCTCCCGAAGGAGCCGGAGCAAGTTTTTGACTTTCTTATCGCTACATAACGAACCCGAACCAAGGCCATCCCGGAAGGGATGGTCAGGTTCAGGTTGTTGTGTGGCGATTTTTTATTGCCAAATCCAGCACCGCACCTTGAAAACCGCATGACCGTCTGCATGGGATACCCGGCGATGACCCCGCAAGGGAGAGCCTGGAAACGCCGCCGAGAGGGGGCAGGAAATCCATGCAGGGAGAACGGCAGAATGGTGGACACCATGCCCCTGCGGTGTGAGATCTTCGAGATGATGCGTGAATATGTCGGAGCGAACCTTGCCAAGAAGGTCACCAATGTGGTAGATGTGCTGAAACTGGCGGCACAGGTGGAGGACGGCCATGAGGGCCTCCACCTGTTGATGGTGGATCCCCACATCCCTGCCGGCGCAAAGCTGTACTAAGCTGCCGGAAGCGTCCCCGGAGCGTCCGGAACCTAGAATCAATATAAAAGAGCCGCTGCACCTGTGTGAGGTGCGGCGGCTCTTTTTGCATCTTTTCAGCGAAAGCTGCGGCGCGGGAGCGGCGGTTCAGCGGGCCTTTTTGGGGCCGCTTTCATCCGGGGCGGAGTCGGGGGCGCTGTTGCCGCCGGAATTCAGGATCGCGGCAAACTGCTGCAGCTGCTTGAGGGAGCTGACCCCCAGCTTTTCGTAGATGTTCTTGTTGTGGAAGCGCAGGGTGCTGTCCTTGATGTCCAGCTGCTCCACGATCTCCCGGGAGCGCAGCCCGGCCACATAGCCGTCAAAGATGCGGCGCTCGGTCTTTGTCAGGTTGGGGATGCCCTCCAGAAAGGTCTGGAAGGCATCGGGGACGGATTCGTTGCGGCACACGTCCGCCAGTCGGGAAAGTTCTGTCTGCATCTGCTGGCGCTCCATCTGCAGCTCGTCCATCCGCCGCCGGGACTCCCGCCGGTCCTCCTCAAACTGCCGGAACGCAGGCGAGAGGATGTGCTGGTGGAAGTACATGCAGCAGAACACCACAAAAAAGAGGATGAACAGGCCGATCAGCAGCATTTGCAGGTTGCCGGAAAAGATCAGCCTGCGGTAGTCCGTCATGGGGATGCAGACGGCCAGCCGGTAGGACTGGTTCTCGCTCAGGCGGCAAAGCTCCGAGATGCCTGCATAGGCGCTGTCGGAGCCGATCAATTGGGTCAGGCTGCCGCCCATGCTGCGCAGCACCAGCATGTCCCGGGGGGCGTGGAAGTAGCCGCCGGTGGTGCCGCTGCTGAGGGCGGCGCTGGCGTTCAGCCCGCTGTCTGCCGGGGCAAGCAGGCAGATCAGGTGGTCAAAGCCGGTGGGCTGGGCAAAGTTCTGCTTGAAAAAGCTCTGGCTGATCTCAAAGCCGCACAGCCCGTACATGGTGCCGTCGCGGCCCCGCAGGGGCAGCAAAAAAAGCTGTACCTCCTCCGAGGTGCCAGGAAGACTGAACCGCTCCGTCAGCGTATAAGCCTGGTACAGCGGGGTGCTGCTGGGGGTCATCCAGCGGTCGTAGTCGGGGAACTGGTCGGTCTGGAATTCCATGCGCCATTTGCGGTGGGGCATCACGCTGTGGGTCTTGCCCACATCGGCGCTGCCGCGGTAGAGCAACAGGGGCACGGTGGGGGTGTCGGCACCGCCTTTCTGCACATAGAGCCCGGCGCGGGAGTATCCGGCCCCCTCCATGCGGGTGTTGACGGTGGCATCCAGCAGCACAAAAGCACCGGAGCAGCTGGTCCGGCACAGGCTGCGGCAGAGCGGCTCGATCATCTCCTCCTCCAGCGCGTTCAGCACCTCGGGGGAGTCGTTCAGCTGGGCAAAGGACATCTGCCGCAGAGCAAGCTCCTTGTCCACCTCTGCGCTCATGTCCTCGGACAGGTTCACGCCCATGACCGCCAGCTGGTCAAAATAGCGCTCCATATCGTTCTGGAACACCGAATACTGGATCTCCAGGCTGCGGGTGGTGTCCTTTTTGGTGTTGTGCAGGCTGGCAAACAGGAACAGCGCCGCGCCAAAGGTCAACAGCAGCAGCGCAGCCAGCAGCAGGCAGGGCCACAGCAGCCGGGAACTCATGGAGCTCTGGCGGATATTCTCACGGTGCCGGGCAAAAAAGTGCATCAAAGTTCCCCCTTTTTGGCTGTGCAGCGGGTTCAGGCATTGTCACACAGCAGCTGCCAGGTCTCCTCGGTCAGGGCTTCCAGCGTTTCGCCGTTGGCAAGGCGCTGGGGGTAGTCCTTCTGGCGCTGGCGCAGGCTGTCGTACAAGGCCTTTGCCTTGGCGTGGTACCCCACGATGCCCGGCTCGGACAAGGGGGTGTTCTGGAGACGCATCTCGTTGTAAACATCGTACAGCCGCTGGTAGCTCTGCTGCTCGAACGGATAGTCCGCAATGGCATCAAAGGCGGCGCTGGACACCGGCATATATCCGGTGTCGGCGGCAAATTCCAGATTGCGCTGCTGCTCGGTGAGCCAGCGCAGGAACACGGCGGCGGCTTCGGCCTTCTGGTCGGTGGTCTTAAAGGCGCACAGGCCCACACCGGCCTGCGGCATCAGGGGCGTGGCGGTGCCTGCGGCGTGGGGCAGGGGAGCCAGCAGCAGGTCGGTGGGCTCGGTGGTGTTGTCCGGATAGGTGACGAAATCATTGTAATAAAGGATGGCCGCAGAGCTGCCAAGGCCCGCCAGCGTCTCGCCGGTCATCACCTGCGTGTTGGAGTACAGGTCCGAGATCAGAATATCGCCCTGCACCAGCCCCCGGGCAAACTCCATCCACGAGGTACGGAAGGCCTCATTGGTCAGGTCGTACCAGCAGTCCCTGTATAGTTCGCCGCTGCCCTGTTCCAGTGCGTTCAGCTCCACCAGACGCAAAGGGTAGTCCAGCGCGCAGAAGGGCTTGCCCTGCGACCACTGCCGGTAGGCGGCGGCCATCTCAAAAAAGCCGTCCCATGTGGCAAGGGTGGAAAGCTGTGCCCCGGTATCCGCCGCAAACCGGGCGTACTGGGAGCCGTTGAGGAAGATGAGCTGGGTGGATTTGGACACCGGGAACACCACCTGCCGCCCCTCAATGATGCCATCCTGCACAAAGCCGGGCACGTAGGCCGCCATGTCCTCGGCGGTAAACCAGTCGTTCCAGTCCACAAGGGTCTCAATGCCCAGTGCGCTGGCATCCGCGGGGTGGGCCGAGAACAGGTTTGGCAGGTCCAGCGCACCGGGTTTCCCGGCCTTGGCATCCTGCAGCTGGCCGCCAATGGCGGCGCTGTTGGTCATGTTGGTCACATTGAGCAGAATGCCCTTCTCCCTGCCCACGGTGTCGTTGAACTCGGTGAGCAGGCGGTTCATGGGCGAGTCTGCCTGTTCGCCGTACACATGCCAGATGCTGAGCATGGTGGGGTCCTTGGCAGAGAGCAGGGTCTTGCTGCCGCCGCAGCCCGCAAGAGCCAGACCGGGGAGAACTGCCGCAAGCTTCAAAAATGTCCTTCGTTCCATCTTCGTGATTCCTTTCCGCATTTTGCAGCCAAGGGGAAAACCGGCAAAAGAAGGGCCGAAGCGGCCTGCCTTGGCGGGCAGCCGCCCCAAATCCCCCCAATTTTGGGCTTTTTGGGGGGATTCCTTGCGGGGAAGGCCCAAAATCCCCAAAATTTATTTTCAAATTGCCCCCCAAAAACGGCTTTTCTGGGGGGGCAATTTTTTTTCGGGTATGGTACAGTACAAACAGAAGAGGTACCGCGCCGGATGCAGGCGGCCTGTCGCTGTGCACAAAACGTGTCAACGAGCAACTGCGGATTCTATCTATAAGGATAGCATAAGATGGAGCGGACTGCAAGTACCGAGAACCCCACGCCCCACAAAGCCCCCCGGAAAAACAGGGGGGACCAACAGAAAGGAGCACCCCATGAAAGAACTGAACAGACGCGCATTCCTCACCCTTACCGGCGCAGCCCTTGCAATGATGGCACTGGCCGCCTGCGGCGCTGACGATGTCCCTGCCGTACCTCCCGCACCCGCAGCACCTACCAGCAAGGAAGCTGAGCTGGTGGCAGCCATCAACAAGGTCTGGAAGAAAAAGTTTGATGCAAGTCAGGTTACCCATGAGCAGCTGACCCTCAATCAGGATGCGCAGGGAGCCATAAAAATCCAGGGAGGAATCTTCGAGAACGCAAAAGAACCGGTGCATACGCTGACAGCGGATGACTGGAAGGCTATGTATGATGTTAATGAGTGGAAAATCTCACTGGAGAAAAAGTATGATCTGGGAGGTGCTGCTGGAATTTCCGAACCGACTGGCGAGGACGGAAATATGGAGATATCCTTGACGTTTGAGTATTCCTGCGAGGATGCGGTGATTCAGAAATTTGTGGATAAGATCATGAAGTATAGTCTCAGCCGGGAGGCAGAGTTCATCAGCATCTACTGCCCGGTGGTTCAGGGCAAGACCTACATGATCGCTACCGTGTTCTGGAATAAAACAGCATAAGATAACCAGACTTCCCCCTTTTGCCCCGGGCACACTCCCCCTGTGTCCGGGGCTTTATAGAAAGGAGCACCCCCATGAAACGATACGACCGACGGACGTTCCTCAAGCTCTCCGGCGCATCGGCGGTGATGCTGGCCCTGAGCGCCTGTGAGGACGAGGGCTTTGGCGGTTCCGGTGCGTCGGACATCCCGGACTCCGGCAGCTCCCTCCCCCCCTCTGCCTACGACCCCTTTTACAGTGGGGAGATCACCACCCTTGGCCCTCCGCTTCCGGAGGCTCCCGATTCGCCCCCTATTCCGGTGATCCGGGACGGCAGAAAGATCTTTGAGATCATCAATGCCGAGCTGACCCGGCGGAAGGTGCAGTACTTCAAACTGCAGTACAATGCGGGTCTGGAACACTCCATTCAGTCCGAAATGCAGATGTTTGTGGACTACGACACTCCTTCCTTCTCCGCAGAGGAAGGGCTGGAAGCCCGGATGAACGGCGATTATGTGGATGGAATGTGGGCTGGCTTTGATGAGGGCGGTTATGGATGGGGCAGAGGCTCCACCGGCTTCATCCGGAGCATCCACCACAACTGCTATGGCATCCAGCTGGACCATTACAGAGAGAAACGCTACTATCTGGACCGGCCCTACCCGGCCAATCAGGCCCAGTTCAAGGCCCTGATGGATGAGCTGGAAGGAAAATTCAATTATGCCCCGGGCCCCATGGACTCTCAGGAAGTGGACGTGTTCGACATCGGCATCACCGTGGCGGATGTTCAGGGCAAGACCTACTGGGCGGCCTATATCATGCGTACGCCAGAAAACCCCACCAACGATGAATGACGAAAAGGAGACAGCCATGAAACACAAACGTTTTGCTGCTGTGGTTCTGGCGGCGGCTCTCTGGCTGACCGGCTGCGGCGGCGCAGCGGCCCCCGCTGCCCCCGCAAACTCCGGTGCAGCTGCCAAAAGCACCGCAAGCACGGCAGTGCAGACAGCCCAGAAGGAGCGCATCACCGATCAGTTCGCGCTGGAAAAGAACGTTTCGGGCGTGTGGGGAGAGGAAGAGGTGCAGTACATTTCCGTCCATGTGCCGCAGCTGGAATGCGACAGCCCGGATGCCGTAAGCCTGAACAAGGATCTTGCCGCCATCTATGCGGCGGATTTCCGGGAATATGAGGCCTACGAGGAGGCCGGGCAGCCGGGCGGCGAGTACCCGCAGATCGGTGTGGGCTGGGATGCCTACTGGTACGGCGACTGCGTCAGCCTGGTGGTGCGCAGCCGCTACGGCGGCACCGCCCCGTGGCGTTACAGCGGCTGGTGCTTCGATTTTGCCACCGGCCAGCAGATCACCGTGGCCGAGATGCTGCAGCGCATGGGTCTGGACCCGGACACCGTGCAGGAGCAGGTGCAGCGGCAGGCCATGCAGGCCTTTGACCGGGAGATGGCGCAGGGCGCGTATTACGAGGGCCTGCGTCTCGGCGGAGAGCTTTCGCAAATGCGAATGGACACGCTGGAATACAATGAACTGGAAAACCTGTGCCTGCTTTTGCCACAGCAGGATCAGCTGGTGCTCCGTGGAAAGTACAGCTGTGAAGAAGGCTGGCAGCAGCTGGATATGGAGATCCCGCTGACCTCCGCCGCCCCCGCCGATCCCCCGGTGCTGACCGATACCTACGATGGTGTGCAGGTGCAGCTGGAGGGAACGCAGGCCGCCATCACCCTGAGCCCCGCGCCAAAGACCGACCAATGGGGAGACATTGGCATCCGGGTGGAACAGGAGCACAGCTACCCCATCCTTGGCTCCTATAATGAATATGTGGACGTGTGCATCGGGGAGCAGGAGGACGGCTTCTTCCGCCCGGTGGTCTATCTGCTGACCAAAGACGGCGTGGTGGAGTATGTGGACGTGCTGCGCTGCCTCCTGTTCGGGGATGCCATGATCTGCCAGGACCCCATCTACTTTGCCAACAACGGTGTGGCGCTGGAACTCTGCGGCAGCGAGGTGAACCTGCGCCGGGCGGATGGCTCTGTGCTGGAGCTGGCTCCCCTGTCGGCAGAGTGGAGCGCGCAGGAGATCCCCTATTCCGTCATCGGCTCCTACAACTATACCGACGAAACCGGCTGGAGCTGGATGGACCTGACCAGTGACGGCAGCGTCCAGATGGGCATGCAGGACAACAGCCGCATGGATCAGGGCGATGCCGCATATCTGGGCGTTGTGCCCGAGGGCGTGGTGCTGGGCATCTCTACGGATGCGGGGCTCAACTTTGTGGCGGCGTTCAAGATGGACCTGTACAACGAGAACCTGACCATGACCATGATCGCCGGGCAAAACCCCTTTGCCGAGGGCGAGACCCAGCTGCAGATGAACCGCAGCTACGGTTGAGAAAACAAGGAGAACCACCATGAAACACAAACGCCTTGCCGCTGCGGTGCTGGCGGCGGCGGTGGTGCTGGCGGGGTGCGGCAGCGCAGCGGCTCCCGCTGCCCCCACAGGCTCCGGCACTGTCCCCCAGAGCACCGCAGACACGGCGGTGCAGACAGCACAAAAAGACCGCATCACCGAGCAGTTCACGCTGGAAAAGACCATCCAGCTGTACGAGTGGGGCAGCGCACAGAAGTTGAACATCCATGTGCCGCAGCTTGTGTGCTACAGCCCGGACGCCGCTTATATCAACTATGAGCTTGCCGCCATGTATGCGGCAGAATTCCGAGAGTACGAGGACAGCCCGGAGATCGAGCCCCAGCAGGACGAGGGGAGCCCGGATACTTATGATACTTATATCAACTGGGATGCCTACTGGTACGGCGACTGCGTCAGCCTTGTGATGTTCCGCTACGACGGCGGTACCGATCCGGGGTATTCCCGGGGCTGGTGCTTCGATTTTGCCACCGGAAAGCAGGTCTCCGTGGCTGAAATGCTTCAGCGCATGGGGCTGGACCCGGATGCCGTGCAGCAGCAGATGCTGCGCGAGGCCATGCAGACCTTTGACCGGAATATGGCGCAGGGCGGCTACTACGAGGGCCTGCGCAGCGGCGGCAATCTGGCAAGCATGCGGATGAACACGCTGGAAAACAACCAGCTGGATGACCTGTGCCTGCTGCTGCCGGAGCAGGACCGGCTGGTGCTCCGGGGCGGGTGCAGCTCCCCCGCCGGGTGGGGCTGGCGGCAGCTGGATGTGGAGATCCCGCTGACCCCCGCCGACACCCCGGTGCTGACCGATACTTACGGCAGCGCTTCGGTGCAGCTGGAAGGAACCCAGGGCACCGTCACCCTCCGCCGCACGCCGGAGACCGCCGCATGGGACGCGGATTACGGCATCCGGCTGGAACAGGACCGCACCTACCCCATCCTTGGCATCTATAATGAGTATGTGGATGTGTGCATCGGAGAACTGGGCGCGTCCTTCCACCCGGTGGTCTATCTGCTGACCAGGGACGGCGTGGTGGAGTATGTGGATGTGCTGCACTGCCTTATGTTCGGCAGCGCTCTGGTCTGCCAGGACCCCATCTACATTGCAAACAACGGCGTGGCGCTGGAACGCAGCGGCAAAGAGGTAATTCTGCATCAGGAGGATGGCTCTGTGCTGGAGCTGGCTCCCCTGACAGCAGAGTGGAACATGCAGGAGATCCCCTCGGAGGCCGTCGGTGCCTTCAACGACATGTCTGACAACCAGTTTGACTGGATGGACGTGGAAAGCAACGGTTCCGTCCAGATGGGCGTGCAGGACAACAACGTTTTCTATCAGGGCTACGCCGACTATCTGGGCGTGGTGCCGGAGGGCATGGTGCTGGGCGTCTCTACCAGCGAGACGGCAGACGGGATGCCGGGCATCACCTTTGTGGCGGCGGTGAAGTACGACCTGTACAACGAGACCCTGAACCTTACCATGATCGCCGGGCAAAACCCCTTTGCCGAGGGCGAGACCCAGCTGCAGCTGATCCGCTGCCCGGATCCCTGACCCCGGCGGGAGCCGCTGAGAACACAGGAGAACCACCATGAAACACAAAGCATTCCGCTGGATACCGGCAGTTTTGCTGGCAGCGCTGCTGGCAGGCTGCGGGGCAAGGGCCGCAGCCTCTGCCCGCCCGGCTGGCAGCCGGGAACTGAAATCGACCCCGCCGGATTCCATGCACGCCACCGCGGCGATCACCGAGCAGTACACCCTTGAAAAGGTGGTGCAGGCGGAAAACGGCGGCAAGGTCCGGTTGAACATCCATCTGCCCCGGCTGGAAAGCGACAGCGCCGATGCTGCCCGCATCAACGCTGAGATCGCCCAGCTCTACGAATACGATGTGCAGGAGTACGCAGACTGCCCGGCGGCAGCCGACCCAGATTCGTGGGACATCTGCATTGAGATGAACTGGAACGCCAGCTGGTACGGCGACTGCGTCAGCCTTGTGGTCAGCAGCTGCTATGGCGGTACGGATGCACCCTTCCATTGGGGCTGGTGCTTTGACTTTGACAGCGGAAAACAGCTGACCGTCACCCAGATGCTGCAGCGCATGGGGGCAGACCCCGCTGCGCTGGAAGAGGCGCTTTACCGCGACGTGAAGCGCCGGGATGAGCTGGACCGTCAAGCCGCCATCGAGAGAGGAATGCTGCCCCCCGGCAGCCTGAAAGAGGGAAACACCGCATGGTGGACTTCGCTGGACGAGCTGCCTTTTTCGCTGGACGGTAAGGGAAACATTTCCTTCGTGGTCCGCAGGTTCAGTGCTTCCGGGGAAGAGTATGTGAACGATGTCCCGGTCATCCCACTGGATGCGCAGCCGCTGCCACCGGACTGGGAGTGGCAGGTGCTGGCCGAGTGGATGGCAGTCACGGCGGTGACGCAGGGTGAAAGCTATGCCCCCGCCGACCGCAACGAAAGCTTTACCCTGCGGCTGGAAAAGG
>ERZ1106963.4485-NODE-4485-length-10358-cov-2.472678_pt1 | contig 10358 bp, 9 predicted proteins | sample MGYA00403681_ERZ1106963 | MGnify/ENA primary metagenome ERZ1106963 (study PRJEB35170, sample SAMEA104062407) | human gut metagenome | biome: human gut; feature: human-associated habitat; material: faeces | place: Denmark | collected 2012-05-03 ...
CCCATCACCATGGAGGTAGAGGACTACAAGATGAAGCCCAAGCCCGAGGACGCCGGGGAGGACTACAAGCCCGAGTGGGAGACCGTGAAGGAGTGGAAGACCCTCAACTCCATGGTGCCCCTGTGGCAGCGGCAGAAGAGCAAAGTGAAGCCGGAGGAGTACAACGCCTTCTACAAGGAGAAGTTCAACGACTGGCAGGACCCCCTGGCCGTCATCCACACCAGCGCCGAGGGCGCCGTCACCTACAAGGCGCTGCTGTTCATCCCCGGCGCCACCCCCTTCGACTACTACACCAAGGAGTATGAGAAAGGGCTGCAGCTGTACTCCAATGGCGTCCTCATCATGGACAAGTGCGCCGACCTGCTGCCGGAGCACTTCCGCTTCGTCCGGGGGGTGGTGGACTCTCCCGACCTGTCCCTGAACATCTCCCGGGAGCTGCTCCAGCACGACCGGCAGCTGAAGGTCATCGCGGCCAACCTGGAGAAGAAGATCAAGAGCGAGCTTGGTAAGCTGCTGAAGGACGACCGGGAGGGCTACGAGAAATTTTGGAAGAACTTTGGCCGGCAGATCAAATACGGCGTCGTCAGCGAATACGGCGCCCACAAGGACCTGCTGCAGGATCTGCTGCTGTTCTACTCCTCCACGGAAAAGAAGCCCGTCACCCTGGCGGAGTATGTCTCCCGGATGAAAGAGGACCAGAAGTTCATCTACTACGCGGCCGGCGAGAGCTTGGAGAAGATCGACAAACTGCCCCAGACCGAGGGCCTGCGGGAGTCCGGCACGGAGATCCTCTACTTCACGGAGGAGGTGGACGAGTTCTGCGCCCAGATCCTTCACACCTTCCAGGACAAGGAGTTCCGCTCTGTCCTGGACCAGGAGATCGAGGAGGGTGCCGAGAAGAAGGCCGAGGAGGCCGCAGACGCCCACAAGGCCGTGTTCGACTTCGTCAAGGAGACCCTGGGAGATCAGGTGAAGGAGGTCAAGGCCAGCGCCCGGCTGAAGTCCCATCCCGTGTGCCTGACGGCAGGGGAGGGCCTGAGCTTTGAGATGGAGAAGTATTTCCAGGCGGTCCAGCCGGACAGCGCCATCCGCGCCGAGCGGATCCTGGAGCTGAATGTGGAGCACCCAGCTTTCCAGGCCCTGGAGGCCGCCGTGACGGCGGACCCGGAGAAGGCCAAAAAGTACGCCACGCTGCTGTACGACCAGGCTCTGCTGATCGCAGGTCTGCCCCTGGAGGATCCCTCCGGCTACACTGATCTGGTGTGCGAGCTGATGAAATAAAATACCATGCGCAAAAGCGGCCCCGGGTAAAACCCGGGACCGCTTGTTTGATTTGCTTCAGGACGGATCTCTCTGCCATCCCGGCGTTTTTTCCATCGGGTAGGGGCGGCCGCCCGAGAAGACGGCCGCGTGGATCGGTACCGCCCTCACCGCCGCTCCACCAGACGCTGGTAGTGCTTGTACAGGGCGGAAAACCGGCCCTGATAGCTGTGGTTCCAGGGCTTGCGCTTGCCGCAGAAGTGGAGGATGGCCGTGTGGTCCATCACCCAGTCCATGTCCCGCTCCCCTTGGCTCAGCAGCAGGTAGCGGTCAAACCGCCGGGCGTCGTAGTTCCACAGGCTGTCGTCCACCCCCAGGATCTGTCCGCCGTACAGGCCGTTGAGCACGTCCTGGTCCGGCAGCAGCAGAATGTCGGCGTGCTCCCGGGCATAGTCGAAGATGTCACCCGGCCGGACCTCCCGCCGCATGGCGGACAGATCCATCACCAGCACGCCGGAGTTGTAGTAGGCCTCCGCCTCATAGTTCTCCAGCCGCAGCCGGTTCACCGGGTCTGTGATGCCCGCCAGCAGCCCGGTGTGGGTGGCGGCGGCCATCAGGTCTCCCTCCAGGTCCGTATCATACAGGGCCCGGACAGGATTGATTACCAGAATGTCCGGGTCCAGATACAGCACCCGGTCCAGAGAACGCGGCAGCAGCTCCGCCGCCAGCAGCCGGTAGTACATGGCCCGGGTCCAGTACCGGGCCACCGGCGCGTCGGCGAACAGGTCCGCCGGCACCTCCAACGGGTGGATGCGCCCCCGACCGGCGCAGAGCTCCTCCAGTGCCGCCCAGTCCTCCGGCAGCAGGCCGTCTCCGATGGCGTAAATCTCAAAGGTCTCGCCAGGATCATTCCGCAGCAGAGAGCCCAGCATCACCCGCAGGGGCGGGAGATAGTTGCGGTCCAGTGTCACCAGAATGTTCATGTGGTCAAGCCCTCCGATCCGTTGGTCCGGGCCGTGTCCCGGTAATAGGCCACCAGCAGGTCCACCACCGTCCCGTAGGAGCGGATGCCGTCCTCTTGGCCGTAGCCCTTCAAAATCGTGTCGTACACCTTCTGGCTGGCATCCGCCGCAGCCCCCTCGAAGGATGCCCAGTAGGCGTTGTTAGATGCCAGATCCGCCCGCACCGTGTCCGGAAGGCTGTCCCGGATGGCCTGCCAGGCCGCCGGATCCGCCTGGTACAGGGCGTTGCCCAGGTGGATGTACCCCATCAGCCAGCCGGAGTATTCGTACACCGGATCGCCGCTGGTGGTGGAGGCCAGCACCGCCAGGAAGTTGCACTCCTGCTCCGAGGCGATGCCCCGCTGGTGGGACAGCTCGTGGGCGATGGTGGAGGGAATCAGGCAGGCGGGGGCGTCCACGTTGATGTTGGACTCCCCGGTGAAAGCAAAGTAGACGCCGGTGAAGTTCATGGCGCTCATGACCCTGGAGAAGAACATCCGCTTGGGCGCCCGGTCCTCAAATTCCAGGAAGGGGAACAGGTCCTCCGCGCCCTGGTAGATGTCCGTGCTCCCGGCAAAGATCTCGTTCAGAGACGCATTGAACGTCCCCGCCTCATCCCGGGGCACCTGGTCGGCTGTCTGCGCCAGATTTTCCGCGAACCACGCGGTCACCGCCGTCAGATCCGGGAGCGATACCTCCTCCGCCCGGATGCCGGACCGGTCCTGGAAGGTGTCCGTGTAATAGCACACCCCCCACAGCAGGCAGGTAGCGGCGCAGACGCTCAGCCCGGCGCAGACCGCCCCCAGAACCGCGCTGTAAGCCCGGCGCTTCCGCCGCCCTCTGGCCCTGACTACCGCCGTGATGTTCCATACCACATAGGCCAGCACGAGGACGGCCGCCAGGACATACAGCACCTCCATCACAGAGAAGGAGACCCGATAGCACAGGCTGCCCAGAGATCTCCGGATCGGGGCGGATACAAATCGCTCCAGGGCGTTCATCCAGTCCCGGTGCTCCCGGGCGATCCAGAAGGCTGCCAGCAGGACCAGGTCTGCCAGCAGCCAGATGTGCAGTTTTTGGTGGGACTTGAAAAATGTCATGCTCACTCCGCTGCCGCCAGCAGCTGGCGGGTATAGTCGTCTTTCGGGTGGTCGAAGATGTCATCCACTGTTCCCTGCTCCACGATGCGGCCTTCTTTCATCACCAGCACCCGGTCGCAGAGCTGGTACACCACATTCAGGTCGTGGGAGATAAAGAGATAGCTGAGATCCAGCTCCCGCCGCAGCGTCCGCAGCAGGTCCAGGATCTGGGCCTGGATGGTCACGTCCAGGGCGGACACCGGCTCGTCGGCAATGAGGAACCGTGGCCGCTGGATCAGCGCTGCGGCAATGGACACCCGCTGCCGCTGTCCGCCGGAGAGCTCCGCCGGTTTTGCCGCCAGACACTCCTCCGGCAGACCCACCCGGTCCAGCATCTCCCGCACCCGGCGCTTACGCTCCGGGGCGTCATACTTGCCGTAGACCCGCAGCGGCTCCTCCAGGGTCCACTCCACCGAATAGGCGGGGTTCAGCGCGCTGTACGGGTCCTGAAAGATCATCTGGGGCCGCTTGGTGTAGTGAATCACCTGCCCCTGGTCGGGCTTCACAATGCCCAGGATGGTCCTGGCCAGGGTGGATTTTCCGGTGCCGGACTCGCCCACCAGACCCAGGATTTCCCCATGGCGCACATCAAAGGTCACGTCGCGGAGGACCTCCTGATAGGGGCCACGGCGGAAGAGCCCGCGGTCCCGGTATCCGCTGGTGACGTGCCGGACGGAGAGCACCAGCTCCTGTTCGCTCATGGCGTCTCCTCCTTCCGGTGCCGGGTGGGAATGGCGGCGATGAGCCGCTGGGTGTATGGGTGCCGGGGATGGCGGAACACCGTCTCGATGTCCCCCTCCTCCACCAGCACGCCCCGCTGCATCACCGCCGTGCGGGTGCAGAGCTTCCGCACCACGTTCAGGTTGTGGGAGATGAACAGCATGGAGATGCCGGACTCCCGGTTCAGCTTTTTCAAAAGCTCCAAAATCTGGGCCTGGATGGTCACGTCCAGGGCGGTGGTGGGCTCATCCAGCAGCAGCAGCTTGGGCCGTGCCACGACGGCCGCGGCGATCATGGCCCGCTGCAGCATCCCGCCGGAGAGCTCGTGGGGATACTTCCGATACACGCCCGCCGGGTCCGGCAGCTCCACTGCTGCCAGGGCCGCCAGGGCCTGGTCCCGCCGCGCCTCCCGGGAGAGGTCTGTGTGGATACGCAGCACCTCCTCCACCTGGGGGCCGATACGCATCAGGGGGTCCATGCAGCTCTGCGGCTCCTGGAACACCACGCCGATCTCCCTCCCCTGGACCTGCCGCAGCAGCGTGCGGTCTGCGTGGAGCAGCTCCGCGCCGTCCAGCAGGATCTCCCCGGAAAAGTCGCACTGCTTTCGGGGCAGCAGTCCCGCCACGCTCATGGCGGTGACAGACTTGCCGGAGCCGGACTCGCCCACCAGCCCCAGGATCTCCCCGTTGTGGATGGTCAGGGACACGCCCGCCACGGCCTCCCGCTGCCGGGTGTGGAATTTCACATGCAGATCTCGGATCTCCAGCATCAGGACACCCCCCCGTTCCGGCGCTGCAGGCCCTCGCCGATGAGACCCACGCCGAAGATCAGCAGCACGATGGCGCCGCCGGAACCCAGGGCATACCAGGGGGCGCTGGTCAGCATCCCCTGCGCCTCCGAGAGCATGTAGCCCAGGGAGGCGTCCGGCGGCGTGACGCCGATGCCCAGATAGCTCATGGAGGCCTCCGCCAGCACCGCGTTGTTGAAGCCGATGGTGATGGCCGGCAGCAGCACCTGCGTGGTGTTGGGCAGGATCTGCCGCACCAGGATGCGGCCGCTGGAGGCCCCCATCAGCCGGGCGCTCTTCACATAATTCACGTCCCGCAGCGCCGCGAAGGCGGTGCGGGTCACCCGGGCAAAGCTGGGGATGAACACGATCCCCAGGGCGATCACCACGTTGTATTTATTCCCCGGCCCCAGGATGCTGATGAGAACCAGGGCCAGCAGGATGCTGGGAAAGGCGGTCAGCGCGTCATTCAGGCGCATCAGGACCTCGTCCACCACGCCGCCGAAATAGCCCGTGAGGGCGCCCGCTGCCGTGCCGCACACCGCGCCGATGGCCACGGTGCTCAGGGCGATCAGGAAGGTGGTGCCCGCCCCCTGCAGCACCCGGCTGAAGATGTCCCGGCCGAAGCTGTCGGTCCCCAGCCAATGGGCCAGGGAGGGGCCCTCCAGCTTGGGCCCCGCCAGCAGGGCGTCCGGGTCGTAGGGCGTCCACACCAGGCCGACCAGGATCAGCGCCGCCATGAGGCCGGTGACAATCAGCCCGGCCAGCAGGTATCCGTTCATCCGCCGCTTCATGACGCACCTCCCAGCCGCAGGCGGGGGTCGATCCGCTGGTTGACAATGTCTGCCACGGTGCCTGCCAGCACCACCCAGAAGGCCAGGATCACCACGATGGCCTGCACCACGGGGTAGTCCCGGTTGGAGATGGAGGCCACCAGCAGCCGTCCCAGCCCCGGGATGGCAAACACCTGCTCCACCACGATGCCAGCCGCCACGATCTCCGCCATGGTCTGGGCCAGGAAGGTCACCACCGGCACCAGGGCGTTGCGCAGCACATGGCGCCGCAGGACCGCCCCCCGGTCATTGCCCCGGGAGATGGCGGTGCGGACATAGTCCCGCCGCATCTCCCCCTGAATGGTGCTGCGGAGCATCCGCACGGTCATGGCGATCCGGGGGATGGCGATGGCCGCAGCGGCGCAGCCTGCCACCATGAGCCAGCGGCGGCGAAACACAACCATTTTCATAACCAATGAACCTCCCTATCTCGATTGGTACATGGTATGCGCCCCCAACGGAACTATGCCCGTTTTTGCCGGTCTGTCTCGGGAAAATCGGGGAATTTCCGCACTTTTTTCGTCACCCTGCCCAGTTTCGCCCCCCACGCCCATGACCGATTTCCCCTTGACGCTGTTCCCCTTCCGCTATATAATTTTTAATATAGGAGAGAATTGCCTTTCCCTAATTTCTGTCACAGAAGGAGTCCAGTATGAAACCCTTTTGCCCCCTTCCCCCACGCCTGTTCCGCCCGCCGGAGCGGGTGCAGACCGACTGCTGCGCTGGCCGGCGTTTCCAGATCTGGGCGCCGGAGGCGGCCGCTGTCTCCGTGGCTGGGGACTTCCAAGGATGGCGGACGGATCGGGACTTTCTGACCCGCACTCAGGACGGCTTGTGGGCGGGCTTTGTGCCCCACGCCCATGTGGGGGATCTGTACAAATATGTCCTCCACGATGCCCATGGCAACCCCCACTACTGTGCCGACCCCACCGCCTCCGCCGTGGAGCCGCTGCCGGGGACGGCAGGGCGACTGTGGGACTGCTCCGGCTACCGGTGGCAGGACGCCCCCTGGCTGGCCTTCCGGCAGCAGACCCACGTCTCACGTCCCACCCTGCTCTGTCCCCTCGATCTGACCCAACAGCCGCCGGACGGCTATCGCACCTTAGTGTCCACCCTGAAACGGCTGGGCTACACCGGTGGGATATTCTCCCTGGGACTGGGACGGCGCACGGCCTTCTTCGCCCCCTGCGCTGGGTGGCGGCCAGAGGAATTGATGCGCTGGGTGGATGCCTTTCACCAGGCAGGCTTGAGCGTGTTCTTGGACTGGAACGCCACTGATTTTTCCGAAGCCTACAGCTCGTTCCTGGCCACGGAGGGCTGCCCCAACCAGTTGGACTGGAGCCGTCCTCACCTGCGCCGCTTTTTGCTGGACTGCGCTCAGTTCTGGCTGGGCACCTACCACCTGGATGGCTTGCGGGTGGCGGTCAATGACCCCCGATTCTTCTTCCCTGGACGGGGCGCACAAGGGTTTCTGTCCCAGCTGGCGGAGGTGTGTCCGGCGGGAGGTCTGTTCCTGCACACGCCTTTTCCCTTGGGGGACGGCATGGGACAGGCGGAGCAGTCCGCCCAGCCCTTGGCTGATCTGTTCCTGCACAAGACCTGGGACTGCTCGGACAGCCTGACCGCAGGTGGGTTGCTGACCTGCCCGAATGACAACGATCCTGCCTGTTACCTGGCCTATCTGGCGCTGCCCGGTGGGAAATGCACCGGATTGGATGCACTGTCCCGACCCGATCTGCAACAGGTGCATCGGTGCTATCTGGCGCATCCGGCTCTGTGGCCGCAAAGTCCCTTCCGCTGGGCGCATCGACCGACGGAAGCGCTGCCGGTGCTGGCCTTTTGGCGGGGGGAGGAAGTATTGTGCCTGTGCAACCCGACAGATGAAGCAATTTCCCTGCCCATCCACACCGAACGGACGCTCCGGCTGCTCCACAGGAGCGGCACGGAACGAACCCCGATTGTTTCCGCTGTTCCTGAGCGGCTGTCTGATGGGGACGTGATACCAGTTCCCCCTGTGACGTGCCTGCTCTTTGACCATACGCCTGACCGGACTGCCGGGACAGGCTGAGATTGAGGTGAATCGCTGATGAAAAAAGAATGTATCTCCATGCTCTTGGCTGGCGGCCAAGGCAGCCGGCTGTACGCCCTGACGGAACACAACGCCAAGCCTGCCCTTCCCTTTGGTGGGAAATACCGCATCATTGACTTTGCCCTCTCCAACTGCGCCAACTCCGGCATCGACACGGTGGGGGTGCTGACCCAGTACCGTCCATTAAAGCTCAACTCCTACCTGGGCAACGGGCAGCCCTGGGACTTAGACCGCTCCGATGGCGGCGTCCATGTGCTGCCCCCCTACGTCACCTCCGGTGACTCGGGCACCTGGTATAAGGGGACGGCCAACGCCATCTATCAGAACATCGGGTTCATCGACCTGTATGACCCCCAGTACGTCCTCATCCTCTCCGGCGACCACATTTATAAGATGGATTATGCCAAAATGCTGGAGTACCACAAGGAGACTGGGGCAGACGTTACCATCTCCGTGCTGGAGGTGTCCATGGATGAAGCCAGCCGGTTCGGCATCATGAACGTGGACGACCACGACCAGATCTTCGAGTTTGAGGAAAAGCCCGCCCACCCCAAGAGCAACCTGGCCTCCATGGGGGTCTACCTGTTCACCTGGGAGAAGCTGCGCCAGTACCTGATCCAGGACGAGGCCGACCAGGCGTCCAGCAACGACTTCGGCAAGAATATCATCCCCACTATGCTGGAGCAGGGCGAGAAATTATTCGCCTACCGATTCCAGGGCTACTGGAAGGATGTGGGTACCATTACCTCCCTGTGGGACGCCAACATGGATCTCCTCTCCCCCACCAGCGGCATCAATATCTACGACACCAGCTGGCCCATCTACACCCACAGCGCCATCCTGCCCGCCCAGTTCATCGGTGAGAACGCGGTGCTCTCCCACTGTCTGGTCACCGATGGGTGTGAGGTACACGGCACCATTGAAAACTCCGTCCTGTTCCACTCGGTCACGGTGGAGCCGGGTGCCATCGTGCGCTACTCCATCCTCATGCCAGGTGCCACGGTGAAGGCTGGCGCCTCCGTAGAATACGCCATCGTGGGCGAGAACACCACAGTGGGCTGTGACGCCGTGGTGGGCAATCCGCCGGACGGCTCTGACCACTGGGGCGTTGCCGTAGTGGCGGCGGATGTGGCCGATGGCCAGGTGATCCCCGCCAATGCAATGTATTCTAAGAAGCAGAAAGGAGCGGTTTTGGGATGCTGAATAATGTACATGGTCTGCTGTTCACTCAGAGCAACATCTACAACCTGCGGGAGCTGACCGAGCCCCGCTGCCTGTCTTCCATTCCCTTCGGCGGACGGTTCCGGATGATTGACTTCATGCTCTCCAACCTGGTCAACGCCGGCGTCTCCGATGTAGGCGTACTGCTCCTGGCCAAGTATAAATCCCTCCTAGATCACCTTGGCTCCGGAAAGGACTGGGATTTAGCGCGCCACAGCGGCGGCCTCCATCTGCTGCCCCCCTACTCCCTGTCCACCGGGGAAAACCCCCGGGTGTTCCGAGGGCATATGGACACCCTGTCCGAGATTATGCCCTACTTACAGGACATCCGGCAGGAATATGTGCTCATCGCCGATGGGAACATCGCCCTGAACCTGGACTTGGAGGACGTGTTCCAGCAGCACATGGACAACCACGCAGACATGACTCTGGTCTGCTCCCCTCGGTACACCGGTGACCCTCCTGCCACCGTCTATTTCCAGGTGGGAGACGACCAGACCATCACCGATGTCATCCAGTGCCCCAGCCAGCCTGTCGGCGTGGAGTACCTGAACATCTTCCTCCTGTCCAAGGAGCTGCTCCTGCGCCTGGTCAGCGAGTGCGCCACCCACCGGCTCTACTCCTTCCGCAATGACCTGCTGCCCAAGCTCCACCACCATTGGAAGCTCTCCGCCTACGCCTACGATGGCTTCGTGACCCGCTGCACCTCGGTGGCCTCCTACTACGACAGCAGCATGGCGCTGCTCCAGCCGGAGGTGCGCCGTGATCTGTTCTGTCCGCAGCGCCCCATCCGCACCCGCGACCGAAACGAGCCCTCCAGCTACTACGCCCCCGGCTCAGTCTGCCGCAATTCGCTGGTGGCGGACGGGTGCATCATCGAGGGGACAGTGGAGAACTCCATCATCTTCCACAACGCCCGCGTCGGCAAGGGCGCCGTCATTCGGGACTCTATCCTGTTCCAGAACACCGTCATCGGCACCGATGCCCAGCTGCGCTACGTCATCACCGACAAGAACGTGACCATCGGCGCTGGCGCTGTTTTAAACGGCGCCGCCCATCACCCCTTTGTCCTGGCCAAGGGCAGCACCGTCTGACCACCCCCCATCCACCTGATTCTCAGAAAGGCTGGTGTTTCTATGAAACTATTCTTCGCCGCATCCGAAGTCGCTCCCTTCATCAAGACCGGCGGTCTGGCCGATGTGGCCGGCTCCCTTCCCAACGCCTTGGCTAAGCTGGGACATGATGTACGGGTGATTCTGCCTCTCTACTCCGCCATCCCCGCCATGTGGCGGCGGCAGATGACCTTCT
>ERZ1106963.4489-NODE-4489-length-10349-cov-10.856518_pt1 | contig 10349 bp, 7 predicted proteins | sample MGYA00403681_ERZ1106963 | MGnify/ENA primary metagenome ERZ1106963 (study PRJEB35170, sample SAMEA104062407) | human gut metagenome | biome: human gut; feature: human-associated habitat; material: faeces | place: Denmark | collected 2012-05-03 ...
GGTCTGACCGACCTGATGGTCGGCAGTGAGCCAGCCGGAGTCGATGGCAACACGGCTGCCGCCGACGACGCCGCCGAGCACGTCCGCCAGCTCTTCCGCCAGCTTGATGCCGCCTTCGACATCCTTGGAGATACCACGGCCGACGGAGACGATGTAATCGGCGCCGATCAGGTCAACGAGCTTCTTCGCGGCCTTGACGACCTCGACGACCTCGGTGTCCATATCGGCCTCGCTCAGGGTGAAGCTGGGCTTGGTGATCTTCACCGCGTCCGCCTTGGCCTGATCGAAGGGAGCCTTCTTCATCACGCCGGGGCGAACGGTCGCCATGGCGGGACGGAAGCGCGGGCAGATGATGGTGGCCATCAGGTTGCCGCCGAACGCCGGACGGGTCATCTTGAGGTCGCGGGACACGTCGTGGTCCTGACCCATGACCTTGGCGGTGTTCATCTTCTCGATCTTCTCCTCGGGCAGCGTGGAGGCGCTGCGCAGGAAGTCCTTGTAGATGGGCATATCGACGTCGAGGTGCGTGCAGTCGGCGCACAGACCGGTGTGCAGACGGGCCGCGCAGCGGGGACCGAGGTCACGGCCGATGTTGGTCGCGCCGATGAGGAATGCCTCGGGCTTCATCTCGGAGATGACGTCGCAGATGACCTTGGCATACGCGTCGGTCGTGTAGTTCTTGAGCAGAGGATGCTCGCAGACGATGACCTCGTCCGCGCCGTAGCCGCCGAGCTCCTTGGCGATGCCCTCGACGTTGTCGCCGAGCAGCAGACCGCAGAGGTTCACGCCCAGCTCGTCCGCCAGCTTGCGGCCCTCGGAGATCAGTTCAAAGGTGGTGGGCATCATCTTGCCCTGACGCTGCTCGCAGAAGACCCAAACGTTCTTGAAGGCAGCGAGATCCATGCTGTTATAATTCTCAACCATTGTCGTACTCTCCTTCCCTTAAATGATGTGTTTCTCAGACAGGATACCGGCGAGCTTCTCGCAGGTCTTCATGTCGTTGCCCTCGAGCATCTGGCCGGCGCCCTTCTGCGGGGGAGTGAAGGAGGTCAGGATGTTGGTGGGGCTGCCCTTGAGGCCGATGGTGGTGGCGTCGATCAGGGGATGATCCTTCAGGGCGTTGTAGTCCAGAACGGTCACGGGCTTGGAGTAGCACTCAAACACACCGGAAACGCTCATGTAGCGCGGGGTGTTCAGTTCCTTGATGCAGGTGATGAGGCAGGGGGTGTTGACCTTGATGGTCATGTAGCCGTCCTCGAGCATACGCTTGATGGTCAGCGTGTCGCCGTCCTTCTGGATGTCGGCGGCGTAGGTGACCTGCGGCAGGTGGAGCTTTTCCGCCATCTGGGGGCCGACCTGCGCGGTATCGCCGTCGATGGCCTGACGGCCGCAGAAGACGATGTCGTCCTTGTCGAGGCCGATGGTATCCACGGCGGCGGCGAGGATCTGGGAGGTGGCGTAAGTATCGGAGCCGCCGAACTCACGGGCAGAAACGAGATAGCCTTCGTCCGCGCCCATGGCGATCAGCTCGCGCAGCATACCCTCTGCCGGCGGGGGACCCATGGTGACGACGAGGACCTTGCAGCCGGTGGCGTCCTTGATCTTGAGGGCGGCCTCGACGGCGTTCATATCATCGGGGTTGATGATGGTCTGCATGGAAGCGCGGTTCAGGGTACCATCGGGATTGACGGCGACCTTACCGGAGGTATCGGGGACCTGCTTAACGGAAACGATGATCTTCATTGTTTTGTTACCTCCTCTTTCTTAGTTCACGCCGAGATACTTGGCGACGACCATACGCTGGACCTCGGAAGTACCCTCATAGATCTCGGTGATCTTCGCGTCACGCATCATGCGCTCAACGGGATACTCACGGGTGTAGCCGTAACCGCCGAAGAGCTGGACCGCGCGGCGGGTGACGTCGGAAGCGGTCTCCGCGGCGAAGAGCTTGGCCATGGCAGCGTCCATGGAGTAATCCTCATGGTTCTGCTTCTTGCAGGCAGCGGCGTAAACGAGGTACTGAGCAGCCTGGGTGCGGGTGTGCATATCGGCCAGCTGGAACTGGGTGTTCTGGAACTGGCTCAGGCGACGGCCGAACTGGACGCGCTCCTTGGTGTACTTGACCGCCTCGTTGATGGCGCCCTCGGCAAGACCCAGAGCCTGGGAAGCAATGCCGATACGGCCGCCGTCGAGGGTCTTCATAGCGATCTTGAAGCCCTCGCCTTCCTTACCGAGCAGGTTCTCCTTGGGAACGACGCAATCCTCGAAAACGAGGTCGCAGGTGGAGCTGCCGCGGATACCCATCTTCTTCTCGTGCTTGCCGGTGGAGAAGCCGGGGAAGGTGCTCTCGACGATGAAGGCGGAAATGCCGTGGTTGCCCTTGCTCTTGTCGGTCATGGCGAAGACGACGAAGGTGGAGGCAACGTTGCCGTTGGTGATGAAGCACTTGCTGCCGTTGAGGACGTAGTCGCCGTTCTCATTCTTGACAGCGATGGTCTGCTGGCCGGAAGCGTCCGTGCCGGCGCCGGGCTCGGTCAGACCGAACGCGCCGATCTTGCGGCCGGAGAGAAGGTCGGGCAGATACTTCATCTTCTGCTCCTCGGTGCCGTTCTCGAAGATCGGGGCGCAGCACAGGGAGGTATGAGCGGAAACGACGACCGCGGTGGTGCCGCAGACCTTCGCCAGCTCCTCAACGCACATGGCATAGCTCAGAACGTCGCCGCCCGCGCCGCCATACTGCTTGGGGAAGTAAATGCCCATCATGCCGAGCTTGGCCATCTTTTCGACGGTCTCCATGGGGAAGCGCTCTTCCTCATCGAGTTCTTCGGCTAAAGGCTTGACTTCGGTTTCTGCAAATTCGCGATACATTTTGCGAACCAGCAGATGCTCTTTGGACAGATGGAAATCCATAGTCTTTTTGCTCCTTCACTATAAATTATTTGGATTGTCTAATTTTTCACAAATCAGTCCCGTTCTTCTGTATTATAAGCTCTCGGCGCTCAATACGCAAGAAAAAGTCTCAAATCATTTCTCGATTTGAGACTTTCACCAAATATGCGGAAAAATTTTTGTCTCTTCTGCCCTTTTTATGAAGGAATCCTTTCATAATTGGAATTCTCTGCATTTTTCATTTTCATAGCAGGCGAAAACAGCACCGCCGAAGCGGCGCTTCGGCGGTGCTTTTTTCTCATTTGGCGTATTCGATGACCTTCGTCTCACGCAGCACATGGACCTTGATCTGACCGGGATACTCGAGCTCGCTCTCGATGCGCTTGGCCAGCTCGCGGGCGAGGATGACCATATCGTCCTCGCTCACCTGCTCGGGCTTGACCATCACGCGGACCTCGCGGCCCGCCTGAATGGCGTAGGAGGTCTCGACGCCGGGGTAGGAGCCGGTGATCTCCTCGAGCTTTTCGAGGCGCTTGATGTAGTTCTCGATGTTCTCGCGGCGGGCGCCGGGACGCGCGGCGGAGATGGCGTCGGCGGCCTGCACGAGGCAGGCGACGACGGTCTGCGGCTCGACGTCGTTGTGGTGCGCCTGCACCGCGTGGATGACGTCCTCGCGCTCATGGTACTTGCGCAGGAACTCCACGCCGAGCGCGACGTGGGTGCCTTCGAGCTCGTGGTCGACGGCCTTGCCGATATCGTGCAGCAGGCCGGCGCGCTTCGCCGTGGCGACGTCCGCGCCGAGCTCGGCTGCCATCATGCCGGCAAGATGCGCGACCTCGATGGAGTGCTGGAGCACGTTCTGACCGTAGCTCGTACGGTAATGCAGGCGGCCGAGCAGCTTCACCAGCTCGGGGTGCAGGCCGCGCACGCCGGTCTCGAGCACCGCGCGCTCACCCTCGGACTTGATGACGGCGTCCACCTCGCGGCGGGCCTTGGCGACCATCTCCTCGATGTGGGTGGGATGGATGCGGCCGTCGGCGATCAGCTTTTCGAGCGCCAGACGTGCGACCTCGCGGCGCACCGGCTCGAAGCAGGAGACGGTGATGGCCTCGGGCGTATCGTCGATGATGAGATCGACGCCCGTGAGCGTTTCAATGGTGCGGATGTTGCGGCCCTCGCGGCCGATGATGCGTCCCTTCATCTCGTCATTGGGCAGGGGAACCACGCTGACGGTGATCTCGGCGACGTGATCGGCGGCGCAGCGCTGGATGGCGGACGCTACGATCTCGCGGGCATACTGGTCCGCTTCGTCCTTGGCGCGGGCCTCGATCTCCTTGATCTTGAGGGCGGTCTCGTGGGTGACCTCGGACTCGACCTGCTCGATCAGGTACTTCTTGGCCTCGTCAGCCGTAAAGCCGGAGATGCGCTCGAGCATCTCGGTCTGGCTGCGCTTGATGATCTTGATTTCTTCGTTCTCCTTGTCCAGAGCGGCGTGCTTCTGGGCAAGGGCCTCTTCCTTCTTCTCGATCGCGTCGGTCTTGCGGTCGATGTTTTCTTCCTTTTGCTGTAAGCGGCGTTCCTGCTTCTGCAGGTCGGCACGACGTTCCTTTTCTTCCTTCTCGTATTCCTTGCGGGAGCGGAGGATCTCCTCCTTCGCCTCCAGCGTGGCCTCGCGTTTTTTGCTCTCGGCGCTCTTGATGGCATCGTTGATGATGCGCAGCGCCTCCTCTTCGGCGTTGGCGATCTTTTCCTTATCGTCCTTCGCCTTCTTGTTGCGGTACAGAATACAAGCAAGAATACCAATGAAAAGTCCCGCCGCCAAGCCGATGACAAGGCTGGGTATATTCATTTGATTCCTCCTGTGTCCACTTTTGCTTCCATCGGAGCGGCCGGTCCGACCGTGTCCCGATGGTATATCAAAACGGGTTTTTGAATCAACAAACGGGAGAGCCCCTTCTCTCCCCTCCATAAATCCACCGAATATTGTAACCTTTTTGTAAACAAGTGTCAAGCAAAAACTATTTGTCGAAAAAGCGCGTGGGGTCAGCCGCGCGACGCACGGCTTTTGTCAAAGGGGTGATTCTCTTCCGAAGAGAACCACCCCTTTGGAACCCCAAGAGAACGCAAGGGGCAAGCCCCTTGACCCCCGGACCTCAAATCTCGACCGGATCTTCGGGAGCAGTGTGCTTGTTTTTCCGAAAACGATCCGGTCTGCTTCTATTTCCGCTCGGCCGTTCCTGCGGCGCGTTTCCGCACCGCCCCGTTAAAAAGCGGCATTCCCGGCTGCCCGTCAGCTCTCGATATACGCCTCGGCGGCGTAGCCGAGGTTCCCATTGTACTCTACCGTGTTCCAGCCCTGCCAGGTGCCGTAGACCGTGACCGACGCGCCGTTCGGCATGAGCGCGATGGTCTGCCCCGCGGCGCTCGGGTAGGCGCGCAGGCGCAGCGGCGAGCCGCTCGTGGAGACAGTCCCCTGCACGACCGGCTGCGGCTCGATGAACGGCAGGCCGAAATACTCCGTCAGCGAGCGCGCCAGCTCGCGCGCGATGGCGTCCATATTGTTCTCGACCCACGCGGCGTCGGCATAGTTGTCGTGGTAGCCCAGCTCGAGCAGGTTGGCCGGATACTTCGGCTGACGCACCTCGCCGAGCGCGGTGGTGGGCACGGTGCGCACGAGGTCGGGCAGCGGATAAACGCGCTTGAGGTTCGCGGCGAACAGGTCCGCCGCGCGCTTGCCCTCCGCGCTCGTCGGATAGTAAAACACCAGCACGCCGCGCACGCTGCCGGAGTTTTCCGGCGCGGCGGCGTTGGAGTGGAGCGCGAGATAGAAGTCAAAGCCGCCGAGGCGGTTCGCCTGCGCGATGGAGGACGCGGCGGTCATGTCGGGCGTGTTGCGCACAAAGCGGATGCCGTTGGCATAAAGATACGGCTCCAGCGCGTCGGCGAGCCGGTTCATATTGTACTCCTCGCTGCCGCTTCCGGTGATGTAGGGATTGGACTCCTGCGTGGAGGGGCTGAGATAGATCTTCGGCATAACGACGCCTCCCTTTCCCTGCATTTTATGCGCCGCCGCGCCGTTTCATGTGCCGACTTCCCGACCTTGAGGGGCGATCGGGCAAAAATAAAGAGACGCCGAAGCGTCTCTTTATTTTCTCATGTTTTCGGGAGATCAGACCGCAGCCTTCTTCTCCTTCTTGTTCTCAGCCCTCTGGATGAGCAGGATAACGATCAGAATGGCGAGGCCGGCGAGGTCGGTGACCGTACCGGGGATGACCATCAGCAGACCGCCGGCGATCAGCGCGATACGGGAGTACCACTTCAGGTCGTGGATCAGATAACCCATGAAGCCGGAGGCGATGGACGCCATGCCGAGCGTCGCGGAGATAACGATGGAGGCAACGCCGAAGAAGGTGACATCGCCGACGAAGATCATCGCATTGTTATAAGCGAAGATGTAGGGGATGATGAATGCCGCGATCGCCAGACGGGTGGCGTTGAGCGCGGTCTTCATCGGGGGCGCCTTGGCGATGGCAGCACCGGCATAGGCGGCGAGCGCCACGGGAGGCGTGATGTCGGCGACGATGCCGAAGTAGAACACGAACATATTGGCAGCCAGAATGTGCATGTTCATACCGTTGATGAGGATGGGCGCGCAGGTGGAGGCCATGATGATGTAGTTCGCCGTGGTGGGAACGCCCATGCCGAGGATGATGCAGCAGATCATCGTGAGGAACAGGGCGATGAACAGGTGGCCGTTGGAGAGCTTAACGACGTAGGTGATGAGCTTGCCGCCGAGACCGGTCATCGTGATGCACACGGAGATGATGCCGGCGATGCCGCAGGCAATACCGATGGACAGGCAGTTCTTACCGCCGTTTTCAAGGCCGTTGACGAACTTGGTCGGGGTCATGCGGTCGTCCTTGTTGATGATACCGACCACGATGGCAACGATGGTGCCGTAGATGGCGCTCTTGGCCATGGTCTGACCGGCAATGACCATCCAGGTCAGGATGATCAGGGGCAGGAGCAGATAGATTTTCGGCAGCAGGAGCTTCCACTTGGGCAGTTCCTCACGCTTGAGGCCGACGAGACCGAGCTTCTTGGCCTTGAAGTGGACGCCGAGGAAGATGCCGAGGAAGTACAGGAACGCGGGCAGGATCGCACGGACGATGATGTCGGAATACTCATAGCCGGTCATTTCCGCCATGATGAACGCCGCAGCGCCCATGATGGGGGGCATGATCTGGCCGCCGGTGGAGGACGCAGCCTCGACCGCGCCGGCAAACTCGGGGGGATAGCCGGTCTTCTTCATCATCGGGATGGTCACGGAACCGGTGGTAACGGTGTTGCCGACGGAGGAACCGGAGACCATGCCGCACAGGGCGGAGGAGACGACCGCGACCTTCGCGGGACCGCCGGACGCCCAGCCGACCAGCGCGTTCGCGCAGTCGATGAAGAAGTTGGCGACACCGGTCGCCTCAAGGAACGCGCCGAACAGCAGGAACAGCGCAATGTAGGTCGAGCAGACGGAGATCGGCGTACCGATGATGCCGTTGGTGGTATAGAAGATGTTGTAGACCACCAGATCCAGGCTCATGCCGCGGCCGATGAAGGCGTAGAGCACAAAGCAGCCCGCCACGACCAGAATGGGAAGGCCCACCGCGCGGCGGCAGCACTCCGCGAGCACCAACGTGCCGATGATGCCAAGGATGACCTCGGTCTGGCCGATGGCGATGCCCATCGCCACAATCCTCTTGAAGTTGGCAACATAGTAGAAATAGGGAATACAGCCCGCGACAGCGAGCAGGATATCATACCACGGCATGGAGTTGGGCTTTACATTGCCCTTCTTCACGGGGTAGATAAAGAATGTGAACAGGATCACAAAGCCGACGAACAGGCAGCGGCGGATCTGGCCGCTCCAGGTGGCCCACAGGTTCATGTAGACCATAAAGAGCATAAAGGCGGCCAGCACATAGCGCAGGATCTTCTTCGGCGTGCCCTCCCAGACACGGGTGTTAGACTCGCGGTCAAACTTTTTCATGATCGCGTCAACGTCTTCCATCGTACCGACTTCAACGTCTACGCTTTCAACGACGACCTCTTCGTCCAAGACTTTCTTTTCAGCGTCAGTCATTGGTGTTTTTCTCCTCCTTTTTATTGGTGAACACTGTGACGTCAATAGAGGAAGAACTCATAATTGAGCGTCACCAGCGAATTTCTTCCACACAAATCACGCAGACTGATATCCGGACCGTCCTTTACCTTCAAAAAGAAGTCGTAAACGGTGGCCACGGCATAACAGACTCCGGTTCTATCCTGATGTATGCCGGTGATGAGCATGGCTCCGTCGTCGGTATAGCTGAGCTCCTCTCCGGGATTCAGCTCCACCTGCACGCCGGCGCCGTAAGCATAGTACTTACACTCCTCGGCATAGATCTTTCCTTCACTGATCTCAAAGGTGTCCGTCAGCGGATATTGGTTGACGGAATGCTTAAAGGTAATGGAAAAGCGATCCCCCTCGTCCATGCGGTAGCGCGCATAGAGCTCGCCGCTGTCCTTATTGCGGAGCGTCAGGTAATAGCCGGCGCGGGGAATCAAGAGGGAGGCCGCTGCAATAATCAAGACTATTGCAGCGGCCATGCTTATGCGTTGTCGCAGTTGCACTTTCGCACTCTTTCAGGATTGGGTGTTCTTACAGAACGCCGATCTCCTTGTAGTACTTCTCGGCGCCGGGATGCAGGTCGAAGGAGCCGGCAACAGCACCCTCGGGGCTCAGGAAGCCAAACTTGGCCTGAGCGTTGGCCAGGTCAGCCTGATTGTCGAACATGGCCTTGGTGATCTCATAGACGACATCCTCGCTGAGGTCCTTGGAGGCGGTGAAGACGGCCTTGACGGCGACGCAGACGGTCTCGTCCGCAACGCAGGTGTAGGTGTTGGCGGGCAGGTTATCCTGGACCAGGAAGGGATAGTTGGTGGTCAGATAGGAAACAGCCTCATCGCTGAGGGAGGGCATATTGAAGTTGTAGGCGGTGGCGAGGTCGGTCAGAGCGGGGGTGGGGGCGCCGGAAACGGTGAAGGCCGCATCGCACTGGCCGTTCTTGAGGGCCTCAGCGCCGCCGGAGAAGGAGTCGTACATGACCTTGATATCGTCGAAGGTCATGCCATAGGCCTCGAGGACCTGAGCCGCGTTCAGAGCGGTACCGGAGCCGACGTCGCCGACGCAGACGGTCTTGCCCTTGAGGTCTTCAATGCTGGTGATGGAGGGAGCGGTGACGAGCTGGACGGTCTCGTTGTAAACGCCCGCGACCCACAGGGAGTTCTTGTCGGCAGCGCCGTCGAACATGGTCTCACCGCCGGAGCCGTTGTGAGCATAGTTCAGAACGTCGGACTGCAGGATGGACATCTGGGCCTGGTTGGCGGTGACGAGCTGGACGTTCGCCTTGGAGGCGCCGGAGTCGACAGCGGTGAGCTTGGACAGGCTCAGCTTGTCGCCGATGGTGGTGACGAGCGCGTTACCAACGGCATAGTAAGTACCGGTGGTGCCGCCGGTGGCGATGACGATGTCAACGGGAGCGGCGGGGGTATCGGTCTGCTGGGTGTCGCCGTCGGTGTTGGGGGTATCACCTTCCTTGCTGCCGCAGGCAACAAGAGCGAAGATCATAGCGACGGACAGGATGAGGGCTAAGAACTTTTTCATACGCAATCTCCTTTTTGTTTTACCGTTTCGGCAACGTTACCGCCGGTCGGGGACATTCTGCACAACGTTGTCCAATGTTGTGCATGAGCGTCGGCCGGCGCTTCTTCGTTTTGCAAAACGGCCAATGTACCTCTTTGAGGCATAGCCATTATAACTTATTGCAAGTTTTATTGCAAGATACTTTTGCACTTTTGGCTATTCGCACAAAATTAAGGCGGAATCCATTTTTCTTAGCCCTTTCTTTTTCCGCTCGTTCCGTTATTTCACACAAATTTTTTGGTGACGACAAATTTTTACTTTTTCTTCATATATAAATTTTTCATGCACCTTATTCGAATTTATGCAAGTTTTCCTTCACCGTCCGTCATTTCGGCTAAATCCAAGGCAAAAAAACAGTCACTCTGACGAGTGACTGTTTTTCCAAAAAGATCGGTTTACTTCTGCTCCTTGTTGTCCACAACGCGCTTGAGCAGGGCGGAGAACTCGTCCACGCTCATCGCGCCGAGATCGCCGTCCGCGCGGTGGCGCGGGGAGACGGTACCGTTCTCCATGTCGCGGTCGCCGACGATGACCATGTAGGGCACCTTCTCGGTCTGCGCGTCGCGGATCTTGCGGCCGATCTTCTCGTTGCGGTAATCGACCTCGGTGCGGAAGCCCTGCTCCTCGAGCTGCGCGGCGACCTTCTCGCAGTATTCGTTTGCGCGGTCGGTGACGGGCAGGAAGCGCACCTGCTCGGGCGCCATCCACGTCGGCAGCGCGC
>ERZ1106963.4493-NODE-4493-length-10327-cov-2.954147_pt1 | contig 10327 bp, 18 predicted proteins | sample MGYA00403681_ERZ1106963 | MGnify/ENA primary metagenome ERZ1106963 (study PRJEB35170, sample SAMEA104062407) | human gut metagenome | biome: human gut; feature: human-associated habitat; material: faeces | place: Denmark | collected 2012-05-03 ...
TCAAATATCGCTTTTCGCTTTCTGTTGTAGTAAGCGTTATGCGACATATAGAACTGTATCTGACTACGGTCGTAACCTCTGTTATCGGCAATATCAATAAGAAAGTCGGCGCGACAGCCCTCCTCGATTTCGGAAAGAGCCTTGTCGATTGCCTCATTCGTTTTTATGTACGATTGCAGCGTTTCGGCAGCAATGTTTCCCTCGCGAATAGCAAGGGCTTTACGGTCGTAATCGGCGCATTGAGCCCTCACAACTTTTATTACCCCCTGCGGCAATTCGTATTTATAAAACTGTTTCGGTCTGCCTATCGGTCTGCCTGTAATTACACTTTGCATAAATGCCTCCATTCTTATTGACTGCCTTTAATTAAAACGGTAAATCGCCGTCGTCTATCGGTTCGGGTTCGGGGCGGCTGCGCTGCGCTCTGGTTGTTTCCCCGCTATCGTCGCTCTTATTTGCGGAAGATAAGAACTCTACCTCGTTTGCAACGATTTCGGTTACATTGCGCTTGTTGCCGTCGTTATCCTCGTAAGTCCGCGTTTGCAGGCTGCCGACAACGCCAACCTTGCTGCCTTTTCTCAGATATTTTGCGCAGTTGTCCGCTTGTCCGCGCCACGTCTTTATGTTGAAAAAGTCGGTCTGTCGTTCGCCGTTACTATCGTTATAAGGGCGATTGACGGCTATCGAAAAATTACAGAAAGAAATTCCGCTCTGCGTTTCCCCGTAGTCTGGATCGCGCGTAAGATTGCCGATTAAAATAACCTTATTCATTGATTAAATCTCTCCATACGCCGAGCCTTGCCGCGAGAATATCCGCATATTCGCACATTTTCTGTAATTGCAGTTGCAACAAATATCTTTCGCCGTCGTTAAGTTTATCGCTGCTCTTCGATTGTAAAAATTGAGCCAGTTTCTGCGCTCTTGCAACCACTTCGGCTTTCTCTTCTTCGACGCGTTCCTTTGCCGTCTTTTCTCTTACATCTTCGCACTCTATATCACATTCCGCAAGTTCCTTTTGCAGCGCATAGCCCTCCAATTCCCAGAGTTTTCTTTCTATGCGCTCCATACAGCAGCGCGCGCCGATTTCTTCGTTGTAATTCGCTTTATCTACGCAAGCACTCGATTCTGAAAGAATAAAGCCGCTTTTAAGCGTTACCGTTACGACGGTACATTTTTCCTGAACGGTGGCAACGTCGATTTTCGCCTCCGCAATAAGTTTTGCAATCTGTTCCTGAGTTACTTTGTTCTTTGACATTTTAATGTCCTCCTAAAAAAAATAATTATTATATATAACGGGTTTATACCGTTTATATCTACTTAGCCCTCTGCAATTTCCGACTTAAACCAGTCGCAATCAATTATGGCAACGCAATCGGGGCAAATAAGTGCGTCGTCGCTGTATTTATCCCTGAAATAATCAAGCGCGTTATGAATACAACGCCGTTCTGTTGCGATTAGGCAATACCAATAATCGAATTGTATATCGCCGTCGTCGTTTGTGTAAGAAACTGCAATACCCTTGCGCCTTTACTCGATATTCCTCTATCAGCTTTAATAGATTCTTTTTTGTTGCTTCGCTTCTTCGTTCATGCTTTTTCTCCGCATTCAGTTCGGCCGCATGCGACAATGCTTCTTCGTAATCCCAATACACGTCGTGGATTCCATACTCATGACAATCCTCGTCCATTACTATATTTTCTTTCAAATAAATTTCCTCGACAGTATGTTCCTCGGGGTACCATTGCCCGATTTTTCGCATTTTTCCATCGATTATTATGCTGCCTTCTGTTTCCCTTTCATTCGCCTTTCCGCTTATCTCCTTTGCCTTTCGGCTTTTTAATAACTGATTTCGACGTCGTGGACGGGATAGGACGGCGCATATTCTTTCAAAGTTCTATCGAGTTCATCTTCAAACATCTGAATTTGACACCCGAGCGTTACATTATCAAATTTTTTACGAAATTCTTTATCGAGATTCAGCTTTGAGAAAAAGTCCATATAAACTTTCTTAAAGCATTCTGTCAACTCTTCGTGTAAATCGGTATTTGTTTTTTTGAGAAGATCGGCACGATTTTTTTGCATAATCGCTTCGTCAGCGTTTCTTTTCGCTTCATGCCAAAGAGTATTGATTTTGGCTTCAAGACGCCCTATCTCATTCACGACCTGTTCTTTCCACTTTACCGCAAACCCCTCCGCGTTCTCGCATACCGTAGTCGGAGCAAAGCCCATTTCGTCGAACTCAATCATCAAATCAAGCAGACGATCCTTTATGTTGACCTCTCTCCTTGAAACAGGCTCTCTCGGCTGCTGAATTGCGGGCGGCGTAGCCCCCTGCCTGTAAGGAATCACAAGTACGTCGTCGCCGACGCTGCTTTTCAGCTCGTCGAGATCGACGCTGCCGTCCTCCACGAAAATAAATGTCTTAATCATGTTTGCTTCTCCTTGTTTCTGACCTATGCTTTGCGTCGTATCGGTTGTGGCACCGCTGACATAACGCCCGCAGGTTATCGGGACTGTTGTGTTCGGGCGTATGGTCGAGGTGTGCAATCGTCAAGACGACACGGCTGCCGTCTCTGACGGCGTAGTTCTTTATACCGCAAAACTCGCATTTGTTGTCTGCGCGTTTAAGAATCGCGGCTCTTATTTCTTTCCAATTCGCGGGGTAACGCCCGCGGTTTTCAGGCTTTATCGGCATTACTCCTCCTTGTAGGCTTTCTTTGCCTCGTCGATGTAGTTCTCTAATGTAACAATACTCGTTGTAGTATTCATTTTCTTTGTATGTTAAATTCAACTTTTCGTATTGCCAGCCGTCTACTGCCTCGCCGTCGGCATACGGCTCGTTGTGCAGCACGTCGAGCACGCACCACATAAGCGGCGTTTTGTATGTCGGAAACGAACACGCCGACAGCATAAAGCACATAATTACAACAATAAGTGCCGCGACTATTCTTTTCATATCCACAACACCTCCGTAACGCCGCGAAAGCCCTTTTGCCAGACAAACCACGCGTAAGCGACCGCAGAGCCGCCGCCCGCTTTCATTTCGTCGAAACGTGCGTTTTTAGCGCATAAAACGCGCTCAGAAAAGACGTAAATACTTTTCGGCGGGAATTTCTTAAACAGTTCGTTATATCGCGTCTTTCCCTCTAAAAACGTCAATTTCAGAAACATATAGCAACGGCAGCCGAAATGCAATATATCCAACGCTTTTAATACAAATTCTTTCGCATATTTGTACGGCGGGTTAGTGATTATATCCATATCTGCCCAGTATTGCAGCGCGTTAGGTGCAACACTCAAAAAGTCTAATAATTTGTATGTATCGGAATAGCCTCTGTCGATAATATCCGTCGAAAGGACGTTGTAGCCGTGTTCTTTGAGCCGTTCGGATAAATGCCCCGCGCCGCAAGCACATTCCCAAACGTTTTCATTCGGGCGTTCTACCGTAAGCAATTTATCTATCGCTATCGGATCGGTTGCATAGTAATCGTCTTTTTCTCGCTCTTTGTCGGTGTGATTGCTCGCGCCCAGCGTTTTATATACCGAGTTTCCGTTTCCTACCCAGTCGCTCATTTCTTGTCCTCCTCGTCCTCTATTTCCGTTACCAACCCTAAATTCGCTAAATCTTCGAGCAAAGCCGCGTCTTGCGTTTCAATAGCCCGCTGCGCAATTCTTCTCAGATACGAATTGAGAATTTCAAAGCCGACGGCAATACTGTTGCCCCACTCTTTAACGTATCTCGACTTGCTGCTGTGCAGAGCCTTACTGACCTTATTCAGCAATTCGTTTCTTTTGTTTCGTAAATATAAGCCTTAAACGGTACTTCTTTTGGGGCAGTCTTGCGTACTTCGATACGTTTCTCATAAATCGGCTTACCCGCTTCTTCTTTGCCTATCTCGTGGCAGATTTTCTCACACCATTTCGGGCGTGTTGATATTAAAACTGATTTCATTTTTTGTGCCTCCGATTTTTGATTTTGTGGTATAACTTTTTGAGCCCTACGGCTAAGGCAAATTGCAACGGCATTGCTGGCGTGAACGGCGCAGCCCAGAAAGTGATAATCGCGCCGAACGCCGTCCACCACCAACTGTTCACGAATAACGCCAGAAAGCCTGTAACAATGCACGGTAGCCAAAAAATAATTTCCGCTACCACAAACCAAAGCAGCATTTCTTTGTTTATAACGTGCTTTCTGAGCCACCGCCACGCCTTTTTAATTCGTTCTTTCATTGCCTAATTTTTCGGATCGTTTGTTTTTATCCATATCGGCGCAAACGACGTGCCGTGTTCTGCGTTGTATTTATTAAGCCTTGCGAGTTCGCTTTCGTTTAGGATTTCCGCCGCCCGACAAGCAAGTTTATAATCGTCAAAAATAAAACGCTCACAATTACGGGCAAAATATCCGTCTTGCGAATATATTTGCAAAAACTCTTCGTCGGGGAGTTTGTTTAGATTGTTTTTTATGTCGTTCGACGTAAAATCGCGAGTAAAATTGTTGCCGTCGCCGTTGTATCCGTGTCCGCGTTTGCGAAATACCCGAAATTGTAAATCGCGATAATTTTGTATCGCCCAATAATCGGTTGATACTTCTTGTTTGATAACGTACACTTTAACCGTTGCAACAGTAAAATGTTGCACTTCGACGACAGTTTCGCGTGGGCGATAGCCACCGCAGACGGGGCAATCAAAAGTTATCCCGTTTATCGTTAGTTTTTTCTCGTCATTACAAACGCGGCAAGGCGACGAGAAATCGTGTCTTTCGCGCGTGTCTATAACGTAGAAAATATCGCCTATTTTGATTGAACGAGGCGAGCCGTAAAATAACGTTGTTTCCATTCTTACACCCTCTCAATAAGCCCAGCGGCAGCCAGTTCGCATACCGCGTCGTATACAAACACGCCGCGAGGCTGAAATTTTACAACGCTATGTATGCGAGTGTCTTTATCGCGTATTGTGTCGAAATACAACTCTCTTGCAAGATTGTTTACGATAATGACGTTATTGTCGCGGCAGGCAAAATAATAATTTGTCTGCACCCTTGAAACCTTAAAACTCTTAAAACCGTGTTTTTCGAGTTCTTTAATGTCTACACCTGATTTTAACTTTAACATTGTTTTGCTCCTGCTTTTTATTCCCTTTCGGGAGGGGTAGTTTCCTACCCCAAAATTACAACCTCGCCGCTCTCGATTTCCTCTCTAAGTTGTCCTTCAAGGAAATATCTGATATAAGATTTCGCCCTTATCTTCCACGCGCCGCCGTCTGCCTCGTAAAGCGAGAATGTTCTATCTGGGCTAACTCTGAATAAGAACTCCGATTCTGGCTGTATAGCCTCGATAAACGTGCGATACGGCACGAGTTTACGAATAGGAGCGGCTTTTATATTTTCCGCGAGAGTTGCGCCAGACTTAGCCACAACCGATTGAGAAACGCCGTCGTCGTTCATTTCAACCGATTCAACGCTTGCAAATTTCTTTAAGAGTTGCAACAAGTCTTTTGCGTCGTCGTTTTGCTCGAAAAGCGAACGAATAGCGATTACAAAACTTTCGTAATCATAGGAACAGCCAAAACGGAATTTGCTGCCCGTGGTTTCTGCCGCATAGGGAATTTCCCGCTCTTTCTCGTTATCCATAGAGGTTATAACAGACACCCTTGTTTCGTTCTCGATATTGACGTAGAGCGGAAGATTAAATCTGCCTTTCTCTCTTTTTGCTATCTGAACGATAGACGAAAGGTCTGAAAAGGTAAGCCTCGCCGCCGTGGGCTTATACGGTTTTACCTCTGTGAGCCTGTCGTTCGTAACAAATGTGCGGTCGCCAACTTGAATTTGTTGCACCAGATTTTCTTTTACAATTCTTTCGATTTCCTTTACCGTGCTTGCGTTTACGCTTTCCATATTTTTTTAGTCCTCCGTTTTTTGAATTTCAAGTACGTTTGTTTCGTGTACTTCCCCGAATATATCTGCCTGTCCGTCAATATAACCGCCGCCCGTTTCGACAAGGCGCATTGTATTGTCGGCAAGTCTTGCCATAGCCATTTGCGCATAAACCGCGTCAGTCGGACGCAATTTTGTTTTTACCGTCATTTTGGTACTGATTTCGCGTCGTGAATTTATCGGCGTGAAGTCCATTTCAATGGTAAGTTTCCTTGTTTTTTCGTCCGTATTCGGGTTAGAAATGTTTTCGAGTACCTTTCTCATTTCGTAATTGATACGTCCGATAATTGCAGAATCTGCGAACTGCAAAACGCTGTCTACATTTTTCAATTTGTGATACCTCCTATTTTGTATCGAGATTGCGGGCGTTATATAGTGCCGCAATCATATATTGCATTTTGTTTCTGATTAAGCCCTTTTCATATCGACTTTCAACGTCGGCTATTGCCTTATCGAGGTTTGATATGTCGTTGTTTTGTTTGATATGGCTGCATAAAACCTCTAAATACCGATATGTAGGTACTTTTTGTCCGTTTACAACCACATACTTTTTGTCTTTCACGGCGTTTATAACACCCCAGAAGAGATTTCTGTAATCGTAAACATTGTGTCCGTCGAGTTGTTCCATAGTGGCTCTGTCAAGCCAGCGATTGAGCATTTTATCGAAATTGTTTACATAAAAATCGACTGCCTGCTGCTGTTCGGCGGCGGTAACTCTTTCCTCGTCCTCGCCTATTTTTACTTCTGGCAGTTCGCTTTCGTCTGGCTTGTTCCAGCGTTGACCGACAGCCTCTCTGCGTATAGCAGAAATTTTTTCGCGTTTTTTTATGTTATCCAATACCCGCTTTGAAGTGATTACGCCTTTTTTTGAACTAAACGTATCGCAATTTTCGATTACTTCGAGAATTTTGTTTGCGTCCGTATGCAAGTTGTACGCTATGCCGTCAATGTCGGATTCTTTTATTTCGCCGCCATTTTCGTGCATAATCTCTACAAGGCACCAATAAATGCCATAACCCTCTAAACCGCATTTCATTCGCAGGTTACTCAGATTATCGCGCGAATAAAAATCGTGAGAAAAGTATAGTTTATTTTCACTACTCATAGCAGCCCTCCAATATTGAGTTCCTTTAACTCGACAATCAATTTCGGCTCATTACCGTAATATTTTTCTGCCGATAGTCGAATAACTTGCGTATCGTCTTTGTATGCTACCTTATTCAAAGCGTCGCATACGCATTTAACGACGTTATCAATATCGGGCTTTTTCGTGGGTCGGAGCGTACAGTTTAACGCCTCTGCCTGTTTTTTCTTGCTGAACGATTTCGGGATAGCGTAAAACGCTTTGATTGTTATTTCTAACGGACATTCCCAGAACGGCGTTTGTTTGCCGCGCAGGGCGGTAACGAAAGAGAGCATAATGAGGTTTTCATAACTTGCCGTTTTTTCAGGTGTATAAGCCTTTGCAAACCCGCCTCTTATCGTTACTCTTGCCCGCTGCTTGCCCTGAGGTTGTCCTAAAACCTCAAAAAACATATCAACCCTCCGTTGTATCGGAAACCGCCTGTGCTGCGCCTAATAAAGAATTTTCGGGCGCGTCCGCTTTTAATTCCTGCGCCTTTTGTTCGGCGGGTGTGATATAATCTTCGGGAGCGACTACATAATCGTCGCTATCTTCCATAGCCTTGCTGTCATTCTCGTATGCCGTCTGCATATCAATGCTCATAATTCCCCACTTTGAAATAAGTTGACGGAGCATTGTTTTGTATGCCATAGCGTCAAAATCTTTGTACCAGAACGACGAATATTTCCACATTTCCGTTTCTGGCACCTTTCCTGCCTCATAGTCGGCATAAGACACTTTTGGATATTTGCCGCCCGTTCCGTTAAGGCTGAAAGCCTTTGAGTACTTATCGGCGTGAACGAGCATTTTCTTTTTCGACCAGTACAACGTTTTTATGAAACCGTTGCAAAGTTCAAACATTGCATAATAGCCGATTGTAGGCTTTGCCTCGCGCTCCTCGTCGTCCGCAATAATATGGACGAATAATTCTTCCGTGAGCGGATCGTATTTTACGAACTCGCCCTCTTTTATCGCGATTACGTTGATTTTTTTGTAATTGCCAGAACGGATAGCAAGTTGAATATATCCCTTGTAGCCAAGTACAAACGTTGCGACGGTTCGGTTATTTTTCTTGTCGTCGAACGGAACGAGATACGCAAGCCCCAACTGCGGGGAAAGCGATAAATTCAGAGCGTTTGCAAGCAACGCTGCCGATAAAATCGTGCTATTGTCGCACTCTTGCAAGGCAAGATTAGTGCTTGTTGCCGAAAGAATACTCGATACAAATTTTTGAGCCTCTTTCTCTGTGCCGAGCGTTTTATTCAGGCTCGCCTTAACTTTTTCGCCTGTGAGAAACTGACTTACCGTGAGTTTCCCGCTGCTTACTCTTGTCTGTAAACTGTTTGATACTGCCATTTTGGTGTCCTCCGATTATTTTATAATTTCGTATTTTAAGTTGTTTGCTTTGAGAAATGCGTCGAGCGCGTTTATCTGCTCTGCCGTTCCCGTTATCCTGAACGCGATAGAGAATTTCGGTATGTCCTCGTCTTTCGGCTGTTCTGGTTCTTTTACGGGTGGCTGCGCGGGCTGTTGCGCCTGTTCCTGAGCGACGCGCTGTTCTTCTGCCGCTTTACGCTCTGCTGCGGCTTTCTGAGCCTCTATAACCCGTTGCCGCTCTGCCTTTCTGCGTTCATTTGTTCTGATAGCCTCTGTAAGCGAAAGGGTATTGTAATAAATCGTTTTAAGTTCGATTTCGTCCTCGCTTTTAAGGGTTTCGATTGTCGCCAGTTCCTGAGAAATTTTATCCAGTATAGCGTCAATTTCTTTCTGTACGGCAGGCATTTTTACGGTAACGTTAAGCCATTTTGCATTGTGTATTTTTTCATACCCGACAAACGGTTTAAGTCCAACGGGAATATTATCCTCGAAATATGCCTTGATTTCCGCAAGTTTTTCTTCCTGCTTTTTTGTTTCGTAAGATTTAACCTGTTCGTCTATTGCCAACGCAACACTTTTTACCGCTGAACTAACCTCGTCCACTTCCTTTTTGAATTTCTCATACGGCGCAGCGTAAACCTTGCCGATTCTGATACGTTCGCTGTCGAGCGATTTCACGAAGTTGTTTAAGGCGGCTCTATCCGTTTTCGCCTCCGCGATAGAGTTTTCGTCGTAAACTTTGCCTTTGTAATTTTCAAGGCTTTTGTTGACCTGTGCCAAAAGTTCCGCGTTGTTCCACGCTATAAGTTTCGGCGCGAGTTGTTCGATAGGTGTGCTAAGCACCAGTTCCATAGTTGCCATTTTATAAGTCCTCCGATTTAATTAAAATTTTTTAGATTTGTGGTAGTAATAACGGCGGTCGCCGTTTGTTTTTTACGCATTCCCAGAACTCTCGTTCTTTTTCGTCGAGATATTTCATATCGTCCAACACCGACGGATCGGAAATGCGAATTATTACACGTTTGCATTGCGTCGCTATCTCGCCGTTTTCGTCTTTCCAACGAAATTCTGGGTTTAATACGTCGAATGTCCTGCCCGTTACCAGCATTTGGTGCAAAACCTGAACGTAATATTGCTGCGGCACTTTGCCTTTCCAGTTTTCCCAGACTGCCGACGCGCTTGCGTCAACCGTCTTTCCCTCATATATTCCGAGTTCGCCGCTCGAAATATCTGTAAGTTCGCCGTCCAGACTTGCGAATTGAAAACCGTCTTTCAGGTAAACCGTTTGTTTGTCCACTTTGACTTTGTATTTGTCCGCATACTGCAAAGCGAATAATTTGACGAGCGGCGTTTCGGCTGCCGTGCCATACCTGACGTGTTCATTGTCCGAAAGGTTTTTCGGCTGTCTTAGTCCGACTTTTTCCTCCCAGAGTTCTACATTCGTAGTCCACTTTGACAGACCGAGTACCGCCGCCGCGTCGCTTGCCCCTATGCCCTTACGTCTGAACGCCAGCCATTCGGGGCTATTGTGTTTTAACTTGATTTTCTCTACGCTCATACCGATTGCCTTGCAAATTCTTTGAAAACCTCTTCGCGTTCGATTCGCTTTTCTGCCACGCTCGCGTCTTTCAATTCGGGGTGTTCTTCCTGAATTTTGCGACGGCAACGCGTAATGCTTTCAAGTTGTCTGAGTTCGCCGCGTTCCGACAATTCCGCAAACGGTCTGGACGTGTCAACACCGATACGTTTCAAAACGCCCATAACCAACGCGGTATCGTTTCTGCGCGCACTTTCGTTCTCGACAAGTTCTGCATAAACAACCGTTTTCAACTCGTTTAGCCTTTTCATATCCGCTTTACCTCCTATTTTTCTTTTCCCAGAAAACGGACTTTCTG
>ERZ1106963.4495-NODE-4495-length-10317-cov-3.048431_pt1 | contig 10317 bp, 9 predicted proteins | sample MGYA00403681_ERZ1106963 | MGnify/ENA primary metagenome ERZ1106963 (study PRJEB35170, sample SAMEA104062407) | human gut metagenome | biome: human gut; feature: human-associated habitat; material: faeces | place: Denmark | collected 2012-05-03 ...
AAAATATCACAGCAGGTTTTGAGTGGATCTGCCGGATAAAATTACGGAGCTACAGAGTCGATGAGAGCTTGAACTTCGTTCTGGTCAGCATCTCCGAGAGCAGTCGGGATCTCGATCTTTCCGTCGAGAACTTCCTGCTTCTTCTCCTCGATCACTTTCTTGATGTCATCCGGAACATTCTTCTGGAAGTACTCGTTATCAGCAAGACCTGCGCCGTTCTCCTTTAAGCCGAGAGCTTCGCACTTACCGTAAGGAACAGTACCTTCTTCTTCCATCTCAGCCATTCTCACGAGGGAATCGCCGACATTCTTTAATACGGAAGAAAGGATCACGTTTGCCTTTGCCTCATCGGAACCGGAGAACAGCATTGCCTGATCAGAGTCAACGCCGATGATGTATTTGCCAGCTCTCTGGCAGAGCTCACGAAGTTTCTGTGCTGTATACTCCACAGAATAGTTCTCCATCAGTCCACAGTTGATCTGTTTTACGTTAAATAATTCACACATATGGAAGCAGAGCTGTTCTTTGTATTTCTGCTCGTAGGAACGATGCTCCTCTGCCCACTGTACGATATACTCAACCTCTGTTACCTTCATGTCATATTTATCCAGGATTGCCAGGATATCCTTATCGAAAAGTCCCTCATTCAGGGCATCTACGTAGGTTTCCGCTCTCAGGCCGATTCCCTCATAGCCAGCTTCTTTGGCAGCTTTTACACGGTCCTCAAATTTGCACTGATCCCCAAGTGTCCAGGAACTGATTGTAATTGGAAATTCTTTTGACATGATAATTCCTCCTGAAAATTTAAATAATTTTATTTGTTTTTTTTAAATTATTTTGTATCTTTTTTCTATAAGCATTATATAACTTCGTTAAATACAAAACAAATTGATTGTACCAGGAGAATTCATAGATTTTATCAATATATCGTGGTATACTATATAAAAACATTTTCACTGTACTGCCACCGTCACAGCAGTCAGACCGGCAATTCCTTCTGATCATCCGACTTCACTGGAATCTGCCTGAATAAAACATTCAGCTAAACTTACGAAAGGAGCTTCGAAAATGAACCTGTATCATCTTCGTTATTTCGTGACACTGGCGCATCTGGAACATTACACGAAAGCTGCTGATGTTCTGGCGATCACACAGCCCAGTTTAAGTCATGCGATCTCTTCCCTGGAGGAAGAACTTGGAGTGAAATTATTTGAAAAAAACGGACGGAATGTTTCTCTCACCAAATATGGCAAGACTTTTCTGGGAGATGTGGAAGAAACCCTGAACCGGCTGGATTCCTCCGTAAACGGTCTCCAGCTTGCAGGAAAGGGAGAAGGACAGATCGATGTGGCTTTTCTCAGAACTCTGGGTGTTGACTTTATGCCAAAGATCATCCGCAGCTTTCTTAATGCCAATAAGGGAAAACAGATCCATTTCAATCTGTTCTGTGATAAGGTTCTTACCGGCGATATCCTTACCGGGCTGAAAGAGAAGAAATATGATATCGGCTTCTGTTCCAAATTTGACGACGAACCACTGATCGAATTTATTCCGGTTGCCAAGCAGGATCTGGTCGTCATCGTTCCGCCGGAACATCCTCTTGCTGAGAAATCCGAGATCCATCTGGAGGAAACCCTTCCTTACAAACAGATCATTTTTAAGAAACGAAGTGGGCTCCGCCAGATCATCGACCAGCTGTTTAAGAGTATCGGTCAGTACCCGGATGTGGCCTTTGAAATCGATGAGGACCAGGTTGCCGCAGGATTTGTTGCCAATGATTTCGGCATCTGCATTGCCCCGGATATCCCCATCCTTCATTCTTTGGATCTTAAGATCCTGCCCCTTGTTTCTCCAAGCTGGCAGAGAAATTTCTACATGGCCATGCTGAAAGATGTATACCATCCTCCGGTTGTGGAAGCCTTTAAGAAGTTTGTGATCGAGAAAACATCAAAAGAGATTTTCTATAAAACAAATTAAGAGCTTCGGGAGACCTTCCAAAGGAGATCTCCTGACAGCCAAAAAGACAGCTGTCCAATTCCCGTCTTGTTTCTGTACGGTTTATTGGACAGCTGTCCTCTTATTATGTAAGAATATTCTGTTTCTGTAATCAGTAATTATTTATTCGCATCTGCCTCACGAAGTCTGTGGATCATCTCCTCACAGATCTCAAGCTCGCTCTTACCATCGGTCTCAATAACGATGTCGGCTGCTGCCTCGTATTTCGCACGACGTTTCTCCATCAGATCTGCGATGAACGGAACCGTCTTGTTGTTCTCAAGCAGCGGACGGTCATGGTTGTCTTTTACACGCTCCAGGATCGTCTCAGGTTTTGCGGTAAGGAGTACAACACGGCCGTTTTTCTTCATTTCAACAACGTTGCGCTCTCTCATGGGAACACCACCGCCACAGGATACGACAACATTGGACTGAGACTGCATCTCAATGAGAAGGTTTGTCTCAAGCTCACGGAAATACTCTTCTCCGTAAGTCTCAAAGATATCGGAAATGCTCATTCCCTGTCTCTCCACGATACACTGATCCATCTCCACAACATCCATAGCCAGCGCGTTCTTCAGATAATCAGAGATTGTGGATTTCCCTGCGCCCATGAATCCGATCAGGAAAATATTGTAGTTGAAAAGATTTCTGGACTGGATTCTCTTACTGTTCTGTGTGATGCTTGCGAAAACATCATTAACTTCTTTCTTATGGCGTCTGCCTTCCATTCTGGCTTCCAGCCATCCTTTCTGCTTCGCCTCCTGCTCCGGCTGCAGTACCGGAAGATTGTTGGCTTCCTTGTATACCATGATGTCCTCTACGATTCTGTTTCTCATAAGCAGTGCGTCCAGGATGATCTCATCGCACTGTCCAAGGCTCTCTCTTAATACTTCTAACTGGTTCATAACTTCTCCTTTGCTTCGTTCGTTGTATCACGGATTTCCGTCATCACTTTATCACTTTAAACTAAGTGTCTGTTCTTATTATACCAACTGGTCATTTTTATCTCAACCTAAACTTTTATTGAATTTGCACATGTGATTCATAGATATTTTCTATGATTTTTTCAGGGAATCCTGTCACATATCTTACCGAAGAATGAGCCCTGACACCCGGAATCACACTTCTTCCTCTGCCCTCATAACCAAAATCCTATTGAAATCTACAGTCAAACGGATATTCGCAATCCGCATTCGCTACACAGCTCTACACCGAATAACTGCTTCGCAGTTTATCAGGAGGATCACTCCTCCTGATACAAGCAACTCCCCCCGCTGCTTATTGCTTTTCGCAATTGAAGCAGGGGACTTCCTTGATTCGATTAAAAAAATCTCTGCCCTATTATTACAAAAGCAGAGATTTTTTCATACAATTTTTTCACAGGTATTCTACTGTATCACTTCATAGATCCGGTAATGTTTGAAAATATAATCCCGAAACTGCTCCACAAGAGAACTTGGGTACCGTTTTTTCAACATTCCCATGTATATGTAACGGCGGTAATGAAGATTCTCGATATTTAAGATCTTCACAGGCAGAGTATGGATCACCGGCACATCCGGCACGATTCCCACACCGAACCCTTCTGCCACCATTCCCGCAAGGGCGCCATCCTCCTCCACTTCAAAAGCGGTTTCCGGTACGATCCCCTCTTTTTCAAAAAGTTCACGCACCACAAAATACAGCCCACTGGTAGGGGTAAAAGTCACCTGGGGATACTGGCCCAGTTCCTCTATGGTCACTGTATTTTTTCCGGCAAGAGCATGATCTTCCGGTACAACAGCCACCAGTTTTTCTTCCGCTACCGGTACAAAACTGATCTCTTTTTCCCCTTCCGCACGGGAGCAGAAGATCATGTCAAACTTTTCTTCTTTCAGGCCCCGGATCAGGTTCCCGGTAGCTGCATTCTGGAAATGAAAATCAATCTTCTTCCCTTCCTGCTCATCAAGAAACCCACGTACAAGTTCCGGAATAAATCTGCGTCCCTGGGTATGGATATACCCGATGGAAATACTTCCTCCCGGAATCCTTGCCGCTTCCTGTATCCTCTCCACACCAAGATTCAGGATATGTAAGGAGTCCTGCACATATTTCAGAAACATTTCCCCGTATTTGGTCATGGTCACATTTCTTCCGTGACGCTCAAAAAGTGGAACCTGGAGTTCTTTTTCCAGGTTGGAGATGGCATGGCTGAGGCTTGGCTGTGTAATATCCAGCCGCTTGGCCGCCCTGGTATAATTTTCGATCTGGGCAAGCGTCACAAAATATGTGAGCTGATTTAAGTTCATATGTTAAAAAATCCTTTCTTTCCTCCGCTTAAGAGACTTTCCGGCAGGTAATTCAGCCTGCCTCGCTGCCTGGTCTGTTTCACATACCAAGGCTCAGGAGCTCTTTTCCCGCCGCAAGTCTCTCGTAAAACTGCTCATAAAAATCCCGGTTTCCATCATAAGGTTTCCGATAGAACTGGTTTACCACATACATATTCAGGTTTCGGATCAGGTCACTGTCCTCACTCTCATAGAGAACTTCCTGTACATCCAGAAGAAAATAATGCCAGTCACAGACAAATTTTTCGTAATTTTTGAAATCCGGTGTATCTACCCATTTCCGGACCTTGATCTTACTGCGGCTGGTCTTTTTGCACTCGTGGATCTGAAGGATGTACTTAAATCCACCATCCTCATAATATCTTCCCAGCGGAAACAGGCGGCAGAAACCCGGACGGAAGCTGTGGATGGAGCACCTCCCGTTTCCATCCAGAAATACGCATCGTTCCTCTGCGCCCGCCATCTTAAGATGCGGCAAAATGTTCCCGTCTGTAACGCCAAGTTCGATTTTTCCCGTGAGAAGCTGGTCCGCACTTAAATGAAGGCCCTGGCTTAACCGCCATACATCCAGCGGGTCCAACACAACGGAATCTCCCATTCCCGTACAGCAGTCAAAACAGCCTTTGCAGTCCTGGCAGTCTGCCTTTACCATGTCATTTGCTTCGTATAAACGGCCGTCGGAAATCTCCTCCAGCGTAACTTCCCGCCGCATCAGACCAGAGTCTCCAGTCCGGTAACGCCCCAGTCCTCTGCCAGGCTTTTCACTCCGTCCAGAACCTCTTCTCTGGAGTAACCGTGGTCATCCAGGTAATCTCCGTCCATATCGTTGAGATACAGATAAAACGTAAGGGCAAGTTCCAGATAATCTGGATCATCATCCTCCATATTCATAAGAAGCTCATTTTCCGCTCCGTTGATATCTCCCTCATCAGCAAGTCCGATAACCTTCTTAAAAAGATGATCTGCTTCTGTATAATCTGCCTCTGCTGCCGGAAGTGTATACTGTGGCATGTCTCCTTTAAGAAGAAGCCTTGTGATCAGTCTTGCGATATCCTGAATATTTCCTGACATTCTGTCATCCTGTAATCCCATATCCGTTTCCTCTCTTTCTGCTGTCCTGTTCTGCCAGATACCTGCTTTCTGACCGGCGCATCTATATCCAAATCTCCGGGTACCTGCTTCTGACAGCCAACTTATTTAATCCAGTCTGATTCCTGATAATGCCTGTGCAAATGCGTTGTTTACCGGCTCGTTGGCCTCTTTCTGCTGTTTTTTAAGATAACGCTGCACATCCCTTTTATTGACACCTGCACCTTCTTTGGCACGTCTTGCCTGGAAAGCTGAAAGCTTCTCTTTATATCCGCACTGGCATACAAAGGTCTCTTCTTTTCCCTTCAGAAGCATCTCCATCCGCTTGTGGCATTTCGGGCAGCGCGCGTTGGTTGTTCTGGATACCGTCTCCCTGTATCCGCATTCTCTGTCCTCACATACCAGCATCTTCGCATTCTTTCCATTAACTGCCAAAAGGTGTTTGCCACAGTTGGGGCATTTCTTGTTTGTCATATTGTCATGGCGGAACGTTCCCTGTCCGCTCTTGATCTCATCTACGATCTCACAGGCATACTCACGGATCCCTGTGAGGAATTTATCCTGACGGAGTTTCCCGTTTGCGATATCGCTGAGTTTCATCTCCCAGTCTGCGGTAAGTTCCGGCTTCTTCAGTTCTTCCGGAACCAGTTCCAGGAGCTGTTTTGCCTTGGAGGTAATGTAGATCTCATTGCCTCTTTTTTCCATCATAAAACTGTTAAAAAGTTTCTCGATGATATCGGCTCTTGTTGCTACTGTTCCAAGACCGCCGGTTTCGCCCAGAGTTTTTGCCGCCTTTTTGTCGTGGCTTTCCATAAAGTGGACCGGATTCTCCATGGCGCCAAGAAGTGTGGCCTCTGTAAATCTTGCAGGCGGTTTTGTCTGTCCATTTGTAAGGGATGCAGATTCCACAGTAAGAATCTGGCCTTCCGCAAGGGCCGGAAGCTTCTGGTCTTTCAGCCTGTCAGCCGCCTCTTCTTCCTCATCCTGACAGCCACCTTCATAGACTTCTCTCCATCCGGCGCTTTTTACGATTCGTCCGCTTGCGGCGAAAGTTTCTCCTGCTGCCGTTCCTTCCATGCTCACCTGCTCATATACAGCCGGCGGATACAGCACACTTAAGAAACGGCGGACTACCATATCATAAATTTTCCGTTCCTCATTTGTCATATGATCCAGCTGTACAAACTGTTCTGTCGGAATAATTGCATGATGGTCACTGACTTTCTTATCATCCACAAAACTTGCATTGGCCTGGATTGGTTTGTTGGCAAGCACACCGGCAAGTTTCCGGTAAGGACCTGTTCCACATGCCTGAAGACGTTCTTTAATAGTAGGAACTACGTCTTTTCCGATATATCTGGAATCGGTCCTTGGATAAGTAAGAACCTTATGGTTCTCATAGAGCCGCTGCATGATGTTCAGCGTCTCTTTTGCGGAAAAACCGTATTTCTGATTGGCCTCTCTCTGAAGAGTTGTCAGATCATAAAGTCCCGGTGCATAAGTTTTCTTCGGCTTTCTGGAAACTTTTGTTACGGTAATGCTGCCTTTTCCGGCTTTTGTCTGGATCTCCTGGGCACGTTCCTTCTTAAATGTACGGAGGCTTCCGCTCTTTCCGTCACGCCAGGTCCAGCGCACGTTTCCTGCCTCAATAGTAATTCCGTAATAGCTTTCCGGTTTAAATTCCCGGATCTCCTGCTCTCTTCTTGCGATCATGGCAAGGGTCGGTGTCTGCACACGTCCGCAGGAAAGCTGTGCATTGTATTTACAGGTCAGCGCTCTGGTTCCGTTCATTCCCACCAACCAGTCTGCCTCTGCCCTTGCCTGTGCCGCACGGTAAAGATTATCATAATCATGACCATTCTTAAGGTGGGCAAAACCGTCACGGATCGCCTTGTCCGTTACCGATGAGATCCACAGACGTTTGATTGGTTTATGACAGTCTGCCTTTGCAAGGATCCATCTGGCTACCAGTTCTCCCTCTCGTCCGGCATCTGTGGCAATGATGATCTCCCCGATATCCTTCCGGTAAAGCTGGGTTTTTACTGCATTGTACTGTTTGGATGTCTGACGGATCACCACCAGTTTCATCTTCTCCGGCATCATGGGAAGAGTGGAAAGTTCCCATTTGGTATATTTTTTATCGTATTCTTCCGGATCTGCCAGGGTTACCAGATGTCCCAGTGCCCAGGTCACCACATAGTCTTTTCCTTCCAGGGTTCCGTTCCCTTTCTGGCTGCAGTGGAGGACTCTGGCAATGTCTCTGGCAACCGACGGTTTCTCTGCGATCACTAATGATTTCATATTTTTTATTTCACCTCATGCTCTTTGGAGCCTTCTCGATTACGCTCCAGGGTTCACCTATTATAGCATGAAAAAAGCACTTCGTCCAGAAAAGGGCCAAAGCCTTTTTCCGTCGAAATGCTCTTTTATTTTTTTGTGTTTTTTGTTTTTATTACGCGCATTTTCCGCTGATCTTATAACCTACCCCACGAACCGTTTCCACCAGATCACCGGCTGAACCAAGTTTCTGGCGGAGGGTACGGATATGTACATCTACGGTTCTGCTTTCCCCGTCAAATTCATATCCCCAGATCTGATTTAAAAGCTGAGTTCTGGAGAGAACCGTTCCACTGTTTTTCAGAAGGAGACAAAGCATCTCATATTCTTTCAGTGTCAGATTCACTGGTTCCTGGTCAACGGTCACCTCATGTCTTCCCGGACACACATAAAGATTTTCCATGCGGTATTCCTCTGCGCCATTGTCCTCTGATCTCCGAAGAAGGGCCCGTACCCTGGAGATCAGTTCCATCATGCGGAACGGTTTCGGAATATAGTCATCTGCACCGCTGTCCAGGCCTACCACTGTATCAAATTCACTGCCTTTTGCAGTAAGCATGATCACCGGAAGTTTCCGCACATCCGGACGGATACGGATTTTTTTTAAAATAGACAGTCCGTCTTCTTCCGGAAGCATAATATCCAGAAGTACCAGAGAAGGCTGTTCTTTTTCCATCGCCTTCCAGAAAAGTGATGGCCGTTCAAATCCCTGTGCATCAAGGCCCTGACTGTTTAATGTATATACAACAAGTTCACGGATACTTTCGTCATCTTCCACCAGATATATCATAATTTTCCTCCAGCTTCATTTTTCATCTGATACGTGCAAGTATAAAGTGCATTCGTAAAATCCAACATAGAAAAAAGGTTAAGTTTATGTAAAATATAGAAATCCTTAAGAAATTTTAATTTGTAAAAGCCGGACGTCAATGTTATGATAAAGCTGACAGTTGTTTGGAGGTTTTTATTATGTATTCTTTTATTGTGAATCCCAATTCAAGATCCGGAGAGGGGCGTAATGTCTGGAACCGGCTTCGCAGCATCATGGAAAGTCAGGGGATTTCATATCAGTATTTTCTCACAGAATATGTGGGACACGCCACAGTGCTGGCAGAAAAGATCAGTGCCGCTGGAACGCCGGAAGATCCGGTAACGCTGGTAACTGTAGGCGGTGATGGCACAATTTACGAAGTACTTACCGGGATCCGTGATCTGTCTTCAGTCATCTTTGGATTTATTCCGGTTGGGTCCGGCAATGATTTCTGCCGCAGCATGGGCCTGCCATTTGATCCTTTTGAAGCACTTCACTCCATCCTTGAGAACAGAAGGACGATTTCCATGGATGTTCCTGTGATCCATCTTGGCAGCCATTCTTACCGGTTCGGCATCAGTGCGGGAATGGGTTACGATGCTGCAGTCTGCCAGGAAGTCCTGATCACCCCGGGGAAAAAATTTCTCAACCGTCTCCATATGGGCAAACTGATCTATCTTATGGTGGCGCTGAAACAGTTTCTCTTCCTCACCCCGTCTTCGGTTACGGTAACCTTTGACGGAAGCGAACCACAAACCTTCGGGAAAACCTGGTTTGTGGCTGTAATGAACCAGAAATACGAAGGAGGCGGCTTTAAGTTCTGCCCGGATGCCAGTCCGGATGACGGCCTTCTGGATGTAATCGTCATTGAAGGAATCTCCAAACTGAAAATGCTTTTCTGCCTGCCAGGTGCACTCTGGGGAAAACATACACACCTTCGCGGTGTACATATTTCGCAGTGCAAAAACGTACATATTACAAGTGACCGTCCTCTTCCTGTGCATAAAGACGGAGAATCCGGCGGAATCCAGCGTGAATTTTCTGTGACCATTGAAAAGAAACCTTTAAAAATCATAATGCCTGTGTTATAGTAGCAGGTAGATACTTGACAAAAAAGAAGCTTATGACTGACACCCATGGCATTTTGGCCATACATCAAGAAAAGGAGCGGCAAAATGTTGAGTAAGATAAAAAAATACAGGCACGGTTTTATCATAGCGATCTATTTCGTTGTGTATCTTATCCTGTTTGGATATCTGGAACAGCGGCCTGTACGTGCCTACCATGTTGTACATACTGTTTTTGATGATATGATCCCGTTCTGCGAGATTTTTATTATTCCGTACCTTTTATGGTTTCCATATGTGATACTGACAGTTGTGTATTTCCTGTTCCGCAATAAGAATAAACGGGAATATTTCCAGCTGATCTTCAATCTGATGATGGGAATGACGGTTTTCCTTGTTGTTTCCTACATCTATCCGAATATTCAGCATCTCCGCCCTGCGGTATTCCCGAGAAACAATATCTTTACACAGCTGATTGCAGAAATCTACAGGACAGATACCCCGACCAACATCCTGCCAAGTATCCATGTATTTAATTCCCTGGCTGTTTATTTTGCCATTCATCACTGCCAGGCACTAAAAGACAGGAAATGGCTTCAGCGAGGAGCTCTGATCCTTTCTGTTCTGATCATCCTGTCCACCATGTTTATCAAGCAGCACTCCGTGATCGATGTATGTCTTGGTACCA
>ERZ1106963.4512-NODE-4512-length-10268-cov-2.934299_pt1 | contig 10268 bp, 9 predicted proteins | sample MGYA00403681_ERZ1106963 | MGnify/ENA primary metagenome ERZ1106963 (study PRJEB35170, sample SAMEA104062407) | human gut metagenome | biome: human gut; feature: human-associated habitat; material: faeces | place: Denmark | collected 2012-05-03 ...
TGGAGGTTCTTCCATAAAATCTTCCCTTTCAATGTATAATTCTTTAGTAAATGGTACTTTTCTTGTTCCCATTTCTGGATTTTCCTGATTATTGGCAACGTCCATATATTCAACCTGATCTTCTGGATAATTGTCAATAACAAGTTTAACAGGATCAAGAATAGCCATCATTCTCTTAACCTTAAGCTTTAAGTCTTCTCTTATGCAGTATTCAAGCATAGGATATTCAACTGAACCCTGTGCCTTAGTAACACCTACAAGATCCACGAACATCTTTATAGATTCTGGTGTAAAACCTCTTCTTCTTAAAGCAGCTATAGATACAAGCCTTGGGTCGTCCCAGCCGTCTACAACACCATCTTCTACAAGCTTCTTAATATATCTTTTACCTGTTACTACATTAGTAAGATATAACTTGGCAAACTCAATCTGCTTAGGATTTTCCTCTGGTGATGTCTTATATCCTGTCTCAATAATAACCCAGTCATATAATGGTCTGTGGTCTTCAAACTCAAGTGTACAGATAGAGTGTGTTATTCCCTCAACAGCATCCTCAATAGGATGTGCAAAGTCATACATAGGATATATGCACCACTCATCACCTGTTCTGTGGTGTGTCATATGAGCAACCCTGTATATAATAGGATCTCTCATATTGATATTAGGAGAAGCCATATCAATCTTAGCTCTTAATACTTTCTCTCCGTCTGCATACTTACCTTCCTTCATCTCTTCAAAAAGCTTGAGATTTTCCTCTACAGAACGCTCTCTGTAAGGACTTTCCTTGCCCGGCTCTGTAAGTGTTCCTCTATACTGTCTTATCTCCTCTGCTGAAAGGTCATCTACATAAGCCTTTCCCTTCTTTATAAGTCTGATAGCAGCTTCATACATCTGTGGAAAATAATTAGATGCAAAAAGAACATCTCCATTCCATTTAGCACCAAGCCATTCAACATCCTTCTTAATAGAGTCTACGAACTCAACCTTTTCCTTTGTTGGGTTAGTATCATCAAATCTCATATTAAACTGACCATTATATTCCTTGGCAAGTCCATAATTAAGTAATATTGATTTGGCATGTCCTATATGAAGATATCCATTAGGTTCTGGTGGGAATCTTGTGACTACCTTCTGGCAATGTCCCTCCTCAATATCCTTATCAATAATCTGTTCAATAAAATTCTTTGAAACAGTCTCGTTATCCATTAGTAAGTTCCTCCTAAACAGTTCCTGCTTAATCAATCCATATTAAATTAATAATACAGCAATTATATAATAAATTCAAGAAATAGCTGATTTATATTCATTATCTTGCTTTAATAAGCATATCCTTTAACTCATCAACGCTAAATTTGTAGTGGCTGTTACAGAAATGGCAGTTTACCTCTATTGGTTCGCCCTCATCTATCATCTTCTGAAGCTCCTCTTTACCAACACTTATTACAGCCGCACTTACTCTTTCCTTAGAGCAGTTGCAGTAGAATTCTGTAGGAACTGTATCAAGTATCTGTAAATCCATATCTCCTAATATATGCTCTAATATATCCTCCGGTGTCATGCCCTCATCAAGCATATTAGTAACCGACTTAATCTCTTTAATTCTCTTTTCAAGCTTATCTATAAACTCATCTGTTGCATTAGGCATAAGCTGTATAATAAATCCGCCAGCTTCCCTTACTGTGTTGTCCTTATTCATAAGAACACCAAGTCCTACTGATGATGGAACCTGCTCACTTGTTGCAAAATAGTATGTCAGGTCATCAGCTATCTCACTTGTTATAAGAATAGTATCTCCAACATAAGGCTCTCTTAAGCCAATATCCTTAATTACACTTAAAACACCGATACCAACTGCACCGGCTATATCCATATGTCCATTCTTTAATGGAAGCATAACCTCCGGATTGGCAACAAAGCCCTTTACATGTCCATTAGGCTCTGCTGTTACTGTCATCGCACCAATTGGTCCATTTCCCTTAATCTGGACAGTAAGTATATCTGAATCATTCTTCATCATTATTCCCATCATAGCTGCACCTGTAAGAAGTCTTCCAAGTGCTACAGTTGCTATAGGGCTTGTATTATGATCTTTTCTTGCTGTTTCAACAACACCTCTTGTAGTAGCCGCAAATGCTCTTACCTGTCCATTAGCGGCTGTTGCTCTTACTATATAGTCTTTCATAACATTCCTCTTTCCTGTGCATATTTCAGTGCACGATTCACTATCTGCGTATTACATAACTCATTATTACTTTTGTTATATAATACTTTATTGCTTATATGCGTGCATAATGGCACGCAGCTATTTTTCTATTATATAATACAGCCTTTCGGAATTATCATCAGGTGCATTATGTGAAAAAGCATCATATACATTCCTGATTTTAAGTCCAGCCTTTTTTACAGCATCAGATACTTCTTCCAAAGTAAAACCATGCTGATAGTGTTCTTCCTCAAATCTGTCAAATGTTCCATCTTCATTTCTTACGAATACGGCAAGCTCATACTCATTATTAGAACTCTCCTCATCATAATAATTGTCCCATATAAACGCTGAATCTTCCCTATTCTCAGCATATGTATTATCAGCTAATATATCCTTAAAAAAATGTATTGTCTTTAAATCAAATATAAATACTCCTCCCTGTTTCAGGCCTTTCTTTACACATTTAAACACATCACACAAATCATCATTAGCTGTTATATAATTCATTGAGTCACCAATACTTATAAATGCATCTGTCTCATATGGAACTTCGAAATCCCTCATATCCTGACAACTGTATATTATCTGCTGTCCGCTGTCATATGTCTTGTCACTTGCTATAGAAAGCATATCCTCAGATAAATCTATTCCTATGCAGTTATACCCCTCTTTATCCAACATTCTTGTCACTGTGCCTGTGCCACAGCCAAGGTCTATAACTGTATTATCTTTGTCTATACCATTCTCTTTTAATAATTCTACTAAATACTCTTCCCATTCGTCATATGGTATATTGTCCATATACTCATCATAGACATAGGCAAATCCTGTATATGCTTCCATATTATCTCCAATTCGCATAAATTCAAAAGACCTGCGGGTAGTCTTAAGACTACCTGCAGGTTAACCAACAAACTGTTTATTACCAATTAAGCGTTCTTTCCACAGCACTGTTTGTACTTCTTACCGCTTCCGCAAGGACATGGATCATTACGTCCAATCTTCTTACCCTTAACGATAGTTCCTGATAACTTCTGCTTCTTGTATAAATCTTTTCTTGTAGCTTCATCAAGAAGGTTATCCCACTGTGGAAGCTCATATAACCAATCTGCCTTACAAGCAACCATATTGTAGTAAAGTTTTTCTTTGTCATAATCAAGACTTACTTCTGTATCCTCTTCCATTGTCTCAATTGGATTAGGAGTTTTAAGACTGTCATTGATTCCATCAAGAAATCCTGTCATAAGAAGCACTTCCACTCCATACTTATCAGCAAGTTCTTTAACAGTTCCTTTAACTACTGTATCCGGATCTGCAAGAATCTGCTCATATATAGCCTTTTCCTGTGTAAAATAGCTTCCCCAGAATTCGTTAGCTGTCTTATTATCCATCTCTGTCTGGTAAGCAAGATTTCTCCATGTATCTAATAATGCCATTATATTTAACCTCTCTTTTAAGTAAACTGATTATATACAGAAGCTGAAACATAGCTGTAGCTGCCATCAGAACCATAAAGGTTCTGTGTCTGTAACTTAGCTAATGTAGTAGCCGAACTACTGTATATAGATGCTGCACTGTTAGCAACAGACTGTCCAAATGAGCCTGCACCAGCAAATGCCGACTTAGCAACTGACATATCCGCTGCCATAAATGTGTCTTTGTCAATAACGAGCTTGTTATTGCTGTCAACGCTAATTCCAAGTTCCTTTAATACCTTGGAATTAGCTTTGGTTGTATTAACCATATTAGATGCTGTTCTTAATACACTTGTATCAGAAGAGTCACCTGTCGCATCAATCATAGAATTATAATCTTTGACAAATGCTGATACAGCCTTATAGATTGCATCTGCGTCATACTTATTCTCTGTTGTTCCATCTTCATTAGTAACAGACTTCTTCTGCCATAAAGATGTCTTTCTTAAATCAGTTGCATCATTAACAACTGCCTTTGAAGCATCCTTAGTCTTAGTCGCATTAATCTTCTGTGATGAAATTGTTGTTGCACTGCTGTTATCTGTCTTAGATGAACTGCTGTTTGATGAAACAGGATTCTTAGCATAATAAGACTTTAATAACTGCTTGTAAGCACCTGTCTTAATTGAATTGTAAGTACTAAGATCAAGACTTCCAATTCCAAAGCTGTTGTTACTGCTGCTTGAATTAAGACCAGAAAACAATGTTGAAATTGAACTGGAAGTATAAGCTGAAATTGTTGCCATAACCATTCCTCCTTGTCTGCTGACTTCGGCCTCCGTGCCTTACATACATACTAACTTCAATTAACTTATTAATGACTATCCTTAAACGTACCACGCTCTAAGAACAGCCATATATTATGTTAATTACTCAGAAAGACGCTGAATCATATCCCACATAGCTTCTGCTGAATTAAAATTCTCAGGTACAATATCAACAGGAGTAATATTGATATCAAATGTGTCATTTAATTCACCTACAATTGATACAATATCAAAAGAATCTAAAATTCCATCATCTACGAGTGTATCGCATGTTTCGTAATCCACATCTGAATTAACCTCTGTCAAAATATCCAATAACTGATCCATTATAAAAAACCTAGCCTTTCTTAATAAAAATATCGTCATGAATAGTTAAATTGTTAACTTCCACCATCTAAAATAATTCCATTATAATATAAGGCAGCTACAATTAAGCACTCTGCCCTCACTAAAAACAGGAATCCTATCAGATACAAAATATAACATATGTATATATTAAGTCAAGCATATTTTATATAAATTATTATCATATATTGTATAAGCTGCAATATCCCATACAGATTATTTCGTATCAGCCATATTTAATCCAGTAAATTTAACTCAATAAATTCTGTCTTGAATTAATTCTGTCTGAACATATTACATCTCTGTACACTTCCACGCTTCCGTCTTTATTGCAGGCTGTTATAACAGGCATCTTCCTGCTTAAGAAAAGATATATACCCTCTGTTATTGAATATGCTCCGATATTGTAAAATATTATCTTGTCATTACATTCCGGTGTGCCAATTGGAAGATTCTTAACAATGAGATCTGCAACTGTACAGAGTGAACCGCATATTGTCCATTTCTCATCATCTGTTCCGTTAAGCTTTGACATTACATTTCTATCCTTAACTACTGTTCCATCTGCTTTTACATATGAATATGCCGGTATCTTCATAGCCATAGCCTGTCCATAATAATTAACATGGTTAATGCCGCCATCAACTATTACATACTGCTGTCCCTTGTTCTTCTTAATATCGGCAATTCCTGTTACATATATACCACACTCAGCTACAAGATATCTGCCCATTTCAAGTGTTATGCTGTACTTTGCCTTGTAATTTTCAAGTAAAGCTGCAAGCTCCTTTAACATATCATACTTATTATCATATGCCGCATCGCCAAAATATGATACCGGAAGTCCCGGACCATACTCTAATTCTTCTGCTTTAAAGCCATAATCTGCATAAAGGCTGTCGCAAAGTCCGTCAAGCCACTCTATTTCTGACTTTATAATATCGAACTTTTTCTTCTGTGTACCTGTATAACACTGTACACCACGAATATTAAGTTCTGGATATTTCTCCCTGTTCTTAACAATATCCTTAATATCTTCCTCATCAAGTCCGAACTGGTTGCCGCTTGTTACTCTTAAAAGCACATCTATTGTAACTTCAGCTTCCCTTGCACATTCTGATAAAAGGCTATACTGTTCCTTTGACTCTACTGTATAAACACCAACTCCGCCGCAATCATTTAAAACGTGGCATATATCAGCTTTCTCCTTATTAACACCGGATAATACAATATCTTTCATATTGACCTTCTCTCGCTCGCATATTGCGGTGAACACACCTCATACTTAGTATTAAGATGTTTAAATGCATCTACAAAAAATGGATTAGCTTTCATAGCATAGCAGAGTGTAACCCCTTCTCCTAATATAGCCTTTATCTCATTAATTCTATTTTCAAGTGCTTCTTTATCTAATATATATAATGGTGTTGAATGTTGGTCCGCTATCTCAATAATTTTTTCTGTACTAAGCATTATATTCCTCCATTAAAGCTTTTCTGTCTATCTTTCCATTTTTAGTAAGAGGCATTGACTTTACGTTAATCATAACCTCCGGAATCATAAATTTAGGAAGTTTGGATAAAAGATAATGAGTGAGTGACTTATTATCCTGCTCCCCCTCATAAAAAGCGTATATCTTATTCTCCTCCTGCTGGTATATACAGCAGGCTCTCTGTATGTTATCCATTGAATTAATAGCCATATCAAGCTCTCCTAATTCAATTCTGTGTCCATTGTGCTTTATCTGGAAGTCCTTTCTTGACGAGAAACACATTTCCTTATTATCATTATAATATCCCAAATCACCAGTTCTATATATAATTTCATTATAACTGCCATTAAGCGGGTTCTGGACAAATGCACTGTCTGTCTTTTCTTTATTGTTAAAGTAACCCATTGTAACCGCTGTTCCTGATACACATATCTCGCCTGTCTTATCAGCTTCACTGTTCTTAATAAGTTTATCATTCTCATCTAATAAGAATACTCTCTCATTAGGAAATGCCTTGCCCATTGGAAGGACATCATCAATGGCAAATTCCCTGTCTATAATATAATATGTGCAGTTGCAGGTAATCTCTGTAGGACCATATACGTTGGCAAATAACGCATCCTTATAATATTCTCTCCATATATTAAGGTGCTTTATAGGCATTACCTCACCTGAGAATATAACTTTATTAATTGCCTTTGGCACTTTATAATCAAAGCCCTTAAGTGTAGTTATTATACATAACGCTGATACAGCCCATATAAGAGTTGTAACATTGTTATCATCAAGGTAGTCTAAGAGCCTTGTCGGGAATGAGAACATACTCTTTGGTATAATCTGGAGTGTTGCTCCGCATTTTAAGCTTGAATATATATCCTTAACTGATACATCAAAGTCAAATGGTGCCTGATTACCAATTACATCCTTGTCTGTTATTCCAAATATATCTGTAAAACATTCTATAAAATCTATAACCGAACGGTGGTTTACAACAACTCCCTTAGGTACTCCTGTAGAACCTGATGTAAATATTGCATATAATGGATCTATATCAAGAGCATTTGCCTTAATATCCGAAAGCTTCTTTCTGTCCTCATCTGTAACCTGTGCTTCAAGCAGGTCTTCAATGTATACAATATTGCCTGTAAACTCAAGCTTTGCAGCCTTCTTCTCATTCTTTCTGTTAGTAACAATAATATCCGCCTGAAGAGTATCAAGTATGCTTGCAAATCAGGCAGTAATTACTTATTATTAAGCTAATAACAGAAAGATTTCACCGAGACCACTCAAAAGCGTACTTAATTAAGTGGGTTTTTGAGTTGTTTCGGACTTTCTGTTAATACAATTAAGCAAGCCATAACAGGCGGAAACGAGGAAATTTATGTTTAAACAGTACACAATGGAATTAGCTGGCAGAACATTAAGAGTTGATGTCGGCAGAGTATGTGCACAGGCTAACGGAGCAGCTCTTATGCACTATGGTGATACAGTGGTACTTTCAACAGCTACTGCATCTAAGGAGCCAAGAGAAGGAATTGATTTCTTCCCATTAAGTGTTGAATTTGAAGAAAAGATGTATGCCGTAGGCAAGATACCTGGCGGATTTAATAAGAGAGAGGGAAAGGCTTCTGAGAATGCTATTCTTACATCAAGAGTAATAGACAGACCTATGAGACCTTTATTCCCTAAGGATTACCGTAATGATGTTACACTTAATAATATGGTTATGTCAGTAGATCCAGAGTGCCGTCCAGAGCTTGTTGCTATGATTGGAGCCTCTATTGCAACTTGTATATCAGATATTCCATTTGACGGTCCTTGTGCTATGACACAGGTTGGTATGATTGACGGAGAATTCATTATTAACCCATCACAGGCTCAGTGGCAGGAAGGTGATCTTCAGCTTACAGTAGCTTCTACTAAGCAGAAGGTTATTATGATTGAAGCCGGTGCTAATATCATTCCAGAGGACAAGATGATTGAAGCTATATATATGGCTCACGATATCAACCAGACAATCATTGCATTTATTGAGAAGATTGTATCAGAAGTTGGAAAAGAAAAGCACTCATATGAGAGCTGTGCTATTCCAGCAGAGATGTTTGAAGCTATGAAACAGGTAGTATCTCCAGAAGAAATGGAAGTTGCTGTATTCACAGATGACAAGCAGACTAGAGATAAGAACATTGATGAGATAATGGAAAAGATGAAAGAAGCATTTGCTGATAATGAAGAATATCTTGCATTACTTGGTGAAGCTCTTTACCAGTATCAGAAGAAGACTGTCCGCAAGATGATCTTAAAAGACCATAAGAGACCTGATGGACGTGCAATCAACCAGATAAGACCGCTTGCAGCAGAGGTTGATATCATTCCTAGAGTTCATGGTTCTGCTATGTTTACAAGAGGACAGACACAGATATGTGACGTTGTAACACTTGCTCCTTTATCAGAAGCACAGAAGGTGGATGGACTTGATGATAATGTTACAACTAAGAGATATATACATCACTACAATTTCCCTTCATACTCCGTAGGTGAGACAAAGCCTTCAAGAGGACCAGGACGTAGAGAGATTGGACACGGAGCTTTAGCCGAGAGAGCACTTATTCCAGTACTTCCTTCAGAAAAGGAATTCCCATATGCAATACGTGCTGTATCAGAGACATTCGAGTCTAATGGTTCTACATCAATGGCTTCAACTTGTGCATCTTGTATGTCACTTATGGCTGCTGGTGTTCCAATTAAGAGTATGGTTGCAGGTATCTCTTGTGGCCTTGTAACAGGTGATACAGATGATGATTATGTTGTTCTTACAGATATTCAGGGTCTTGAAGATTTCTTCGGAGATATGGACTTTAAGGTAACTGGTACAACAGAAGGTATAACAGCTATCCAGATGGATATTAAGATTCATGGTCTTACACGTCCTATCGTAGAAGAAGCTATAAGAAGAACAAGAGAAGCAAGACTTTTCATTATGGATACTTGTATGAAGCCAGCTATCGCTGAACCAAGAAAGACTGTAGGTGAATTCGCACCTAAGATTATCCAGACTACAATTGATCCGGCTAAGATTGGTGAAGTTGTTGGACAGCGTGGTAAGGTTATCAATGCCATCATCGAAGAATGTGGTGTTAAGATTGATATCACAGATGACGGCTTTGTATCAGTATGTGGTGTTGACCAGGCTGGTATGGATAAGGCTATGAAGTATATCAGAACTATTGTTGATGAATTTGAAGAAGGAAAGATATACGAAGGTAAAGTTGTAAGTATTAAGGAATTCGGTGCATTTGTTGAGTTCGCACCTGGAAAGGAAGGAATGGTTCACATTTCTAAGATTTCTAAGGAAAGAATTAATATGGTAGAAGATGTTCTTACTCTTGGTGACGTTGTCAAGTGTAAGTGCATGGGTAAGGATAAGATGGGAAGAATAAGCTTCTCCATCAAAGATGCTGAATAATTGATAGTTCAGACATTTAATAATTGATATATAAAGATATTAACTGATAAGCAGTTTGACCTGCTGGCTTGACTGCTTATTAGTTATTTATAGTGATTTTAATTATAAGGAGGATACAGATATGGTAGATCAGAATTGTGCATACTGTATGGAAGGTGAACTTGTTGCAAAGTTCGGTATTAAGATATGCGAATTAGAGACATCTAAGGTATATCTTTTCAAGGAGCAGAGTCATCCGGGAAGATGTATCGTTGCGCATAAGAAGCATGTAGGTGATATGAACGAGCTTACAGCAGAAGAAAGAGCAGCTTACTTTGAGGATGTTGCAAGAGTTGCAAGAGCAATTATGAAAGCGTTTAACCCAGATAAGGTTAACTATGGTGCATATGGAGATACAGGACATCATCTTCACTTCCACCTTTGTCCTAAGTATAAGGACGAATATGAATGGGGTGGAGTATTCCTTATGAATCCAGATAAGAAATACCTTACAGATGAAGAATATGCTGCTATGATT
>ERZ1106963.4513-NODE-4513-length-10255-cov-13.193725_pt1 | contig 10255 bp, 9 predicted proteins | sample MGYA00403681_ERZ1106963 | MGnify/ENA primary metagenome ERZ1106963 (study PRJEB35170, sample SAMEA104062407) | human gut metagenome | biome: human gut; feature: human-associated habitat; material: faeces | place: Denmark | collected 2012-05-03 ...
CCACAATGGGAAAGCATATTTCCCGTATGGAAAACTATGTAAGCAGTATGAGCAATCTTAGGCGTATGGAAGATACGCAGCCAGAGTACAAGTTGATTGACTTGCAACCATTGGTATCTTCTTTGTATGATAGCGCAAAAATCGTTTGTGCGAAAAATGCAAAAGAGTTGATTTTACAAAATCATATACCCAATTCACAGTTGCCTCTTGATAGCGCATTTGTTTCACAGGTCAGCAATAACCTGCTCGCCAATGCGGTTCGATATGCCCAGACTACGGTAACAATATCTTTTGCCTTGCATGACAACGGCTTGTTGCTTTCCGTATCAGACGATGGGAAGGGTTTTGACAAAAGCAGTCTGCAAAAAGCCACCAGTCCATATTACACAGAGGAAAGCAACCATTCCGAGCATTTTGGACTGGGGCTGTATATTTGCAAGCTGCTTTGTGAACACCACAACGGCTATTTGAAGATCGAAAATACTGCATTCGGGGCAAAGGCATCTGCCTACTTCAAATCTCCTGCCTTGTAGATAAAAAGTAGATATTTTCCCTCTATACTCTCCATGAAAACACATGGAGAGTATTTTTTACTCCCTATGGAGAAAGGGGCTTTTTATGGAATTAAAAACGATTGGGCTGACAAAAAAGTTCGGTTCCAAAACCGCCGTGGACAATTTGAATATCACCTTAACAAATGGCGTCTACGGCTTACTGGGTGCAAATGGTGCAGGGAAAACAACGCTTATGCGGCTGCTCTGCAATATCCAAAATCCTACTTCCGGGAGAATTCTGCTTAACGAGAAAAACATTGTGGGGCTGGGTGAACGCTATCGCAATCTTTTAGGCTACTTGCCGCAGCACTTCGGATATTACCCCGATTTTTCAGCGTATGATTTTCTGCGCTACGTTTCTGCCCTAAAAGGCTTGGACGAAAAGGCGGCGCGGAAGAAGTCAAAGGAGCTACTAGAATCAGTAGACTTATCGAGAGAAAGTAATCACAAAATCAAAACCTTTTCCGGAGGCATGAAGCAGCGTTTGGGTATTGCACAGGCCATGCTTAATGACCCTCATATTTTGATTTTAGACGAGCCGACGGCGGGGCTTGACCCGAAAGAACGCGTCCGTTTCCGCAATTTGATCAGCGCCTTCTCCAAAGACCGCATTGTGATCCTGTCTACGCATATTGTTTCCGATGTGGAGTTTATTGCGGAGGAAATCATCATGATGAAATCCGGGCAAATCATTCACTTTGGAAATCCGCAGGAGATCACTTCTGAAATCGACGGTCAAGTGTGGGAATGTACGGTTCCGACTGCCTATGCGGAAAAATATGCGGCTGCCTACAACACAAGCAACTTGCGAAACACCAGCGAAAACCAGACGATTTTACGAATCATTGGAGATCGTCCGCCGATGGAAAACGCAGTAAGGGTGCAGCCCACTTTAGAAGATCTGTACCTGTTCTATTTCAAAGGGGGCTGTGAAGAATGAAAAAACTGATTCTTTTTGAACTGCGGAAAGTGTTGTCAAAGCGTTTGGCGCTCATCGCTCTAATTGGAATTATCCTGTTCTCTGCCTTACTATCCTTTTCCACCTTTCAAAACAAATATGCGTTTGACCAAAATATCGGTGAAGGTACTGGCAAAACAGCAGTAGAAATCGACAAGGAAATTGCAGCGAAATATGAAGGAATCCTGACAGACGAAAAGGTGCAGCAAATGATGTCTGATTTTGCACCGACATCAGATTTACATGGCTTGAGTGCAATCTATGTTTATCAAAACGCCATGCAATCGGCAGCCTTTTCACGGTTTTCTGATAAAGAGGGAAATTGGAACGGATTAAGTGTTTCTGATGTGTTTGGCAATGAAGAAATCAAAATTGGCTATGTAGATGGTTGGCTTTCAACAAGTAAAAACATGGTGCGGGTTTTTATCGTGCTTGCTCTTGCGGTTATCATCATGCTTGCTCCGATTTTCTCCGGAGAGTATGAAGGCGTTGACAATATCATATTGACAAGCAAATACGGCAAAACCAAATGCGCTACTGCAAAGGTAGCAGCAGGTATTCTTACCGCCATTCTCACTACCGCGCTGGTTGCGGCTTTTAACTTGCTTCTTGCTCTTATCTTTTACGGAACGGAAGGGCTAGATTGTAGTATTCTATTCGCTCCCAGCGACTATGTAGAAGGGTTCATTCCTTTCAATATCACTTGTGGAACATTACTCAAATATCAAATCCTGTTGGCATTTACCTGTACCCTCAGCGTTACTGGAATTACACTGTTCCTATCTGCAATCAGTAAAAATCAGATTGTAGCTTTGGTTGCGGCGATAGCAATTTTTCTGTTCCCAGTTTTGCTGCCGATCACAGAAGCAAATCCGTTGTTCCGATTGGTTGGACTTCTTCCTATCTATCATGTACTGGCTATCTCGCTCCTGTCGGTGGAACAAATGAGTAACGGTATGCTGTATGCGATATGGGCAATCCCGGCAGCACTACTCTTTTTGGGAGTTGGGGCAGGTATCTCTCGCCGTGTATTTGCCAAGCACCAAGTTTCATAAATATGGAATGACCTGCCGCACGACGGCAAAGAAAAAGGCCGTTGTAAAGCAGACACATTTTCACATACGCCTATGAAACGGCGGCTCAATTTTCAGAGCCGCCGTTTCTTTGCGTTTACACAAACCAATGACGATTTGCAGGGATACGGTAGCCGATTGGAAGTTATTTTACCATAGCAGATCGGTTATCGCTCTCAAGATGCCCGCACAGGCTGGATAGTCAGTGCTGCATCTCTAACCTGATACGTTACCCCGCCAGCATCGCCCCTTGCCTTCCTCTGGCACACCTCCGGGTGCTGCGATGCAAGGGCATTAAGTTGCTTCTGCAAGGCGGGATTCAGCGTGAACACGCTGCTTGTTCCGTCCTCACTGTCGTAGATCATGGTTTCCAGCTTAAACATTGTCATCGGGGTCGACAAAATCTTCCTTCCTCCATTCCTTATCCTCCTCAATGTCCTGCATCAGGAGCCGCATATTGGTGTAGCACTCCATCTCGGCACGGACAAAGTAGAACATCTGGCCGTACCAGTCTGTCAGCGTTTCGTCCTCCAGCTTCCGGCAGAAGTCAAGCACCAGCTTGTTCTGGTCGGGGTCAACCGTCAGCCCGGCAACTCCGTACAGCCGCTTGCGGGTCAGTGCCAGATCGGGGTTGCCGTAGACATAGAGCAGCTTCTTTTCATCAAAAGTCAGTTTCATAGGCATGTACCTCCGTATTAAAAAAGGGCCTGCCCTGTGCAGACCCGATGTAACGAAAAGACCGCCTTGCGTTGTGCAGGGCGGTCAGAGATGCGATATTGTATCAGACAAAAATCAGCTCGGTCTTGATGATCTCCTCGGCACGGTTGCGGATGCTGTTCATCCGGCGCACCCACTCCAGTTGATCGGCAGCTTTCAGGGCTTCGGTCACGCCCTCGGCTTCCTGCATCTGCCGGACGGTCAATGCAAGCTGCTCCTCGGTCTGCTTGTCCAGCTTGGCAAGATAGCCGCTCAGCTCACCGGACAGGAGCAGTTGATTATACCGGATGGGATGCTGCTCCTTCAGATACATTTTATGTAAGCGGCCCCACCGCCCGGTGGGGTGCTGCTCTGCCGGGGCTGCTACGGTCAGGTTCGGCAGATAGTGGTCATTGACAAGAGTGTAGTCCAGACCGTTGGCGTTGTCATGGATAGATTTCTTCAGTTCGTTCATGCGGATTCTCCTTTCTGATTTGGCAGATAGTAAACACCTTTCGCCCGGTCTTCGGCGCGGATTGCTTCTTTCTTGGCATCCATAGCCACTTTTTTAGCGGCTTTGTGCTTCTGGTAGTAGGCATCCTGCCATCCATTGGCCTTACGGCGAAGGTAGGCTTCATGCCGCTTTTTACGCAGACGCTCTTTTTCGGCAATTTCAGCACGTTCTTCTTCGGTCGACTGATTGACTTCTTGTGTACCAAACTTTCCGATGAAATTGAAGTAGATTTCAATGGTCTGCGGAGAATTTGCAACTCCTTTGTAATCTCGCTCATGCACAAAAATCTTGTAGATAAATTCGTTCAACATCACGGTGTCCAGTTTTTCAAAATTCTGATATTTCTTGACCAGTGCGATGAATTTATCGGCGGATTTCTGGCCGCTTTCGTATTCGTCTACTGTTTTTTGCAGGGAAGCAGCTTCCGCTTCAAGGCTTTCCTGCTCCTTGGCGTACTGGGCATCCAGAATCTGATACCGCTTGTCAGGGAGCTTTCCGAGGGCGTTGTCCTCATAGATTTTGCAGATTAGCGTTTCCAACTCATCCAGTCGCTTTTTACAAGCTGCAAGACGTGTCTTTTGGCCTTTGATCTCGCTGGACTGCTGGTTTTCCGCTTCGGCCTTTACGATACGGACGAATTCTTCTTCGTCCTCTTTAGAAAATCGAACGATTTCCCGCAGCGTTTCCTGAATCAGTGCCATCACAGAATCAGCGTTTACCCGGTGTCCGCTGGAGCATTTGCTGCCAACAGGGATTTTTCCATAGCCAGAACAGGAAAAGTTTGCAACACGTTTTCCATTTCCAGTACGGTTGACATACATCGGGCTTCCGCAGTCTGCGCAGTACAGCAGTCCGCCGAGGGGATGGGCTTCGCCCCAGCCATCAGGATAGCGGCGGACGCCAGCGCGAATCCGCTGCACGTTGTCGTAAGTCTCCTGATCGATAATAGGCTCTTGGGTGTTTTCGATAATCGTCCACTGGTCTTGGTCAACATAATGACTTTTCTTGTCCTTAAAATGCTTCCGTGTCTTGAAATTGCAGGTGTGCCCCAAGTAGCAGGGATTGGTCAGGATGTGGACGATTGTGGAACTACCCCATTTGTAGGGGTCTCTGATTTCCCGCGTCTGCCATAAGCCGATACCCAGCTTTTGGTGGTAGTAAGCAGGGATTTCAATGTGTTCGGCTGAAAGGATCGCTGCGATTTGATAAGGGCCTTTGCCTTCCATCGTCATGCGGTAGATGCGCTGGACGATAGGAGCCGCCACCGGGTCGATGACCCACTGGTTCTTGTCCTGCTCGGATTTCAGGTATCCGTAGGGCACAGAACTGCTGGTATGCTTCCCGGCAAGGTTCTTTGCCTGAAACGCCGAACGGATTTTCTTGCTGGTGTCACGGGCGTACCACTCGTTCATAATGTTTCGGAATGGTGTAAACTCATCGTCCCCTTTGAGAGTGTCCACACTGTCATTCAGAGCAATCAACCGGGTGTCGTGCTTCCGCAGCACTTCCATATAAGTGCCGACTTGCAGATAGTCACGACCAAAGCGGCTCATGTCCTTTATGATAACGACAGAGATTCGGTCAGCTTTGACTTCAGCAATCATCTTCTGAAAGCCGGGACGGTCGAATTGCGTACCAGAGATACCATCGTCCGTAAAGTGGATGCAGTTGGTGAAACCGTGCTGTTCGGCGTAGTCCTCTAGTATGCGCTTCTGATTGGAGATAGAGTTCGATTCGCCCTGAAGCTCGTCATCGTGGCTCAGGCGTTCGTAGAGCGCAGGATAGCGTTCAGATTTCCTCGCCATAACTATCACATCCTTTCGTAAAATTTTTGCAGATAGCCTTTTAATGTAGCTCGATTCGGTTTGAATCAAGCTGTATTAAAATTCTGTCTGTATTATGTAACACCTGCGGCCAGCTTGTAAAGTTTGTACTGCCGCCCGGCAAAGGAGTTGGGCTTCTTTTTTGCCAGTTCTTCAAACAGCAGATCCACCGGGTTCTGGTATTCCTCGTCGTCCTCCAGCACCTGCATGGTGTTGAGCATTTCCAGCAGGGTAGCAAAGTTTTGTTCCTCCACCGGGGCTTCATAATGCAGATAGGCGATCAGGGCGGTGAGCAAAAGACGCTCCGATTTTTCCCAGAATGGGTCCCCGCCGGACCCTTCACCCTTGGTGTTGGTCATAAGGGTAGTGACCAATTTCAGAATGTCTTTTTCGCTGTGGACGTAGCTGAACGGGTTGTAGTGCATGGACTTTTTGAAGTTGATGGTGTTCAGAACTTTTACCTTATAACCATTTTTCAGCATGGCCTGCCCACATTCAAGCACGATTGTACCTTTCGGATCGGTTACGACATAGGAACTATGGCATTGCAGGAGGTTCGGTTTCAGCCAAAATCTCGTTTTGCCAGAGCCGGAGCCGCCGACCACCAGCACGTTTTTGTTCCGGGCGTTTTTGGGGTCCGGTGGGCGGTTGGACATCATCAGCCGTTCCGTTTTGGTCAGGATAATGTTGTCGGCAAATTTGGGAGCCATGAACGGCTCAATATCCTTGGCGGTGCCCCACCGGGCAGAGCCGTACTCCATGCCGTGGCGGTACTTCTTGGCGTTTTTTCCACGCAAATAAACCGCCAGCCGTAACCCTGCACCGCAGCACAAGCCCACCAGCAAATCAAGCGGATGCAGGCTGGGCAGAGGGTTTGCAAATGCCACCGAGATTGTGCCCATCATGGACATGATCTTATCGCCCAGTTCCTTGCCCTCGGAAAGCCGCCACGCTTCTCCGAAATTCGTTGCTACCAGACCCAGCAGGATATAGGGCAGACACAGCGCCAGCAGCTTTGTCAGCTTTTTCGTGGTCACAGTCCACGCTCCTGTTCCTTGTGCCGGACTTTGCCGGGGAGTTCTGCCGCAGCCTGCACCAGTTCATGCAGTTTTGCCAATACCGAGGGGCGTTTGTCCTTGTTCAGCAGGGATGCCGAATACTCTTTGAACGCCGAGTTGAAGGCTTCTGCGTCCGGGGCTTTGAAAAAGACCAGATACCGGGGCGGCACCTCGGAGGTGTCCTTGCGGATGGCGTAGTCGATGCCGTACTTTTTGGCATAGCGTTCCAGACCACGGATGCCGGTCTTGCTGATTTCCACGCTGGACACGCCCCGGTTCTGCCGCAGAAGAGTGCGGACGCTCTGCTTACCTTGGGATGCCTTGGACTGGTACAGCCGAAACGCCGCTTTAACTGCCCGCAGGACAGTCCGGGCAGACAGCTTCGTGGTGGAGATCATAATGTTGAATGTCTTTTGTTCGATTTCTTCCTGCAATTTCACCACCATCCCTTGCCGCCTGCATCAGCGCAGCCACGAAGAAGCCGCAGAGTGCGCCGAACTCAAAAAATGCGAAACCGATGAAAAAATTCAGCATAACACACCTCAGACGATGCAAATGCAGGGCAGCTTCTGATCGTCTGCCATGAGTGTAACGCTGTGGCTTGCCAGAAACTTCTGGAAACGGTACACGTCATCAATGGTAAGCGAAATGAAGTTCCCGTCCATGTTGGTGCGTACCAGAATGACCGGGCCAGTCAGGTAACGCTTGCCCGCCATCTTCAGAACCTGTGCCGGATTGTAGCAGAGCAGCAGCGAAGTGTCGGGAAGATGGATGCTGGCATCGCTTTCATCGAAGCAGGGCAGAATGTCAGGGGCTTCATCCAGAGTAATAACCGTCAGTTCCATATCCGGCGCAATGGCGGCAAAGTAGACTTCACCGGGCTTCTTGCCACCTGCCAGAATGGTGCAGATGCGCATATCAATGGTGATCTCCTCGGAACGAATCATACGAGTAGCGGTGTTGTTCATAGGCTTTTTCCTCCATGTTTGCAAAAGAAAAAGACCCAAAGTGGGTCTTGCGTTTTATCTGATCGTCAGCGTTCAGCTTCATGCTTGCGCTTTTTCATGCGCTGGTCGAGCATCTTGAGAATTGAATTTTCGATTTGTTCTGACGAATAGTTGCTCGGAAAATATTTTTTGATAGAATCGCTCCTGAATACAACTTTTTCGGTTTTACTTTCTTCCAAAAGCCCAATGATTTTTTCTTCCATCTCTCTCGGAGTAGAGCTTTCGGGAAAATATTTCCGCAGGGTATCGTTTTTGATAACAACTTTGTCCAATTCGTCCTTTTTCGGTTCACCCATCACGGCAAAGGCAACGTCATACGAGAAATGACCTTCCTGCGCCAGCTTTTTGAGCCGTTGCGCCTGTGAAAGCGATGGGGCGTTTTGCGTGTCAGCCATAGCTTCAAGAAAATCTCGCTGCTGGCTTTCATCAAGATAAGAGAGTTCCACCGCAGGGTTAAATGAGATTTTCTTTTCGTCTACCATGTCCAGCAGTTCCGGGATAAGATTGGTTAAGCGGATAAAACGGTGTACTTGGTTGCGGCTATCACCAGCTTCTTGTCCAACAATATCAAGAGCTTGCAACTTCATCCCAACTTGGGATGAAGTTAAATCTGACCTAGCACCTTGCCTTTTCAGTGCATCCAGTTTCATCTTATAGGCAAATGCCCGCTCACTCGGCAAAATCTGTTCGCGCTGAAGATTGGAATCAACCATGAGCAGAACGGCGGCATCGTCCGACATATCACGGACGATAACCGGCAGGGTTTTCAGTCTAGCAAGCTGTGCAGCGTGTTGGCGGCGATGGCCGGAAATGATTTCGTAGCCACCATCCGGGCGCGGACGAGCAATCAGCGGATTTGTGACACCCAACTGCTTTATGCTTTCTACTGTGCGCTGCATAGCTTCATCATCAAGCACCTTAAAGGGATGGTCTTTGAACGGATACAACTCATCAATGGGAATTTGCTGTACCTGTTCGCGCTGTTCTTCCTGCCGCGTTTCTTCGGTGGAAAAAATATCATCGTAGCTGTTCAAACTGACGTTTAAGCCGTTTTTCGGCATCGGCCAACACCCCCTTTGCGATGGAATGATAGGCTTCTGCCACTTTGCCTTTCGGGTCATACTGGAAAATGCTTTTTCCGGTCGTGCTGGTTTCGGCAGCGCGGACAGAACGGGGAATTGTCTGGTCGAACACTTTCAAATGCTTTCCGTAGGCTTGCCGAATCAGATTGCTGATTTGCTGCCCATAGATGGTGCGGCTGTCCGTCATGGTGAGCAGGATGCCCTCAGTTTTCAGTTTCGGGTTTATCTGCCGCCTTACTTTCTGCACGGTTTGAAGCAACTGCTCCAGCCCTTTTGCCGAAAGATATTGTGCTTGCACCGGAATCAGTGCGGAATCTGCCGCTGCCAGCGCATTGACCGTCAGCATACCGAGAGAGGGAGTGCAGTCAATCAGAATATAGTCGTACTCGCGTTTTGCGCTTTCCAACACCTGTTTCATCACTTTCTCCCGGCTCATGGTATTCACCAGAGCCACTTCCAGTCCGGCCAGTTCGATGTTGGCCGGGATAAGGTCAACGCCCTCCGCATGGTGCAGAATCCCTTCGCCGGGTGGAATACACGGGTCGTTCATGGCTTTCTGCATAAGAGTGGAGAGTGTAGTGGGCAGTGCATCCGGGTCTTGCCAGCCCATACTGACAGTAAGCGAACCCTGTGGGTCAGCGTCCACAAGCAGAACTTTCTTGCCCTCCATTGCAAGCCCTACGCCCAAATTTTCACAGGTGGTGGTTTTGCCCGTGCCGCCTTTCTGGTTGATAACGGCTATCGTTGTTGCCTTTTTGGAAATTTTCATCACCTCCGAGCTGCTAAATCATGGTTGACTTTGTTTTGATAATAGAGCTGTATTGTGGTTGGAGCATTGAATAGTGCGGCCAGAAGGTACTGCTTCATATTCCGTATCGGGGAAGTGTTCGCTGCCAGACAGTCCAGTACGAAGCAGATGTGGTCTGCATTCAACTTTTTTAGCCGACTGAGCACAACTTCGGCGGGCTTATCATCGCCAGCGATTCTTATGAGTTTACGCTTGCTGTCACAGGTGTCCACCAGCAAATCTACGATCTGATAGATGGTATCTTCATCATCCGGGTAAAGCCGGAGAAGAAGTTCTATCTCCAAAGAACGTGAAAAATATTCTTCGAGCAGTTTACGATTCTTCATTTTCTCCAATTCATCGGAAAGGATAGGATTCGTATTATTCCGCTCTGTCTTACTCTTTTTATTCTTATTACATCGTGATTTGGGCGGGTCTTGACAAGCGTTTTTAGGACTTCCAGATTCGTGATTTTCACGATTCTGGACACGCTCATTTGAAAGGTCTGACGAAAAGTTTTTCACATACACCAAACTCGGTTTGCCCAGTCCACGGCGTTTTCGTTCAATTAAACCAAAATTTTCAAGTTCCCGGAGTAGCTTGGTCGCTTTGTTGTCTGCGCAACACAAAGCCCTCTTGACATCCTCAATCGTGAAAATGATGAACACCCGGCCTTGCTTGTCGAACCATTCATTTTTAACAG
>ERZ1106963.4518-NODE-4518-length-10243-cov-7.216529_pt1 | contig 10243 bp, 9 predicted proteins | sample MGYA00403681_ERZ1106963 | MGnify/ENA primary metagenome ERZ1106963 (study PRJEB35170, sample SAMEA104062407) | human gut metagenome | biome: human gut; feature: human-associated habitat; material: faeces | place: Denmark | collected 2012-05-03 ...
TGAACCTCTTTTTTGTCATCGTCTGCCACATGAGCGTCGACGGCGTTGCAACCGCCACGGTCATCTCGCAGTACATTTCGCTGTTCCTCGTCGTCCGCTGCCTGTGCAGAAGCGAGGGGCTCAGCCATCTGGAGCTGAAGGAAATCCGCCTCGATAAGGAAGAGTCCATCCGCATGATTCAAATCGGCTTTCCCGCCGGACTTCAGAGCATGCTTTTCAGCATCTCGAACGTGCTCGTGCAGAGCTCGGTCAACTCCTTCGGCGCAAGCGTCGTCGCGGCCAACACCGCCGCGTCCAACATTGAGGGCTTTATCTACACCGCGATGAACTCCGTGTTCCATGCGGCCATCACCTTCACCAGCCAGAACCTTGGCGCGGGAAAGCTCAGCCGCACCAAGCGCGTCTACGGCTCGTGCATCGCAACATCCTTGATGATCGGCCTTCCGATGTGCCTTGTCTACTTCCTGTTTGCGCCGTCTCTGCTCTCTATTTATGTTTCGAGCGCGGATCCGTCGTATCAGGACGTGATCAACTACGGCCTCATCCGCATGCGCTGGCTCGGCTGCTTCCAGTTCCTCGGCGGACTCATGGAGGACGCGTGCGGCATGGTGCGCGGACTCGGAAAATCGTGGCTCCCGATGTTTGTCACCGGGATCGGCGCGTGCCTGAGCCGGATCATTTGGATCTATACCGTCTTCCAGGCCGTCCATACGCCGGAGATCCTCTATCTGTCGTATCCCCTGAGCTGGATTTTGACGGCCCTGATGCACGTCGTCTGCTTCATTCTCACCTACCGCAAGCTGGAACCGCTGCTGGCGAACCGACCGTCCGCCGCAACCTGATATTTGAAAGGAAGGATTTTATGCGCGTTATCGACATGGCTGACATCATCCGCGCCATGCAGAACGAGACACAATTCGTTCTGCGCTGCGAAGAGGTGTTCCACGACAAAATCAGCTCCGCCGCCGCGTCCATTTTATCGGCGCAGCCCCAGAAGCCCTTCGTCTGCCTCACGGGTCCCTCCGGCTCGGGCAAGACGACGACCGCCATGCGCCTGAAGGCCTATCTTGAAAACCTCGGCGTAAAGGTCTGCCAGCTCAGCATGGACAATTTCTTCCTGCCGCTTGACCAGCGCCCGCCCGAGGCCACCGACTGGGAGTCTCCCTACTGCGTGAACCGTGAGCTGCTGTTAGATACCGTCGACAAGCTCAGCCGGGGCGAGACGGCGCAGGTACCGTGGTACGATTTTAAAAATAGCAAAACCGGCGGCTACACGCCCATGGAAGGAAGCCGGGAGGCCATCATCATTGCCGAGGGGATCCATATGCTGAACCCGCTCCTCTTTGATCCCATGCGCTCTCGCGCAACGGGCGTGTATGTCGCGCCGCGCACGAGAATCATCACCCCCGACGACCGCATCGTCAAGCCCGAGCAGGTGCGTGTGGCCCGGCGCATGATCCGCGACTATCTCTCGCGCGGCCGGACGCTCCGGGAAACCATTGAGCGCGCGCAGTCGGTCGACCAGGGCGAGGTGCAGTACATTGCGCCGAACAAAAAGAACGCGTCCATTCACATCGACACCTTCCACGACTATGAGCCGTGCATCCTGACAAAATATCTGCGCGAGATCCCAAAATTCTCTGAGGAGCTGACCCCGGAATTCATGCGCGCGCATAACCTGGATATCCTCATGGACGTCGTGAAGGAGCTCCCGCCGCTCACAACGAACTACGTCCCGAAGGATTCTATCGTAAGAGAATTCGTCGGCGGCAGCATTTTCAAATACTGACCCCTGCGCCCGATCCAGAAAGAAACGAGGAAGCGTTATGGACGAAATTCGCATCAGCCATGTCTCCAAGAGCTACACGACGCTCTCTACAGACCTTGTCATCGGAAACGCCAAGCGCCCAAGCCGGACGCGGAAGGTGCTGGAGGATGTGAACCTCGCCTTCCCCGCCGGGCAGCTTTCGGTGTTGGTGGGACGAAGCGGGTGCGGCAAGAGTACGCTTTTAAAGATGCTCGCAGGAAAAGAGTCACCGGATTCCGGCGAAATTTCGCTCCCCCATGGCTGGCACGCGGCGCTTCTCAGCCCCGAGCCCTACGTCATCACGTGGACCAACGTGCGGCAGAATGTGGCGATGGCCTCCGGCGTGGGAAAAACGCCCGAGGAGCGCTATGAGCACGCGCTGGAATACGTCCGGCTCGTGGGGCTGGAGGACTGCGCCGACCTCTCCCCGGTGGAGCTCTCGACCGGCATGAAGCAGCGGCTGGGCTTGGCTCGCGTATTGGCAAGTCAGGCGGAACTTCTTTTAATGGACGAACCGTTCGCGTCTCTGGACTTCATCACCCGCGCGGAATTGCAGAACCAGGTCCTGCAGCTGCAAAAAAACATGCCGCGCACGATCGTTCTCGTCACGCACCAGTTAGACGAGGCGCTTCTTCTTGGGCAGTCCGTTACGGTCATGCATGAGCTGGGAAATACCGAAACGTTCGACCTGTCCCATATTCCGTATCCGCGCGATTTATCAAGTCCCGAGCTGCTTCGTCTGCGCGAGGCTGTCACCGAGGCCTGCCGCCGGTAAAGGAAGTTTGCCATCAGGATTTTTTGCAGGGCGCACGAAAAAAAGTATTTGCAAAACCGTGCGCCCTGTGCTAGAATAAAGCCAACGAAATAAAAGGATAGCGCGCGCGCCGTTTTGGCGCAGGCTGAATGGGGTGAGATGCCCCGCGAGTCGGTCACTGTGATGCTCTTTGAGCTAAGTCAGGTCTGCTGAGCGCTGTCCCGTACCTGCGCCGGAACCGGGGTCGAACGTGTATTTCTCTCAAAGGCAGAGAGTGTATCCGTGCGGCCAGTGGGTTTGGCTGTGCGGATTTTTTGTTTGTATTTGCCGTCTTTATGGGAGAAGGCGGTGATTGCAATAGATGTCTCTCTTTTCTCCGGCAGTTAAGACCGCTTACGCTCCCCCTGCGTAAGTTCTGCCATAAAAACCGGGCGCCTGCTGACTGGGAACCAGCGGGCGCCCGATTTTTGCGGAGCCAGAAGCACCGACGCGCCCGCAGGCAGCGCTTCTTAACGTGGGCACCCGGCATTTTTAGCGTGACATTTATCGTACACATGGGTATAATACCCGTGAGCCGGTTTTACACCATGCGGAATTTCTGAAATTCCCCCAAGTTTGCGTAGGTTGGATGCCCACATCGACCCAAGGGCAATCACGAATTCGCCGGAAATTTCCGTAAAAACAGATTGTTCTGCCGGGGCGATGTCGGCATCGCCCCCTACGCAATGTTTGAAACATTGCCGAAACCCGTAAGGACGGGCGGTTTTGATTTGTATTTCTTTTTCTTTGGAGGTTTTTATGCGCGGTATTCCTTCGCTGATTACGGACATTCGCAAGCAGGTCTTCGCCGAGGTGGCGCGGATGGCGTATTCGGGCGACTACACACAGATGGAGGACATTCCGTTCCGGATCGTCCCGGGCACGAACCCTTTGCACCGGGAATCGGTATTTCTCGAGCGGGCGATCGCAGGTGAGCGCGTACGTCTGGCGATGGGCCTTTCCTTGCAGCCCGTGCAGACCCGGACGCTTCTCACCGAGGGCATGGACCAGGCGGCGATCGCCGAGCAGTACTATGAAGCGCCGCTTGTAAACATCATCCCCTACGCCTGCCACGCGTGCCCGACGAAGCAGTACCGCGTGACCGAGCTCTGCCAGGGGTGTCTTGCCGCGTCGTGCCAGCGGGTGTGCCCGAAGGGCGCGGTGAAATTTGTAAACGGCAAGAGCCGCATTGACCAGAAACTCTGCATCAAGTGCGGCAAATGCGCCAAATCCTGCCCCTATCACGCCATTACCTATCTTGAGCGCCCGTGTCAGGCGGCGTGCGGGATGGACGCGATCGGCGTGGATGAATACGGCAAGGCGAAAATTGACTATGACCTTTGCGTCTCGTGCGGCCAGTGTCTGGTGAACTGCCCGTTCGGCGCGATTGTGGACAAGAGCCAGATTTATCAGGTCATCCGCTCGATTCTGGAGGGCAATGACGTCGTCGCGATTGTTGCGCCGTCGTTTGCCGGACAGTTCGGCAAAGACGTGACGGTGGCGAAGTTTGTCGCGGCGATGAAGGCACTGGGCTTTTCCGACGTGGTCGAGGTCGCGGCGGGCGCGGATATCTGCGCGATTGAGGAAGCGCGGGACTTTCTCGAGAAGGTGCCGACCGAGCAGCGCTTCATGGCGACCTCGTGCTGCCCGTCGTGGCGGATGATGGCAAGAAGACTGTTCCCGAATGAGTCCGGCAATATTTCCATGACCTACACGCCGATGGTCTATACGGCGCGGCTTGTTAAGCGCGAAAAGCCGGAGGCAAAGGTTGTCTTTGTCGGCCCGTGCGCGGCCAAAAAGCTGGAGGCCATGCAGGAAGAGCTCCGGCAGGACGTGGATTTTGTCCTGACCTATGAAGAACTCATGGGCATCTTTGAAGCGAAGGAAATTGACTTCTCGAGCCTCCCGGCAAGTGAGCCCCTCGCACAGGCGACAAGCGCGGGCCGCGGCTTTGCGCAGGCTGGCGGTGTAGCCGCGGCGGTCGAGGAGATCATCCGGCGCGAGCACCCGGATTTCGAGGTAAAGACCCAGCGCGCGGACGGCCTTCGCGAATGCCGGAAACTTTTGATGCTTGCCAAGGCAGGCAAGTTTGACGGATACCTGCTCGAGGGCATGGCCTGCCCCGGTGGGTGCATCGCTGGCGCGGGCACGGTCATCTCCAGCGACGCGGCGGCAAAAAAGCTTCAGCAGCATATGGCCGAGGCGGAGATCCAGTCCAGCGCGGACAGCCCGTATGCCGATCTTGCCGACCAGCTGAACGAGCCGTGATGCGCAAAAGCGCCAAAAATCAGAGACAGATTTTGTTCAAAACTGCCTTTGCAAACGGCGCTTCCTCCCGGTAGAATAAATAGGACAACGTGTGGCACTTTGCGTAATTCCGGTTGCAAAGTGCCCGCGTTATTTTTTTGCGCATTTTTAGGAGGAACAACATGGAACAAAACAACGCATTTCTCGGGACCGCGCCGATCGGAAAGCTCATGCGCGGCTACGCGCTGCCGTGCATCATATCCTTACTTGTCGGCGCGCTTTATAACATCGTCGATCAGATCTTCATCGCGAACGCCAGCTACCTCGGCTCCTACGGCAATGCGGCCAATACGGTCGTCTTCCCGCTGACGGTCGTGGCGCTCGCCATCGCGGTCATGGTGGGAGACGGCTGCTGCGCGTTCGTCTCGATCAGTCTTGGGCGGCAGGAGGGAAAGAAGGCGAGCCGAAGTGTCGGCAATGCGGTCCTTCTCTGCGTGGCGGCCAGCCTGATCCTCACCGCTGTCTATCTGATTTTCGCTGACCAGATCATCGCCATGTTCGGCGGCACGGTCAACGAGGAGACCTTCCTTCATTCACAGGAATATTTCTTCTATATCACCATCGGTATCCCACTTTACATGTTCGGCCAGGCGATGAACCCAGTCATCCGCGCTGACGGGAGTCCGCGCTTTGCGATGGTCTCGACGCTCGCCGGCGCGCTGGCGAACATCATTCTGGACCCAATCTTCATCTTCTGCTTCCGCTGGGGCATGATGGGAGCCGCCGTCGCGACCGTCATCGGGCAGGCCATCACGGCGGCACTCGCGGTGTGGTATTTGTGCCACATGAAGATCGTATATCTCTCCAAGCAGGATTTCCGGCTGGATGGCGCGGTCTGCGGCCGGACGCTGGGGCTCGGCATAACGAGCTTTCTCTCGCAGATCTCCCTCGTTGCGGCAATGGCGGCGATCAACAATATGCTCCGCAAATACGGCGCGCTGGATGAAATTTTCTCGCAGGCGCAGTATGCGCAGATCCCAATGGCAGTCGTCGGAATCGTGATGAAGTTTTTCCAGATCGTCATTTCCATCGTCGTCGGCATGGCGGCGGGCTGTATCCCGATTGTGGGCTTCAACATGGGAGCCGGGTTGAAGCCGCGCGTGAAGGCTCTTTTTACGAAGCTTCTCATCTGGGAGGCACTCGTGGGCTTTGCGGCGCTTCTTCTGGTGGAGTTCTTTCCCAGACAGCTCATTGGCATTTTCGGCGCGGCCAATGAGAGCGCGTACTATACGGACTTTGCCATCTGCGCTTTCCGGGTGTATCTTTGCATGCTGCCGCTTGCGTGCGTCAACAAGGCCTGCTTCATCTTCTTGCAGGCGATGGGCAAGGCGGCGGAATCGACGGCGCTTTCCATGATCCGTGAGGTTGTCTTCGGCGTGGGCTTTGCGATATTACTGCCCAGGTTTTTCGCGCTCAGCGGCGTTCTGTACTCCATGCCCGTCTCAGACGTTCTGACGTTCGCGGTCGCGGCAGTTCTGATTGCGAAAACCTACCGCGAGCTGGGCGCGGCAGAATAATTTACAAATCCGCGGTGGATTTGTCTTGCCCCTTTGTGGTATGCTATGCACTACAATCTGCACAAGGAGGCGCGTGCCATGTGTACAGCGGCGACATATCAGACAAAGGATTTTTATTTTGGACGAAACCTGGACTATGAATTTCCCTACGGCGAAGAGGTCTGCGTCGTGCCGCGGAATTTCCCGGTTCCGCTGCGGCACCTGCCGGAGCTTTCGCAGCACTACGCCATCATCGGCATGGCGCACGTGGCGGACAATTACCCGCTTTTTTACGATGCGGTGAATGAGACGGGGCTCTGCATTGCGGGGCTCAACTTCGTCGGAAACGCGGCGTACGCAGAGGTTCAAGACGGCAAGACGAATGTTGCGCAGTTCGAGTTCATTCTGTGGCTGCTCGGCACGTGCCGCGATCTTGCGCAGGCGCACGAGGCCATTGCAAGCCTCAACCTCGTCGGAACGCCGTTTTCCGCCAAGCTCCCCTCAGCGCAGCTGCACTGGATGATTGCCGACAAGACGGGCTGCATCGTGCTGGAATCAATGGCGGACGGGCTTCACGTCTATGAAAACCCTGCAGGCGTTCTGACGAACAATCCCCCGTTCCCGACGCAGCTGTTCGCCCTCAACAATTACGCCCAGCTCTCGCCGAAGCCGCCCGAGAACCGGTTCTCCGAGAACCTTCCGCTGCAAACCTATTCCCGCGGCATGGGCGCGATCGGCCTTCCGGGCGATCTGTCGTCCTCGTCCCGCTTTGTCCGCGCGGCCTTTACCCGGCTGAACGCAAAATCAGAAGACGGCGAGATGGCGTCCGTCAGTCAGTTTTTCCACATTTTAACCGCCGTCGAACAGACGCGCGGCTGCTGCGAGCTGGAAAACGGGAAGTTCGAGATCACGCTCTATTCGAGCTGCTGCAACGCAGACAAAGGCATTTACTACTACACGACCTATGAAAACCGGCAGATTACGGCAGTCTCGCTCTTTGAAGAGGATTTAGACGCGCGCGGCCTCGTGTGCTTCCCACTGATCCAGACGCAGTCCGTCCGCTATCTGAACGGCAAACACGCATAACGCGCCGGCGGTGCATCTCTCATGCGCCGCCGGTTCCTGTTACCCGGGAAGGATACCGCTCAAACTCGCGGAAAGCACCGGGCTGACGCGGCGGAAAAAGATTTGACAGGCAGCAAAAAAGTGGATATGATATACGCGATCCGGCGGGCGCTTTTCTTCTCTTTGAAATCACCGTTTGCCCGCCCGCAGCCCAGAGATATGGAGGAATCCCGATGAAAGAATCCATTCACAAATATTTTAAGCTCGGAACGCTGCAGTGGATGAGCTTCCCGAACAGCGCTCCCTTGGATGCATTGACGGCGATTGCGCGCGACGACTTCTTTGACGCGGTCGAGATCAAGTCCTATGGCGCGGAAAAGGAGCAGGCCAAGGCGATTCTGGACCAGAGTCACCTGACGGTCGCCTTCGGCGCGCACCCGATGCAGCTGAAAGACAAGCTGAACCCGAACGCGCTGGACGAAAGTGAGCGGCAGAAAGCCGAGGATGCGCTCAAGGGCGCAATCGACGAGGCGGCATATCTTGGTGCGACGGCCATGGCCTTCCTCGCCGGTCACTGGGACGAGGCGACGAAGGAGCAGGCGTACGCGCAGCTTGTAAAGACCACGAACGCGCTTTGCGATTACGCGGCGGAAAAAGGGCTCGGTGTGGAGCTCGAGGTGTTTGACTACGACGTCGATAAGGCCGCGCTCATCGGTCCGGCTCCCTTAGCTGCGCGCTTTGCCGCCGATGTGTGCTCGCGGCACAATAACTTCGGCCTCATCGTCGACCTCAGCCACATTCCCATCACGCATGAGAACACCCGCTTTGTCATCCGTACGCTCCGGCCGTATATCACGCATTTCCACTACGGAAACGCGGTCGCGGACCCCAACTGCGACGGCTACGGCGACAAGCACCCGCGCTTCGGCTATCCTAACAGTGCCAACGACACGAAGGAGCTTCTGGACTTTTTGCGCATCTTGAAGGAAGAGGGCTTTTTCAACGCCGAAAACCCATGCATCCTCTCCGCCGAGGTCACGCTCCGCCCGGGCGAGGACGAGCAAATTGTTCTTGCCAACACCAAGCGCGTCCTGAACCGCGCCTGGGCCCTTCTGGAGGACTGAGTTCAAACCTATATTGCGGTGCAACCGAGGCAGAACCCTATGAGATTTTTGAAGTCTTCCTGGATGCACGCAGGGGTGTTTGCGCGCAACGAAGTTCCCTCCTCGTAAGGGCGATTGCGCACATCTCCCCGTGAGCACCGGCGAATTCGCCGAAAATTTTCGCAAAATCGGTTCTCCTTGCCGGGTCGATGTGGGCATCGACCCCTACGGCATTATAGAAAACGTCGCCAAAGCATAGAAAAAGGCCACGACCGATCGGTCGTGGCCTTTCGTTTTTCGATTAGATCGCTTTCTTCGCGGTCTCGACGAGAACCTTGAAGGCCTCTGCGTCGGTGATGGCCAGCTCGGACAGAGCCTTGCGGTTCATCTCGATGCCGGACTTCTTGAGGCCGTTCATAAAGCGGGAATAGTTGATGCCGTAGGGAGCGACGGCCGCGGAAATACGGGAAATCCACAGCTGACGGAACTCTCTCTTCTTCAGCTTACGGCCAACGTAAGCGTAAACGCCGGACTTTGCAACAGCCTGCTTGGCCATCTTAAAGTGACGGGACTTGGAACCCCAGTAGGACTTTGCGAGCTTCAGGGTCTTATTTCTTCTCTTGCGCGTCATCATTGCGCCTTTAACTCTTGCCATTCTTGTATCCTCCTATGTGTCGTCAATCCTTACCGATTATTTGTAAGGAATCATCTTTTTCACGATATCTTCCACGGTCACGTCGGCATAACCGTTCTTGCGAAGGTTACGGGTCCGCTTCGTGGGCTTCTTGGTGAGGATATGGCTCTTGAATGCGTGCGCTCTTTTGACCTTACCGGTCTTGGTCAGATTGAATCTTTTCTTTGCGCCGCTATGGGTCTTCAGCTTAGGCATAGTGGTTCTCCTTCCGTGTTTTGCTTTTTCGCAGGTTATTTGGAATTCTTGGGGCTGAGGAACATGGACATGTTGCGTCCCTCGAGCTTTGCGCCCTTGGCCACAGTGGCAATTTCATCGCAGTCAGCGCCGAACTGCTTGAGCAGCTGCTCGCCGAGCGAGGTGTGCGCCATTTCGCGGCCGCGGAAACGAACGGTAACTTTGACCCGGTTGCCATCTTTCAGGAACTTCTGGGCATTTTTGACCTTGGTATTGAAGTCGTTGGTGTCGATGCTCGGGGACATGCGAATCTCCTTGACCTCGACGACCTTCTGGTTCTTTCTGGCTTCCTTTTCCTTCTTGAGCTGCTCGAACCGGAACTTGCCGTAGTCCATGATCTTGCAGACCGGGGGAACGGCGTTCGGCGCAATCTTGACCAGATCGAGATTTTTTTCTTCGGCCAGCGCCAGAGCAGCGGCGGACGTCATAATACCAAGCTGATCGCCTTCAGCTCCGATCACGCGGAGTTCCTTGTCCCGGATTTCCTCGTTGATCTGATGTTCTAATTTACCGATGATGAAGCACCTCCATACGCAAAGTGCGGATGCCGCAAGGCACCCGCACATAACTTCGCACTGACTCCCGAAAGGGAGGTGAAAGATATGAACCTCTTCGCGCAAGCTGGAGGTGAGGGCGGCCAAACGGCTCCTTCTTTGTTTTCTCCGCATATTATAGCGGGGAAATCTCCTCTTGTCAATACAAATTTGCAAATTTTCAAGCGGTTTTCTGTAAATACCACGCGAT
>ERZ1106963.4521-NODE-4521-length-10239-cov-7.428908_pt1 | contig 10239 bp, 15 predicted proteins | sample MGYA00403681_ERZ1106963 | MGnify/ENA primary metagenome ERZ1106963 (study PRJEB35170, sample SAMEA104062407) | human gut metagenome | biome: human gut; feature: human-associated habitat; material: faeces | place: Denmark | collected 2012-05-03 ...
AGCATACCCTCCTATTCTAACTGGTAATTTCCAAATCTACGGATGCCATGGATATTTGACATACGCCGTGCCATTGTGCCGCTCAATCAGTAACCGTCCGGAGCAACCTCTTCTCCTGCATAATTGATATAAATGGTGTTTCCATCCTGCAGAACCAATTTGGCAACGCCATTTTCAAAATAGTACCCTGCGCCGCCCATCTCCTCCTCATCCAGATCATAAATTGGTGGAACAATGATATTTCCATCCGCATCCATATGTCCCCAGCGATGCTCAATTTGGATGCACGCATACCCTTCATGAAAATTCGATATATAATCATATTGCGGTCTTAAATAAATTTCCCCATTTGTCGTTCCTAAGCCATAAAGGAAATCGTAATAAATGCCAGAGTATTCGTCCTCACATTCAAAGCAGTAGGATACCACTATTTTATCTTGATAAACAAAGGAAGTCAATTCATATCCTTCCGGGAACGCAATTTCTTCGCCGGAAGTTGTTATCAGAACATCATGACATTCGCCGGTTGCTTCACGTTTTTCAACTACCGCATAGTCATTGACAAACTCGCTGTTTTCACCGCAATAACCATAGACGAAAGGAATTGCAATTGCACCACTGCTTCGCACCAAGTACCCGTAATTCTCGCCGATTCCTACCAAAATAGGTGCATCAGCATCGTCGCAGTCTAAGTCATAAATTTCATCGTAGCGTGGTTGCTGAATATACCCGCTTTTCTTGTCGTAAAACCCCCATTTCCAATTTTCCGCAGAGGTAGGCGCAATGCCTTGTTTTTGCTCCACCTCGATTCTTCTTTCTCTCTCGTCTCTCCGTTCACAAAAAACAAATGATAGTGCCGATTCATAATAAGTGCGATCTTTCAGCAGTTCCTGAACGCTGAGCGGTAACGAATCAAAATCCGTTTCATCCTCTTCTTCTGCTATAACAGCCCCCATCAGAAACAGGATACACGCAAGAAAAACCGCAAAAACTCGAAGCAATCTGTTCATATTTATGCTACTCCTTGTTGCCTTTTTATATGCTATATTCTAAATAATACAGTACATTGTCCTCTGGGATATAAAGCGCAACGAGATAATGTGGCGTTCTATATTGAAAAGCGCTCATTCGGTCGTCTTTTTTGCCATTCCGTAACGCATCAACATCGAGATAAAGCCAGTAAGACTTCTTACTGCTATTTAATTGATACATTTCTCTTCTGAAATCCGTGTTTGACAAAATTTCCCTCGTCATTTCTTCTGGAAATAGTGAGCAATTCCAACCTTTTTGTGCAAGACTGGCTTCAAGCTCATTTACCGGGTTATTCAATTCGCACTTTATTTCATATCCGATGTCCTGAAAAACCCAAGAGCAGTCCTTTCCAAACTCGATAGATGCCACATCAAAAGTTGCTTGACAACGTTCATTAATAAGCTGATTATAGTACTGCCTTGCTCGCTCAGGTTCACCTGCTTTATACAATTCTATGGAAGTGACAATATAAATCATCAGAATCATCAATAGCAGAATGGCTACGATAAGTTTGGAAACACCTTTTCTCTTTTCCATACTTTCCTCCTTGTTATTAAGGAACTTCAAACTCAAAAGGCACAGCATATGCATATTCTGTTCCATATCCTTCTTTTTGCAAGCGATACCCAAGGTTATTAGCTTCTACACTTAGCCATGTATACTTTCCATCATGCTCGCGAATTTCTGTAAAATTGTATGTATCAGACAGCGTCCCTGACACAATCAAAGTTCCATTCTGTTCATGAACATTTGCACTATATTCAGCATGACCTATAGAAGGAATATGTTCAAATGATGAGGATAGTTATGATTTTGGAGCGATGTCGACAATAATTTTAGAAAATGGATAATACTTGATTCTATAAGAATTATGCTCAATGAGAGGCTGCTGTTTTACGGTAACAAGATCAATGACGTGCTCTGCATCGTTAATACAACGGATAATGAAATATTTTGCAAACGTTTGTTCTGAAGCCCTGCGCGACACAGAAAAATGCGAATGACAGGACTGTATCTCTTGAACAGTGAAAGTGTGTGTAACTGATATATTTCGCATGAGATCCACTAGTGCCCAAATGCCGCGCTTCATATCACGTGAAAACACGCATTGAAAGATATAGAGCGCATATCCTAATACGATCAAGGCAGCTCCGGGTGCAACAGAAATAGTAACTAAACCAGTCAATGATAAAAGAATCGGGACCAAAAGAAACAGGGTTATTGACACCAGAGAATCAATGATCCATAGTCGACATTCTTTCCACATAAATATCCCTCCTGAATAGGTTAATCGACACACGTTGCCGTAGTGGATACAAAGACGCTCAAAACAACATCTATTCCATATTCCTTAATAAGCTGGTGAAGGGTATTCTGATTGACGCCTGCACGGATTGCTTTATATACCTCATTAATCCGTGCTTGATCAACATTTCCGAGATTTGAGATAATGTGCTTTTTGGCATCACGAGAAAGCTGTTTCCAATATTTATCAGTCCAATTAAGAAGCTGATCACCAACAAACTGCCCAACAACTCCTGCGGCCGCGCCCTCAGCAAAATTGTCAATAACATCATAAATTGAGTCGATATCGCCACCGATCCAAGCGCCTACTGCATTTCCAACACCGCCCATAATAGCAGAGTTAATATAGGGGTTTCTAAATACCGGGATTACAGAAATCAAACCCGATACACCACCGGCAACTGCGGAGATGATAATATCCTCAACATCGCCACCTTTTGCAGCTTCAATAATGCCGCTAACTAAGGCACCAACAACAAAGCCTATTACGAGGGAAGTGAATAGGCCGCGTCCTTCTGAATCCAAATAGATGACGGGGCAGTTGTCACAATATGCATACTGATTGTAAGTGGTTACGCTAGCGTTGGCATCAAACACTCTATCCGCATTAACAAATCTGCCCAAGTTAGGGTTGTAATATCTACTTCTGAGATAATACAGCCCCGTTTCTTCGTCATAGACGTAGCCGCGATACCGGAAGGGCTGCACCTTGCCCAGCGTTTCCGCCAGCTCACCGGTACACCACAGCGGCGCGCCCCACGCATCATAGCCGTAGCTGACGACCGTATTGCCATTCTCATCCAGAATCGCAACAAGTTCGCTGGGCAAGGGCAGTATTCGCTATACGAAGAGGTTTTTCCTGCTTTTGCGGGAGATTTTGCTGCCAGCCCGGCGGCGGCTTGTGCGAGCGGCACAGGACGCGACGGGCTGGGCGAGAAGTAATGTTCCTTCGCTTGTAGTCGCATTGTTAATATGCTTATTAAGCATTTATTCTAAAAATATAAATTGGATGCCAATTTTTTTCATTCTCAATCGCATGAGAATCTTTTCGGCTTATCTGATTACAGTAAAAGGCAAAACATTGTCCAATATTATCATGTGTGAACAGTCCATATTCATTAATATCCTCTTTGTACGTTTGGAATTGTTTATACGTTAGTTCAGAATAGAAAGAATATTTTTTCTCGTAAGATTGCAAAAATCCGTCACCGAGCGGTGAATAATAACCCGCATTACCACAAATATCAATTCCAAGAAACGTAGTGTGCAAACCACTTGGAACGCAGTTATCATTACTCCAAAAAATCATATCTCCCTTCCATCCACAATTGCTTAACCTATGATATAGTTCCGTTACCGACGCAAGTGTTTTCCATGAAAATTTCTTGTAGATTCCTTCATGTGAGTTACAAAAATAGTCTTGAATTATTGCTCCAATATCCGCATTCTGATCAAAATCAAGCAGGTCATTGTTACGATAGATACCACGGTATTTAGGGCATTGATCATTCATTACTGCACTAAAGACTCCTACATATTGCATTTTATTTTCCTCACCAATTAAGGTAACACCACACAAATGAGGTGACCAGATGGCGGATGAATTTTTCGTCAGACGCAATTGCAAAAATCGAAGGTTTACTTGCGGTAAATCGAGATTTTTGTAAGCAGCAGATGGCGGAAAATGCATTCGGCAGATGGTTGCCGAATGAATCAGTGTTCCCGTGGTCTGATTCCCGACCTTGACCGCCGTCTGACGACCCAGCGCATCCTGCTCGAAGCTGTACACCACGTCGTTCGCGGCGTTCCCGTCCGTATTGTGACGGATTTCGACCAGATTCCCACGCTGCTCGTCGTAGGTATATTCGATGTGGACTGGCGGATTTCCTGCTTTGGCGCGTGAAACAATTGGTGTGGTCGTGTGCTTGCTTGACTTCTCCCCTCCCCTATGGTAGAATTATCTGGGAGGGGTGAGAATGGTTAGCGAAGCACAAGAAAGAGTTCCTGCAAAGTACAAGAAAAAAAGAGCTGATGCTGTTACTTTTTCCTTTGATAAAGAAAATTCTATTCCGTTTCAAGAAGCCGTGGAAGCAAGTGGCAAATCAAAGGCATCATATGTTCGTGATGCAATAGAAGCGCAGCTTCGAGAAGATGGATTTTTATCAAGGAGAAAGAACATATGAAATGGGATTTGACGGACAAAGGAAAAGAATGGCACAAAAATTACGATGCGAGAAATATCCGATTTGAAGCGACGTTCCGCAAAGAGTCAGGAATCATGGAAGCTCTTGACAAAGCATGTGTGGTTCAAAGCGTTTCCAAGGCGGACTATTTGCGGAAAGCTGTTACAAACAAGATGAGAAAAGACGGTTTCCTGCCGCCCGAAGGATAAAAATAATCACTCACTGTTCTCTTGCGAAGCTCTGAATACTGTGATAAAATAAAGATGCAGTAGGCAAACGTCTATTGTGTGGTCAAAGAATGGGGTGATGCCAATGGACAGCAATCGAACAGTTAGCTTTTCGCTGGGTGAAATGGCTTTTGAATACGATGAAGAAAAGAATCGAATCAATATAAAGAAGCATGGGATTTCTTTTCGCAGTGCAGCCCGTATCTTTTTCGATTATGACCGAATTGAATTTTTCGATGACAATCACAGCGGCTGTGAGGTGCGCTATGATACAATCGGCGATACCTCAGCCGGACGAATCACACAAGTTGGAGAAATATCAATCGGAAATGTAAACCAATTCTCTGATGGTAAGAATGAAATTCTTTTCGTTGTATATACTGAAAGAGTCAGAGTTGAAGAGAACGGAAAAGAAACTGACGTAACAAGGTTAATTTCAGCCCGATTAGCGACCGAATTTGAAAGGGGGCTTTATTATGGTAAGAGCTAATGAACTGTCCGCCGAAATGAAGCGCGAGCTTGCCTTCACCAAAGAGGAACTGGCAGAGTTGGAAGCCGCAAAAAAAATGCCAATTACGTTTGATGCGGATTGCCCTGCAACCACGCCGGAACAAGCGGTTAAATTCAAGAGGGTCAATCCGCCCCGCAAAAGAGCGGATGCCCATATGGCGTAAAATGAGCTTTGCCCGTTAGTCGACTGTAAACGTTGCAGTCTACTGACGGGCTTTTTTGTAACTGTCGTGATTGTGCCGGCGCATCCTCCGTCGGCGTCTCGCTCACCAGCGGGAACGTCATGACGTTGTCGCCCTTGTCGGTAATCGTGATGTTTTCGTCCCCGACTTCCAGCGTCAGAGACAAACCAGACTGGTCAGAATACTTCTTTTGGTCATCTTTATTCTTCTTAAAGAAGTGTTCCGTACCGTCGCCATCCGTATACACGAACTCCACTTCGCCGTTGTACAGCACCTTGTGCAGCGTCTGATGCAGCGAAGTTCGCCAGCCGTAGCCCATGCCGAACTCGTCTTTGTCGCTGTCGCAAGAATTGTAATAGTGCGTAATCGAGACCGGCAGACGATTGCCGTTCATCGCGGTGTCGGCGTGGGAGAAGATCAGGTTGCCGTTGACGAGGCTGACGCTGCCAGTCCCTGCCAAGCCCGCAGACTGATGGTCGTAAGTCAGATAGCTCTCCAGACCCGCAAGGCTCGCATATTCCAATACGAAGTACGGCTGATTCGCCGTTTCGCTCGAATGCAGCTGCGAAAAGCTGCTTTCGCTTTTGGGCGCGCTCAGCTGAACGCCGTGATTGTCGCCCAAATACCACTTGCGCGCAAGGCTCGTGACGTCGAACTCTTTCCACGAATACTGATTTTTCAGCACACGGCAATAGTCCTGATACACGCCGCTGACATCCGGCTGGTGGTCATAGGTGATCATCTCCGGATCCCAGTCCTTCAGCACTTCTTTGCACATGATGGCGGTATCCGCCGTCGGTGCGTAGACGTTGCGAACGCACAACTTTGCGGACGTAATGAAATGATTCGCGCCCAGACGCGGCAAATCCACGACCTTCAAGTAGGTCAGGCGGTTGCCGTAGTAATTCGTGTTGCTGATCCACAGGCGCTCGTCGTGCGAAAAGTTCTGCTGCGAGCCCTCTTTGACGTAGGTATCGAGGATACCTGCTGCGTTTTCTGCGCTATTCGCGCTGTCCGCGAACGTCGCAATCGGGCTGTGCGCCTGCGCCGCCATCTGCTGGCGCTTTTCGGCGGAAAGTTCCACCCACTGGTGCGTCGCCGCGTCGTACTCATGAACCGGCGTGGTCTGCACCACCGCGCGGAATCGGTTGTTGCCCAGCGCGTACACCTTGCCGCATCGGGTGCGGAGATGTTTCAGTTCCTGCTGAGCCGGGAATTGAGTCTGTTCCTGATAGTTTTCTTGGTTACTCATATGTTTCCTTTCTTTTCTGTGCGCTCCTTTCGCGCACGTTTTTTTATCGAACGGTACGAAAAAAGCCCCTCGCGCCGTGCGCGGGAGCCTCTCTGCATCTTTCGACGATATGATTCTATCACACTTTTGTTTGGTTCCATCCGCGATTTTAGACAGGGCTTGTCTTTCTTCTCTATCCGTCACGAATTCATGTAATTCCTATCGGGTATAATTTTACCTTCCTTATTGACTTTCGCCCCGATTGGGTATAAAATAGAGTGATGATTTAAGCCTTTGGAGGTGTTTATCGTGAACAAGATTGCCCAGTTTGTCCGCGAAAGCCGCAAGGCTGCAGGACTCACACAAGAAGAATTTGCTGTTCGTTCTGGTCTTGGACTTCGCTTTGTCCGTGAATTAGAGCAGGGAAAACCTACTGTCCGCATGGACAAAGTAAATATAGCACTTGCTATGTTTGGCATGGAAGCCGTCCCCGGCAGAAAGGAAACAGACTGATGGACGCATTTAGAGCAGGATTTGTTTATGTCGAAGATTGCTATGCTGGCACACTTTCTGAGACAGAAGATGGCTACCGCTTTGCCTATGATGCAGATTATCTAAGCAGCGAGAATCCGAGAGCAGTTTCGCTGACTCTTCCGCTGCGTGATGAGCCTTATGACTCCAGCACACTATTTTCTTTCTTCGACGGTCTCATTCCAGAAGGGTGGCTGCTAAATGTTGTCACTCGCAACTGGAAACTTAATCGAAAAGACCGTTTTGGTTTGCTGCTTGTCGCATGTCGTGATACGATTGGCAATGTAACCATTCAGGAGGTGCGCAAATGATCTGCCTTTGCTGTGGAAAGCCCATCAAAAATGAAGAAGCTGCCTCCTGCGGCTGGCATCACTCCTGCATCAAACATTTCTTTGGAACTACCAGATTACCTGAAATCACCATTTCAAACGAAGCATTAGAATGGATTGCAAATGAAACAATCAGTAAGGGCTACACTGTACCGGGTGTGCAAAGAAAATTGTCGCTGCACCTGTCCAAAGAAGAGAAAGCTCGCCTAACTTTCGTTGGTTATCCATCCGGATATATTCTAAAGCCGCAGACAAATGAGTATCGTGCCTTGCCAGAAGCAGAGCAAATGATTATGTGTATGGCCGATGCAGCAGGCATCACCACAGTACCGCATGGACTCATCCAATCAGATGGTACATATGCTTATATTACGAAGCGTGTTGACCGCATGGTGCTGCCAGATCAATCAATTCGACTGTTAGCTATGGAGGATTTCTGTCAATTAACCTATCGGTTGACAAATGACAAGTATCAAAGTTCCTATGAACGATGTGCCAAAGTCATTGACCGATGGTCTTCACAAAAGGGGTTAGATATGGCAGAATTCTTTATTCGCATTGTTTTTTCTTTTCTGGTGGGAAATTCCGATATGCATTTGAAAAATTTTTCATTGCTTGAAACTGCCCCCGGCTCACAGGAATTTATGTTGTCTCCCGCGTATGACATGCTTCCTGTAAACATCGTATCAACTGACACAGAGGAAACCGCTTTGGCGTTGAACGGCAAAAAGAGCAACTTGCGCAAGAAGGATTTCTTTGCGTTAGCAGCAGCCTGCCACTTGTCGTCCGCTGCTGCTGAAAAGATGATTGAAAATTTGATTAAAAAGGTTGACGTGCTGATTTCTATTGCCGAACATGCTGAAATTCCCGATGATATTCGGCAAGCCTGCATTGCACTGCTGATAGAGCGTGCCGCTGTATTTGCATAAAGGAAAAGAGCCCTATCGGGTATAATCCTGCATTCGGCATGCATTTTATCCCCGATAGGGTATATTCATGATGTCAGCTATCTTTTCCAAGAAGCCAGTCGGTAAGGTTCTTTACGCGAATGCCATTATAGTTTCCTACTGTCAGGCGTTCTGATGTAAGGACTACTTTTTCGTAATTATCGCGGATTTGTGTCAATGGACGCATTTCGCGGTCAAACGTCTCCTGTGCCATCATATCAGCTGTTACCTGATAGTAGCTGTATTCGCCATGCTTCTCCGCCACAAAATCAACTTCCGTGCTTCCGAGCTTGCCAATCATCACCTGATAGCCCCGTCGCAAAAGCTCAAAATAGACTACATTTTCAAGCGTGAAGCCGAAATCGTAATTTCTGCGGGGGAGAATGTGGTTTCTCAAACCGAGATCAACAATGTAGAACTTCTTGTTGACCTTCAGAAGCTGTTTTCCCACAATGTCGAAGCGCTCAGCAGGATAAAATATGAATGATTCTGTCAGCGCATCCACATAATCATCCACCGTATTCGGAGAAACTTTTCTGCCGGAAGAAATCAGATAGTCGGTAATGCTGCGAATGGAAACAGGGCTGCCCACCACGCTTGCAAGGTATTTGGCAATTGATTTCAGCAGGGCAATGTCTGTAATTTTCCGCTTGCTCGGCTCGCTTTCGCGCCGCACCTGCCTATCTTCGATGTCTTTCACGATAACGGTATTGTAGATGCCCTCCAAATAGGTTTCTACTTTTGCTGTCGTGCGCCCCATCCGAGCGACGTAAGGCAGTCCGCCGCATTTCAAGTACTCCGCAAATCCGCGCTCCTCGTCCATCCCTGTAATCGTCAGAAATTCTTTCAGCGAAAGCGGGAGCATCTTAATCTCCACATAGCGCCCTGTCAGAAGCGTGGCAAGGTCGCCAGAAAGCGTGTACGCATTAGAGCCGGTGATGTAAATATCCACATTGGGCTTCACATACAGACTATCCACGACATTTTCAAAGTCAGCAACCTTTTGAATTTCATCAAGAAAGATGTAGGTGTTTTTTTCGGGAATCAGCCGTTCTTTCAGATATGCGTACAGCTTTTTGTAATCCAGCAGTTCCTCATACTCCAATTCCTCGAAGTTTATCGAAACAATCTGCGCATCTGCAATGCCATTCTCCTTGAGCCAAGTTTGATACTGCGCCAGCAATGTGGATTTTCCGCAGCGGTGAATGCCGGTCACGGCCTTGATAACTTGTTCGTCCTTCCAGCCAATCAGCTCGTCAAGATACTCTTTTCGCTCTACCACTGAATACACCTCCTGCAAGAAGTATCTCTATTATAGAACAGAATATTCTCGAAGTCAATATAGTATTCCGAAATCGGAATTTTTTTACGTTTTCATGCGATTGTATTCTCAATACAAATCAATCGATACTGTTTTCAAATGAGAATGCGCCAAGATGCGCCGTGAATCTTTGTATTCTGGCTAACGCGAATGAACCCCAGCATACCAGCACTGCGCATAGTATCCACAGACTGTTATTAATCAGCGCTGCAAAGTCGGTCGAATTCTAAAAGTTTTTGCATTGTAGTGCATTTACTTTATTTTTTCGCCGATTTATGCTACGATGGTATCAAATCCGAAAGCCTCATCAATCGGCTGCTCAACGAATAATCACTGCATTTTCAGAGACACGTTCTTTGAGTCCCCGACGTAGAATGTACCTATTATAATAGGTAGAAACTCATCCAGAAATGACGAAAAGAGCCCGTCAGCACACCGTTA
>ERZ1106963.4528-NODE-4528-length-10220-cov-3.094442_pt1 | contig 10220 bp, 15 predicted proteins | sample MGYA00403681_ERZ1106963 | MGnify/ENA primary metagenome ERZ1106963 (study PRJEB35170, sample SAMEA104062407) | human gut metagenome | biome: human gut; feature: human-associated habitat; material: faeces | place: Denmark | collected 2012-05-03 ...
CTCTTCGATCTCTACGGCAATTTGCAGGGCATACGCGCGCAGTGGTATGAATATGTGACGTCCCCGATCTTCGTGACGGAGGACGCCGGCGCATACGCGGCGTTAAGCGATTATGTCGGGATAAATATCGGTGAGAAAAACGAGGCTTTGAAATGGCGGGTGTTATGGGACGAAACGTTCGGGGGAACCGGCTCTGCGAATTTTTATGTTTTCGGAAAAGATTATAATCGGCTTTCAGAACGTGATACATGGGGCGGAACGACGGCGACGATGAACGGCGAATATGTTCCTCAAATCTCTTGGCTGTTTTCGACGGGCAGTAAAAGTTATAACGACTATCAGGTTTCCGGTGCAGCAATAGAAACGTGGGCACGGGGGTATTCGGAAAAATACGGTAAAGATAAAAATATTCTCGGACGGTATTCGGAAGAACTATTTGACGAATCAATTGACGCGGATCGGGTGCAGTATCTTGAAAATCCAAAAGCGAAACGCGGAAAAATAATTCGTGACTTTGACGCGCGGGACGAGTTCAATATGCTTTCATACAACGATACGCACGGAAAATGGGATAAATTTTTCGACTACTTCGGGAATTGGTGGAATATTCCGGACGAACACGGAAAGACATACCGCCCGATCTCGGAAGTGACGGCGGAAGCGTTGACGCAGGAAAAAGGCGCGTTTTGTTCGGATTGGCTGGTAAATGAAAACGACTACGATACCTTCAAATCGTTTTGCGATACGGAGATCAAAGCGGGAAATCATCCGTTTGTGTTCCGATTCGCCCGGACGGATTACTATAGCTCTCCTGCTCGTTATGATCTTGTAGCGAATTTTGGGGAGACGGGTTATACGCTTTCAGATCAGGACGGGTATGTGGCGCAACAATCGGTATTTCTGGATTTTACGATGATCCACCTGAAATTTGTAAAAGGCGAAGCGGAAACGATTATTCCCGTGGCGATGAACCCGATCGATATCTGGAACGCGGTCGATCCGCCGATTGATACGCAAGAGGATTGGTTGTCGCTCTTGAAAAAAATCGGAATGGCAATTTTAGGGATTGCAGGGCTTATATTGGTCGCTTGGCTCTTAACGTTGTTTTTCCCGATCATCTGGACGGTAATAAAAGCGATATTCAAGGCTCTGTGGTGGCTCGTCTCGGCGCCGTTTAAGGCGATAGGAAATGCGATTGATAATAAAAAGAAAAAATAACGTGAGGGAGCTATGGCGCGATATTATCTATTTTTAAGTGTTCCCGTCGGGATAGACCGCGACAAGCTCGGCTTGGAACTATGTATTTTACATAACGCTTTTGATTTTCTCTCGAAAGATAAAAAGTATTACGCCGTAATCGGGTATGAATATTCGGGAAAAACGCTTGTTCAGGTGCACCTGGACGTGACGGGAATAAACCTCGAGGAATTTATCGACCGTAAGCAAAACCGCTTCATAACCGAAAATTATCCGCGTTTCAGGCTCTGGACGCTTGCGAAAGGATATATCCTTTCCGCCGACGAGACGGCTTGGGAAAATCATAAATATTTGGAAAACGGGTGCAGGGACGTGTTTACATGGAAAGGCGAAGGGTATCGGGCGCGGGACGAGGAAATTAAATCCGTATATGAGAAATATAAGGACAAAAAACCCGAACTGCGGCCGAAGCCTAAAACGAGACGAATACCGAAATATTGGAAAAGTAATATCGTGGTAGAGTCTAAAGTTGAAACAAAAGATATGGATTGAGGTTACTATGCCGAAGAAACAGCCGAAATTTCATTGTAAATCGGACGCGCAGAAAAAGGCTATCCGTAAAAGCTATGCCGTGAAAGCAAAACAAAAACGAGTGGAAGCTCCATACCCGCATTTTCGGTATTATAAAAAGTCTCAACACCCTGCTTTAATCGTCGGAGAGCAGAAAGGCGCAAAGACGAATAAACAAGGCGTTGAGGTTGAAACGGACGAATACCGGTATAGAAAAGTTATGCACGGGGAAAAGGACGGCGATAGAAAGAATGAAAAAGTTTATCCAAATCCGAACCCGAAAGACCCCGAACCGATGTACATAGGAAAACGGGTGCGACACGATGATAAAGAGAATTTTAATGAAATTCCTTTACCGTGGAAATATCCGAAAAAATAGCATGAAAAAAAAGAAGCACCCCACAAGAGGCTTTACCCTCTCGCAATATCCACCCTAAAGGCTTCTCGGCTTCTTTGATATTATTATACTCTATCGGTTATCAAAAGTCAAACAATTTTTTAAGGATTTGAAGAAAAGCGGGAATTATGGAAAAGAGACGTATAGACAAAAAGCGGGTATGGATCAATATAGCGACGATCTCGGGGCTGCTCCTGGTCGTGCTTTTGATTTTGTATATCGCATATATAGCGAAAATGCAGTCGAGTGAAATAATTCCGACATCGGAACTACAAGGAAGATTATACGCCGACGAGACGGGCGACGTGCAGTTACGGTTTTACGCAGCGGATAAAATCCTGTTCAAAGACAAAGAGGAACGGCGCACGTTTGAGAAATACGAGTATAAGGACGGTATATTATTATTCCGCGAAACAACGGAAACGTATAAATTTTTGTTGTTGACGAAAGACCGGATTTTTTACGATAACGGGAGAGAGGTATTATATTTGGTATGGTACGAATAAACCGACGATTAAGATACAAGGGACATATAAAGGGCGGTCATATCCTTTGCGGACTTGTCACGCTGCTGTGTCTGTGGTTTACCGTCTCGCGGTTCCCGAATGCGATTCCGCGTCTTATTCTTGCATTCCGCGATCTGGGTGTGTCGGTCGCGTATTTTTTTACCGTGCCGTACGGGATAGAAGGAATAACGCCCACGGTAACGGAGCTACCGACATTCGGGAACGGCGGCAGCGGCGGAACTGTCCCTTCGGTTCCGCTGCCGGTGGAGTGGAGCAGCGCGAAAATAAAGTTTGTCGCGTTCTGGAAAATGTTCATCAACGGCGACCTGTTCAAAGGCTTTTGGGAAAACGCAGCGTTATTCCTGCCGTTGTTGGCTCCGTGTCTCACGCTGTTGGCCTGTTTGGTGCTCGTTTTAATCTGTATCTATAAAAAGTCTGTCGGCGGGCATAATAACGACTATGGGCAGGACTCGAAAGCGGTTAGAAATTGGAAAGGCTTTTCCCGGCATACGCTTTTTCCGTTGAAAGAGCGAATACTCGATATAAGAAACTTTCTTGAGGATAATGTCTTTTGGTTAAAAATCTGGGCTTTTATCTGGCTGATAAATTTTAACCTGATTTCTTTAGTCGTGGATTTTTTGGCCTGGTATTTCTATTTTGCCGCTAGCTTTGACGTGTTGAATATCTGGTTCCAGGTCTATAAAATGGCTCGTGATTTGTGGCCGATGATAAAATTTATTCCCGTTGTGTTTTGGGTCGGGTTGGTGCTGTGGCGACTGAATAAGAAGCGTTTCGATACGGCCAAACGCCGGCTGCGGGTCATGGAGCTGGATAACTGCGATTTTATCATGTCGCAGCCGATCTCGCAAATGCTGGTCGGCTCTCAAGGCAGCGGCAAGACGACGGAAGCGACGGACACCGTGTTGTCGATTCAGAATATGTTTCGGGATAAGGCGTTTGAAATCCTTATCAATAACGATCTGAAATTTCCGAATTTTCCGTGGATTAATTTTGAAAACGATCTTCGGATAGCGATAGACAATCATAGGATATTCAATCTCTATACGGCTCGGGAATGGGTCGCGGCGGCTGCTGAAAGCTTTGAAAAATTCCCGTCCGTGTGCACCTGCTTCGGTTACGATTATAGGCATTATCCTTTAATCTATAACGACGGCTTAAATCAAAGAAATCTTTTCGAAGTTCTGGACAGCTACGCTCGGGCGTATTTCGTCTATCTCGTTCAATCGTCATTGATTTTTTCAAATTATCCCGTGCGTACGGATAATATCATGCTGGACGAGGGCAATCTGCCGCTTTGGAATACGGATTTCCTCAATCGGAACCCCGAAACCCGGGAAGTATATAGTCGGTATTCCCATATCCTCGATTTCGATTATATCCGTTTGGGGCTTACGGTAACGAATGATCCCGCGCATAACAATGCTTTTGAATTCGGGATCATAGATATCACGGAGGTCGGGAAAGAACGGGGGAATACCCTTGAAAACAAGCGATACGAAAAGGACGAGAAAAACGCGAACCCGCTCACGGATATGATGAACGCGTATATTAAACTTTGCCGGCATTTGGCGACGATAGACGGATTCCCGTTTATCATGTTTATTTGCGACGAACAGCGTCCGGAAACCTGGGGCGCGGACGCAAGAGACCTTGCCTCGGTCGTGCGGATAGAAAAATCCGAAAAATCCCGGCTGGCCGTGCCGTTCTTTCATTTGGAAGAAAGCTTTTGCGATTGGGTATATAATAAATTTTTCTATCCCTACGGGGATTATCGTTTCCGGCGCGGGGATTATTGTTTGCCGATGTATTTTTTGCATTGGTTCGCGGCCAAGGTGAGACTGTTCCGGGAATACATGTACGGGAAATACGGCTATAAGCGTCAGCATGTAACGATAGAAAAGGGGACGTTGGACGGCATGAAAGAAGATAGGATTTATTATCTGGTGCACCGAAAAATCTACGCCGACCGGTTCCCGACTGACTGTTATTCGGGCTTCTTTGCGTTCCGTACGTCGATTGCGGAAATCGGGATCGAGGAAATGCCGGAATATACCGGAGAGCTCGTCGGTATGGACGAATGGGCGCAACAAAAAAGCTATCTGATCGCCGGCATGACAAAGTCTTGTATTCAGCTTCAAGGCGGACAAAAGGCTGCGTAAGTAAAAAAAATCCGTTTCGGAAATAATTCCGGGACGGATTTTTGTATTTAAGAATAAAGTTGCTTTAAGAGTCTTTGTACGTTGAATTGGTCAAGGGCTTGCAACTTTCCGAGTTTATGTATAAAATCTTGTTTTTGAAGTGGTAATAATTTTGAAAGCCGTATTGTAGATTCTTTTTTTAATCCGGCTGTTTCCCATTCGATAATTTTATATTCTCCTGGAAAATCATTTCGGGGCGCATGACTTGTTATTTTTGCTGAAATAAAGATAGCTGTGTTGTTTTGAAGAATGAGAACGGGTCTGTTTTTTATAACGTTTGGGTTGTCTTCAAAACTAACCTTTGCAAGCCATATTTCCCATTCATTCATAATCGTCGTCCTCCGCGTTGTTGTCTTCTTTGGGGAGAACTAAAACATTGTTTTCGTTTCTGAATCCTGTAAAATTATCGGCGGATAATTTGGGCAAATGGAAAGTGGAGATACACGGTTCTTGTTCGTAGTAATTTCGGATTAGTTCTAACGGTATAACGATGTCGCTTATATAGTTTTTATAAACGGTTGCCCACGGGCCGCTTTTTTCGTGCGTCATATCGGCAAGCTTTGTTGCGGAGTATTTTCCGAACTCGTTGTAAACGTCGATTAAAAGCTGTATGTCTCTTTGCGAGAAGTTCTTTGAGGAAAAATCGCCTGCGGTATCGTTGATGGGATTATACCCGCAAATTCGGAAGGCTTTGTATATGCTGGGAACAACGGGACCGTGCTGCCATGCTTGAATTTCTTCTTCGAAAAGAGGTTCGCCGTATTTTGTTAAACTCCACGCTTGTGCAAAATATAAGAGCTTATTAAGCTTCATATTTGTAATACTGCCTTCGTTTTCGCTGTTTGCAATTTTTATGAAAAAATTTGCAATCTCTAAAGGTTTTAACATAATATTTTACCTCCTTGTCTTTGTACTATTATATTATACCCATTTTATAAATTTGTCAACAGAAAAGAGAAAAGTTTTTTTTATATGTTTTTTATTTGTTCCATTGTTCCCAGGCTCGTGCCCATGCTTCCCGTTCTCGGCGTTCCGCTTCTTCCTGAAAGTTGCGTCGGTGTTCCGCTTCGTATTCGGCAAGGGTTTTCCCGCGGTTGTTGGTCGCAAGGATTGCAAGCCTTTGTAAAATTGTTTCTATTGTTCCGTAGGTAGTCATGACCGTTACTCCTTTTGTTCGTTGTTTAAGAGTAGATAGAATATTTCTTTAAGGTCGTTGATATCGTCTTGGAGCTGTTCGGGAAGATAATTTAATATTTTGCTTATCGTTTTTAATTGCGGATTTGAAATTGCGTGTACGCTTAAAGCCTGTATAAGTCGTTTTGCGTTGGATATTTTCCATTCTTTATTTCGCATGATTAAAAATTCCTTTCCCCGTGTAGCCGATAGGACAGCTTATTTTTTTTGTATAATGTTATAATTCCCCGGGAGGTCGGATCTATTTTATACTTTTGCGTATGTATAGATTAATATTCGCATTGGGTAAGGATATGATATCCCTTGGGGTGCTGGCGCGTGTAGAGAAAAATTATATGCTGTTTGACGTATTCCGCTTGGTCGTCTGTTAGGCCGATCAGATCTCCGTTTTCGGTGACGTCTCCCGCGCAAATAATCAGGTTCCCTACGAGCCGAACCTCTCCGAGATTTGATATAGCGGAGATTTTCGGGTTTTCGACGAGCAGACCTTCGTCGTCATATATGATACGGAAATACCGTTTCCCGATTTTTCGACGCATAATATCGATTGCATTGCATTCGATAAGGTCGTAATAGGTCTGTAAATCATCTTTTATTTGCCGCGCTTCGGGCGGCTGGTTGTCTGCTACGTTCAAATAAATTACTTGCATTTCGTTTTACCTCTCCCATGATTTTTTATCTATGTCTTTTATCGCTTCCGTGTTCGGGTACTCCTTGCGGAGTTCCTCAAACCGTTTTAGAGCTTTGGCTCGTTCTTTTCCGTCAAAAGTTTCCTCTATGACGTTATCAGGGGTCATGTTCGCGGCTTCGTCGTATATCTTCGACAGTGTAACGGTATAATATTTTTTGTTTTTCCAGCTGTCTATACTCCGTTTGATTTTGATTTGCAGACGGTAGGAAGCGGCGCAAATCTCCTGAGCCCGGGCGAAAAGCGTTTTGCGGTACTCTTTCAGCGTTTCGATATATTCAAGCATTTCGGAAATCGTCCGCCGGGCGCGTTCGTCCTCGCTCTGGATATGCTTCATATCCGTTATACAGTCCGCGCGGGTGCAGTATAGGTTTATATGTTCGTTCATTTCTCGCGCGGGGCTTCCGTATCTTCGGAAAAGATTATCAAGTGTTTTCATGTCTTATCCTTTCCGACGGACTTGCCGCCGTCGGTCGGCTGTTTGGTTTTAATATCTTTTATATCTCGTTTTTACTTCGAGCCGTTGTATTGGAAATAATTTATTTTCGTCGGCGTCGAATGGTTGCACCGTTTCATATATGCTTTGATTTTCATAATCGGCATAGGCAATATTTTTTGTCCCCTCGACGATAACTACGATATAATTGCATTCGTCTAAAACATAATCCTTGTTAATATTCAACTTATACAAGTCTATTTCGCTTAAAATCTGGTATTTCAGATTTGAAATTGCGCGGCGTTCGATTGCGCTTGCTTGGTGGGGCTGTGCCTGTAAATACTCTTTTGAAATCATAATTTTTAATCTCCTTTCGGGAACGGCTCACGCCGCCCCCGTTAATTTTTTCGTTTCGTCCTTGCGCTTCTTGATTATCTCGCTTCCGTAGGTCTCGCGGATTTCGTCCAAAGTCATTTTGTGTTTGTTCTTTTTCGGGTTCTCGTCCGTCCATGCCCACGCCCGTTTTTTAGAGCAGTAGAAGAAGCCAAGCGCTTTCAAATCGTCTTTGCAGGAATACGCATTGAACGCCCACAGCCAGCACCCGCAAAGCTCGAGATCGATGTTGAAATTGATGACGGCGTTTATAATATCGCGGAACCTGTCGGGCGCGTTCGTGTCGGCGTTCTCGCTCTGATACGTTTCACCCGTTGCGCTCTTGTGCGTATTTCCGACACGCTTTTTTAATTCATCGTATTCCGCATTGATTTGTTGCATATCTTCAACCCGTCCGCCGTGGTCGGGGTGGTGGAGCATAGCTAATTTTTTGTATTGGCTGTAAAGCTCCTCAACGGTTTCCACGTTCTTGAAAAATTTGTAAATCATGAGTACACCTCGCAAAATTTATTTGCCCGTCCAGCCGATAGCACAGCCGTTTGCTTTAATAATCGAGTTTGTATGCGTCTTTGTTTTGCCTGTCCATTAAATATAATTCGCATTCGCCGTCAGTATCGCGTTTTCTCCATGCGCAAAACTGATTAATAATACCCGGCTTTATCTCGTCAAATTCGGCGATTGTTTCCCCGTCGGGGTTTTCGTAAAAATCTACAAGAGCAAATCTTTTTTTCATTTTCGTTTTTCTCCTTCGAGGTCGGCCGCTTGCCGTTCCCTCATCTCATCTTTGTACTTATATTATATCATACATGCAAGATAAAGTCAAATAAAAATATCATAAATGGACGATAATGATAATATATCAAAATATCTTGCATATATGATAATATTTAACGTTAAAATGTTAAAACTTGGAAAGAGGAAAAAGCTGTTGATTTTTTTGTTCTCGCCGTGATATAATAAGGGCACTAAAAAAACGGAGGACGGCGAATCATGGGAGAGCGAAGCGAAGCGCAAAAAAGAGCGGATAAAGCATATAGGGAAAAGGTAAAAGGAAGATATCAAAATTTTCAAGCTTCTTTACAAACTGAGGAACTCGACCATATCCGGGAAGTTTTAGACGCGCATAAAATCGGAAACGCGGAACTAATCCGACGTGCGGTGGCTCGTCTGGAACGCGGGGAAGAACTTTAATTCCGACCGCTTCGACAAACATAAAAAAAGCAGTTCCGACGTCGGAACTGCGACCTTTCGCGGCGTAACCAAAATAAAACACTAAACAAAAACCCACCTTCCATTTAAGAAGCCCAGCCCGTTAAGAAATCGGGGGCAACGCCCCGTAAGCCCTTCCAGGGGCCGATTTTAGGGCTAAATAGCGAAAGCGTAGGCAGAGCCGTGAAAGATAAAAACACATAAGGAAAATAATACAGACGCTTGCGCATGCAAGCGCGTATAATTTTACCGCAAATGCAAAACTACCTGCGTGCAAGGGCTGTGCCCGACGCAGGTAGTTTTGCGGTAAAACTTTTTTAGATACAATTGTTTGACGAAAATAACGAAGGGTAAAAAAGGGTATAAAAAAATATTCTCAAAAAGCACTATATTTTGCGACTTTATTTATATATAGACACAATATATTGTGGTGTATGGGGATTGGTTATTCTTCGAAATCGTGTTATGCAGGAATGCATACAAGGGTTCAAATCCCTTTCTCTGCGCCAAAGAGAGCGTAAGTTGAACATTGTTTGACTTACGTTCTTTTTATATTAAAGTTAATAAAAAAGCAAATCTTTATCTATAAATCAGTTGTATTTATAAGCTTGAGGCGTGATGCTATGAAAAAGGCAATATTATATATTCATGGAAAAGGCGGGAGTTATTTAGAGGCAGAAGCGTATAAGAAAAATTGTGCAGGCTTCGATATTATCGGAGTGGACTACAAGGATTATTTTCCTTGGAGCGTGGAAAAACAAATTAAAACAGCTTATGACAAAGTGCATAAAAAGTATAAACATATTTGTTTGCTTGCCAATAGTATAGGGGCTTATTTTGCTATGTACGCATTACAAAATTGTCAATTGGAAAAAGCTCTTTTTATTTCTCCCGTATTAGATATGGAAAGGCTTATTTTGGATATGCTGGAAAAGGCAAACGTATCGGAAAAAGAACTGCAAGTAAAAGGAGAAGTTTCTACTGAATTCGGAGAAACGCTATCCTGGAAGTATTTATGTTTTGTCAGAGAAAACCCCATTGAATGGAATATTTTCACCGAAATTCTTTATGCGGGAAAGGATAATCTTACATCCCGTGAGACAGTAGAAAATTTTTTTGAAACTCACAATGCTGCGCTTACGGTAATGGAAAACGGAGAGCATTGGTTTCATACGGAGGAACAGATAGCTTTTCTCGATGAATGGATGAAAAAACGGTTTGAATAGTTTAGCGTTTACTATATAGAAAGACACATGCAAAAGGAGAATAAAAATTTCTCCGAACAGCATGTGTCTTTTGTTTCTGAAAAGTATTTCTATATCTCGCCCGCCGCTTTATTTCATAACAGAAAAAGCGGGAACGGGAGAAAAATTTAACTGAATTAAACCGTTTCTACGTTTATCAGGCTGGA
>ERZ1106963.4545-NODE-4545-length-10184-cov-7.472505_pt1 | contig 10184 bp, 20 predicted proteins | sample MGYA00403681_ERZ1106963 | MGnify/ENA primary metagenome ERZ1106963 (study PRJEB35170, sample SAMEA104062407) | human gut metagenome | biome: human gut; feature: human-associated habitat; material: faeces | place: Denmark | collected 2012-05-03 ...
TCCCCACCCGGCCAAACAGACCAAAACTATCCTTTTTCACCACACACTCAAAACACCCCCAAAACGCCCCTCCCTGCGACTATACACGTTCTTAATATATATGAATGATAAGAATAATATATAAGGGGGTGTACTCATAGCAACCACCCGAGTTTTTGTGAATGTAATCGGAACCCGTAGTGTGTGCGTGTGCGTGTGCGTGCGTGATCGTTGGGTCTGGGTGAAGCGGGTTGCGGAGGTCTCATCCTGGCAGGCTTTCGGATGGTAAAAACTTATGGTGTGTTTGTTTTGCATAAGAACAAACGATGAAGAAAGTTTGTGAAATGCTTGCGTGGTATAAAATCTTATACTATCTTTGTAATAGAGAAAGGGAGGATCAGGTATCACACCCATCGAAGTTAATGAGACAAACATTTAAAGCCATGAAAAAGAACCAAACGAACAACTCCACCAACTGGAAGAACGAAGTAAATGAAATCCGGGCACGTCTGGAAGCCGTTAAAACGCGGTCGTGCTGGGATCGAGGCGTGAAAGGTTTTGCGCTCAATCTGCTGAGAAGCTACATAGACATTTGCGAGTATTGCGATAACAACGGCCGACCAATTCCGGAACTCAATGAAGAAACATTATTAAACGGTGCGGACGACTGGAACGCCTATTGTTATGGCGGGGGCGCGCTGATCTACGACGGGGATATAGCAAAAAACCTCTGCACTCCCTCGGAGTTAAAACGCACCGACAACGGCAACAAAGCCCCCAACGATCGGGAGGGCTGGCAGGACGTGCAGGCCCGCGCGTATTTCCAGGCGTATAGAATGTTAATGTCTTGTATTTGCTAACCCCCGAAAGCCATGAAAACAAGAAAAGAGGCCGCCCGTGAATTATGGGCAATATATTGCGCCTACGAGGTGCACCCCGTGAAACTTGCTACAATTTACCGCCGCATTTGGTTCGATGGGTCTAACTGGAGGCTGATAGGATACGCGCACGATTATATAGCATAATAACCCCGGAAATAATGAATCAGAATTATAAACTTACATTGTATGCCGTTCAGGTATACGGCGTGCGGCTCTCAGACTACCACGAGCCGCGACCCGTTGAAATACTATGCAACAGCGAAGAAGAACGAAATACAGTTCGGGAAAGGGCAAAAAATGGTAACCTTTATGACGAATTTAATTGCTACTATATCAGTGAAGAAGAGGCGCGCCGCTCGATAGATTGGGCATTATTCATACTTAATATAATATACTCGAACCATGAAAAGCACTAACAATACCATAAAGGCCGCCGCGCTGGTGGTACTCACGGCTTTATGCTGCTGGATCCTGTTCCGAAGCACGCTGCGGGTAGAATCGGTACACAGGACGGAGAGCGGGTACCTCGTCGAAGTTTCAGCACTCGGCGGGATGGAAATACACGAATGCAGTTTATAAACACAAAAAAACCAGAAGCTATGACACACGTTAATTTCATTACCTCGGGCGCTGCCCTTACCGACACCCAAGTAGCCCGCATCAGGGAAGAGATCGAGAATACCCGGTTCCGTTCCGCTTGGGACAATGGTGTAAAACTGTATGCGCTGGACATCCTCGGCGACTACTCCAAAATGCTGGATTACGCGAAGGAAACAGGGGGTTATACGCCGCGATTTATCGAAACTACTTTGCTGCTGGGTGCTGAGAACTGGATGGCATACAGCGAGGGAGGTTGCTCGCTCGTGTGCAGCGCGGACATAGCCAAACGCTTGTGTAGTCCCTCGGAGATGAAGCGTAAAACGAGCCGATCGGGAATGATTATGCCGCCGACCCGGATCGAAACATGGATTCAGGTACAAGGGCGGGCACTAAATCAGGCATGGCGACTGCTTCGGGGTGCGGCGCTGACAGTATACAAGGCATAAGCCCACGAATGACAGCGGACATAACAATTATATCAAATTAAAAATCAATTAATTATGAAAACAATGAACGAACTGGCAGAAAGGGCGTACGCCTTTACCCAGGAGATGCCCCAGGACACGATAAGCGCGATACATATTTTCCGCGAGACGCAGGAGATCGGGGCGTACGTGAAGTATAGCTACGAGGCCTTGAGGGCTATCGAAGAGATCGCAGTACGCCGATGCCGCGGCGTAAGTACGGCCCTCAGGGAAGGCGTGATAACCATCCAAATACAGGAACAGGATTTGCGGATATGGATAAAAATCGAGTAAGGCAGCTACTCGCCCTATGGGCGGCAGTGCTGGCAGGAATGGCCGCCTTTGCGGCGGTCGTCCTCCTGCACCTTCAGAACAACGCATTTTAACACACAGTATACGCCATGAAAAACAACATCGAAAACGGGATTTATATTCCCGACGACACACGCAGGCTTTTCACCCCGACAATAGTTTACACTAAAAACCTAATAATATGGCAACGCTTTACAAAGAAGGAGTAGAGGGTAAATACAAATGGCTGACCCCTAAACAAGCCAAAAAATACGGCATTCCGCCGGAATACAAATTGATGGAGGAAACCGTATTGTCACACCTTGCAAAGATATTGCAAAAAACAGGAGCCAAGCCGTCGGTCGTGTATTCGCTTTTCACGGATGAAACAGGATGCAAAAGGATAACGGGCCTTTGTTTTGGCATCAAAGACGGCAAGGATTATATGTTTATATACCCAACCGACGGGGACAACGATAAAATTTCGTTGCACAAACCCCTGCGACCTTTCCCCGGATTTAGTTTGATGCCATACGAAGAGAGGGAAAAGATTATGCCGCAGCCTATCACAAAGGATTCAAGCCCCGAAGATTTGGAGCGGTGGAGGGAATACAACCGCATCGAAGAGAGACGGCACGACGCCGAATTTGTCGAATATTTAAAAACCAAAAAACAATGAAATGGGTCGAAGCGGCCAAAGAAGGCCAGGATTATGTCCTGAGCGCCGAACTGAAAGAAAAGCGCGACACTATCGAAGCGGAAGCAGCGGAGGTGCTGAAGAAATCGGGCGCCACGCCGTGCACACTCTACGGGATCGCCGACGGATCACCCGTCGTCTCGTCGGTAGAAATAGGGATCAAGGACGGGGAGGACTATATGTTGTTGCATCCATGCGCGAGATGGTGGAAGGTAGCGGAATTCAAACTACTGAAGATGCTGCCCGTGTATCCCGAATGCGATGGCTATTCGGACGTATGCAACGATGAACCCGCATGTATTACCAAGGATTCCACGGCGGAGGACGTGGAAGCCTGGCGGGCGTTCAACCAAAGACGCGCCGAAAGATATGAGCAGGCGCGGCAATTGGCGATAGCCAATTATAGGGTATACAACGAAGCGATGGCCCAAGTGTGCCCCGGGTTTAAGGGATCGGGGCCGGGTTACACGCAGACTTCATCGGTAATTCGTTCCGGCATACATTTCACGGCTCGATATTATAAGCATGAAGGGACTACCTTCTGCATGGAGTTGAAGCACGGGACAAAGGCCACCCCGGACGGGTTCAAACTGATTTCCGCAAACTACTACGGCAAGGAGGGGCACGAACGCCTAAGAAAGGATATTAACTTCCTCGACGAGATCGACGCGGCGATAGAGGAGGGGGATATGTCGCAAGCGCATCAACTGGTAGGCGACTGGAGGAAGGAACTGGACGACTACCTCGCGTTAAACGAAAAAGAATGCGGTACTCATGATGACGGAGCGGGAGACGAAGCAGCAGTTGCAAAAACGAAGGAATGACGAGTTTGTACAAATACTCAGACGGTATGCCGATCAACACGACAGCGTAATATGCTGGCGAAACATAACTCCCTATTGCATTCGGGTTTACCAGCGCTTAAAATCATGGGGGAGTGTGTGGGAGCCGGGAGAACTGAAACCCAAACGCGCGCTGATCTATTCGGGTGCCCGCCGTCAAATACTGGACTTGTACCCCCTTGGCCTGAAATTCCATGCCCTTCGGTTCAACGGGCGCGGGATAATAAGGGGAAGATGGGAGGATAAAATTAACCAATTGCTAAATATGAGCATACAAGATGATAACACGAACGACCTATAAAACACGACAAGAGTGGTTACATGCGCGCAACGACACCCCCGTTATCGGGAGTTCCGACGTTGGGACGATTATGGGGCTTAATCCCTATATGACGCCGTACCAGTACTGGCGCGTAAAGAAAATGGAGACCTTGGAGACCGCGGCCGAAGAGGATAACGACAGTATGATCCGCGGGCGCTTCAAGGAGGACGCGATTGCCCGCATGTTCGAGCAGGTGACCGGGGAAAAGATCGTCAAACGATCCGAGCAGATCGAGGTGTACCGCAATGACAAATACCCGTCCTACATGCAGGCAGCGCCCGACAGGGAGGTTTTCGCCGCGGGCAGGAGTACCCGGTATATCCTGGAGTGCAAGGACACGAAAATGCACCTGCCGGAACTGACGCCCGAGACGGTGCCGATGCTGTGGTACACGCAGATCATGTACCAAATGGGGATCATGGAGCGCGATGCGGCGTACATAGCCGCGGAGGAGGGAGGCAAGCGGCTCGTGTATGCGCTATTCGATTTCGACCGATCCAAATTCGCCTATATCGTGGAGTACTGCCGGGATTGGTTCGAAAGGTACATTTTGGGCGACGAAATACCCCCGGTGGAGACAGGCCAGGACGTTATACTGGCATGGCCTGTGTCGGAAGCCGCCCCGCGGGAAGCAGATGCGGAGATACGGGATATTATCGCGTGGGTGCGGGCGCAGCGGTCGAAGGTAGCCGCCATGCAGGCGGAGATCACCAAGGCAGAAGAGCGGGTTAAGGCGTATTTCATGCAGTACGACACCATAACCTACGACGGGCGACCGCTGGCTACATTCAAGACTGTAACAAGCCGCAGGCTGGATTCGAAGGCATTAAAGGCGGACAATCCGGACATATACGCCAAGTATGTAAAGGAGAGTACGACGCGGCAATTATTATTCAAATAACATGAAGACGAAGCGAGAAATAACAGCACGGGAATACGAGGAGGTAGCAAGCCGCCTCACGGACGCCATCAACGGGAATACATACTTCTCCGACAGCATCTCGGGCGAAGGCTGGCGTTTCACCCCCTCCGTTATGGTGTATTGGCACACCGATACACTGGGATCGGGAGAAAAGGAAACGCGGATGGAAAAACTGGTGTGGATATGGTGGGAGTTCCACACGTTCGACGCGGAGGGTGACGAGGTACTAAACGATTTCAAAACATCAACCTTAGAGCTTTTTTTAGGAATATGACAACCATAACAGACAAGAACGAACGCGCAATGCGCGAGGGGATGGTAGCCAAGACCGCCACCCCGAATTTGCAGGAGATGATCGCCCTGCTGGAGGACAAAAAAGGGGAGGTGCAGGCGCGCCTGCATGCGGTGCTCGGCGACAGGGCTCCGATATTCACGCAGGCCGTACGCAACCTGCTGGTGGCTCCCGAGAACAAAATGCTGCGGGAGTGCACGCCCAAATCCATCATGCGCTCGTGCATGGCCTGTGCAACAACGGGGCTTTCCCTCGATCCGGCATTCGGGCAGGCCGCCATCGTTCCCTTCACTGAGACTACGTACAAGAACGGGCAGCAGGTAGTCACCAAGAAGGCGGTGTTCATGCCGATGAAAAACGGGCTGGTGCAACTTGCCAACAATACCGGGATGATCCAGCGGTTGATGGCCGCTCCGGTGTATGAGGGGGACATAAAGTATCACGACCCCTTTACGGGCGATATGGAGTATAACCAGGAGCCGCACGAACGCACAAAACTGCTCGGATATGTAGCCTATCTTCGCTACATAAACGGCGGCGATCACTACCTGTACATGACGGTCGAAGAGCTGGAGGAGCACGGCAAGAAGTACAGCAAAAGCTACTACAACAAAAATGGTTTGTGGCAGAAAAACAAGCCTGCCATGTATGAAAAGACGGTCATCAAACGCATCTTGATGAAATGGGGTAGCATGGATGTAATGGCCAACTCGAAGCTTATCACAGCGCTAAAATACGACATGGCAACCCCCTCCTCGATGGATATGTCGCAGGCGACCCCCGAGTATGTCGACGGAGTGGACGACAATATTGCGGCCGTCGAAGAGCAGGAGGCCGTGGATGTGACTGACGAACCCGAAAAATAACAGAAAAAGATGAAGCCGAAGCAGAAAGAGACAGTAGTTACAATAGCCGAATACGCCCGCAGGTGCGGAATCACCTATCGGGGTGTGCAGATGCGCATTGCCAGCGGGCGAGTGAAAACAGTGAAATTCGGGGGCGTGGACTTCATAGATACGACAGTCTATCCTCCTATGCCCCGGCAAGACGTAAAAACTCATGAACGATGATATGAACACGGCGATGGAATGGCTCGTTGGCCTTGTCCTGTTCCCGCTACTGATGTTGTCGAACTTTATAGGATATGCGCTCGGCCTGCCTCCGCAGGCCGGGGGCGAATCCGAGGCTGAGGATTCGGATCCGACAGAAGCGGAAGCGCCGGAAATAAACGAGGAATTGCAGGCGGACGCGATACGAGCTCTCAACACTTTGGGCTTCCCCAAAGAAAGGGCAAAACAGGCCGTTTTAGAGGCTTTGAATGCCGATCCGGATGCAACCCTCGAAGAGATTGTAAAATGCGCCCTAAGGCGCCAAAAATAGGCAATATGAATGAATGCATATTTCATACGATTCCCGGAGTGCAGGGGGGGGGTGAAGTTTAAGCCCATCGACGAGTTCCCGGGATATTGGATCGGAGAGGACGGAACGGTGGTGTCTACGCGGCGCGGAGACCCCCATGTGTTGAAGGTGGATTACAATTCCGACGGGTACGTAAGGGTGCGGTTATTCAACCGTTTAGGGAGGTACAACTACTTTGTTCACCGCCTTGTAGCTGAAGCTTTTATCCCAAAAAGGGGGGGGGACAAAATCGTGGATCACCTTGATACGAACGTCGAGAACAACAATGCCTCGAATCTGAGGTGGTGCCGGGACATGAAGGAGAACATGGCCAACCCGCTGAGTGTAGCCAAAAGACAGCGGGCGGCAAACAGACGCAGCCGCGCAGCGAAGAGGAAAGCATACATAGAGGAGATCATGAGGCAGGCAATGACGGACACTCCGTTCTGATTTTTTTTGGAGAATGGAAAAATTTGTTTATATTTGCGGTGTGAATGCTCGGGCAGGGGCAAAATGCAACTTACCGCTTTAGTAGATACCGGGCTGCCCCCCGGTATCGAACGAGCGGTTTTTTTATTTAAACGAATATGAAAGAATCCATGGTAATACCTCGAAGTCTGCTTACAGCGACCAACCGTCTTTCGATGACCGAAAAAGGGGAGGTGCTGGATGCGATCATGCGATATGGATTCGACGGAGAGGAGTATAGCGGAGATTCGGTAGTGGTGGCTATGATATTCGACCTTACCAAGCCATACATAGACGAAAACAACAAGAGGTACGACGCTGTGGTTGAGAGGAATAGGAATAACGGCAAAAAAGGCGGACGTCCTAAATCCACAAAAAACCCAGAAAAACCCAGTGGGTTATTTTGGGAACCCAGAAAAACCCAGAAAAACCCAGACGAACCCAGACGAACCCAGAAAAACCCAGACGAACCCAGACGAACCCAGACGAACCTTGATACTGATACTGATACTGATACTGATACTGATACTGATACTGATACTGATACTGGTAGTATTATATCTTCTCGTACTGACGTACTCGAAGAAGCAGAGATAGTAACAGAGAGTATTAATAATCCTGGTAGAGACTATAAGCGCGCACGCGCGAGAAAAAAGCCAGAAACCCCGAATGAGGTTACATGGCGCGACAGCTTCGACGTATACCTGCAAGATTGCCGGGATGCATGGAAGCGATGGACGAACGACAGGGATTGGATGGACGAGCGAAAGCGTTTCAACCCGGGCGTCGACATTAGACTGACACTCGAAAAGGCCTGCAAGGAGTTTTGGGCCACGGAGGCCGGATGGCTGCACAAGAAAAAAGGCCGAAGCAAGACGATAGACTGGAAACGTATTTTCGAATTCGCAATATCACAAAAACAGAATAGGGTTTATGAAACAAAAGCAGGAAATAATCGCGGCACCGGAGGCCTTACCGACGAAGAACGCGCCATGTTCGAACGCATCGCATTCGGCACTACTCTATCCGGGAGAGGGGATGAGGACATGTAGGGCCATGTCCACGCCGATAAAATGCGCTCAGTCGGGAATGGAATCCCTGTCGGGGCTTCGGCGAATCCACGGAGACAAGCTCGTTATATCCTGCATGGCGCTATGGATCGACGACCTGCAATCGTTTCTCAACATATCCGCCAAGATGAGCAGGTTTCAAATCATCGAGACGTGTTCCATGATCCTGGAGGATTTCTACGCGCTAAACCTGGCAGACGTACGACTTGTGATGACGCGGGCCAAAAAAGGACAATACGGCGCATTATACGGGCGTCTCGACGGGCAGATAGTCTACCAGTGGTTCGCGGAATACTTCGACGAGCGGTGCGCAGAATGCGGCCGGACAGCAGACGCCGAGGCAAAGGTGAGGGATTCCCAGCTCGCGGCTATGTCGCCGGAGCAAAAAAAGAAGATTCTGGAATTATGGAGCAAACAAAAAAAATCACAAAAATGAAACAGGAGACAAAAGCAACCATCGCCTATTTGGCAGCAATCATTTTCGTTATCATCTGCATCGCATTGATGGCTGTGACCCCCGCGTATGGCCAAAATCAAACGGTGATAAAGGATTCCAAGGGGGAAGTGGTATACGTCAAAATCAAGACGGCCAGCGGGTACATTGTCAAGGACAAAAACGGCGTTCTGCTTTACACCGTGGTAGAGAACGACACGGAAAAGAGAGTTTACGACGCCTCCGGACGTCTAATTTCGGTAGAGAAAAAAGCGAAAAATTAACCTTTAACGAACGATAAAATGAAAGTCATAGTTACCTTTTCGGGTGGGAAAGACAGCTGTATGAGTTATTACGGATTATGCGAATAAAAAACAATCAACTATGGAAAACCAAGTAACGAGCATCGAGCAGTCGAAGCGGCTGATCGAGCTGGGAGTGCCCGCGGAGAAGGCGAGCATGGTGTGGGAGATGGATGAAGATTGCGCCCGATTGAAGATATGGAACACGGATGAAGAAACGAGGCGAATACTGCACAATAAGTATCCGGATTACTATGCCCCTGCCTTTACGGTCGCCAACCTGATGGGGCTGATTCCAGCTGAAATAACATACGGGAGATTGTATGTATCCCACCCGAAAATTCCAAGCGTCAAAAATGACTTTAATGTGTTTTACAAGAGGGTAGGGCGCGAAAAGGGGGCTATCAAATCTTTTAGGTCACCTAATTTAACATGGGCCTGTGCTATGATGGCAGAATGGCTTTTGTCTAACGGTTATAAACTGAATCTGTGATGAGACTACCTATTGAAGTTCACAATCCGCTTATCCCGTTCAAGGGGTTTAACTGGGTAACATGGCTTTTGTGGTCTTTTACCCGGAAGCCGATGGCGTGGAGCATGGACGAGACTACGCGCCGCCATGAAGGAATCCACTGCGCCCAGCAGATCGAACTGGCCGTGCTGTCCGCGGCAATCCTCCTGCCCGTCGCCATCAGCTACTCGTTCGCTTGGTGGGGCTGGGTGCTTACGGTGGTCGGCATTCTCTTCGCCGGATGGATTTGCTACGGCATTTCGTGGCTGATCGAAGTGATTATCCCGCCTTATCCGGGCGCGTACTACTACACCTGCTTCGAGACCGAGGCGTACAACCATGAGGATGATCCGGACTACTTGAAGCGGCGCATACCGTTCTGGGGCTGGATTTCCTGCATACCAAATCGGAAAGTAAAACACAAAAGATAACCAACCATGAAAACACTTTATCTCTGGGTTTCAGACAAAGGCTGGACACCCTTTCAGTACAATGAACTTTCTGAATTATCCTCCGAATTTGAGGCGCGCAATATCAAACTGGGCGACGGGTGCGAACTGGGCAACGGGTGCGAACTGGGCGACGGGTGCAAACTGGGCGACAGGTGCGAACTGGGCAACGGGTGCGAACTGGGCGACGGGTGCAAACTGGGCGACAGGTGCGAACTGGGCAACGGGTGCGAACTGGGCGACGGGTGCAAACTGGGCGACAG
>ERZ1106963.4549-NODE-4549-length-10175-cov-3.629941_pt1 | contig 10175 bp, 12 predicted proteins | sample MGYA00403681_ERZ1106963 | MGnify/ENA primary metagenome ERZ1106963 (study PRJEB35170, sample SAMEA104062407) | human gut metagenome | biome: human gut; feature: human-associated habitat; material: faeces | place: Denmark | collected 2012-05-03 ...
TGTTTTTTCGAATTCGTATATTTCACTATCGCCAATTCGTTTTTTCGGTTGGAATCGACAACGGTGCCCATTCGCGTTTTATCGCTATTGCCGTCTGTTCCATAAAAATATTTATCGTTCGAAACAATAAATTTTCCGTTCGGAATTTTTTGAGAAACATTCTTCCGTTGCGATTTTGGGCTGTTTGTCTTTTTCTCTGCCGGTTTTTAGTTTGTTTGCCTGCGCCGGATTTTTTCGTCGGCTTCACCGCGGTTTGACGCTGCGGGTTTATAGTTTTTTTCTTACCCGCTGCGGGTTTCCTCGCGGCGGGCTTTTTTGCGTTCTTCTGCTTGTTCATTTTTTCGCCTTCGTGCTCGATTTCTTTTTCTTAGCCGGTTTCGTTTTCTTCGCCGTTGCCGTCTTTCGCTTCGGCTTTATGATTCCCGATACTGTCAAAATTTTATATACGCCCGCTATAAGCGCCGTCAACGCTAAAATTCCCAATGCCACGCCTCCCAGGATCTTCAACCACTTCATGGCATTCGACCCGTTCAGCTTATCCCACGTTTTCTTGATCCATTCCTTCGCGTCGTTTAATGCGTTCTTGATCGCGCTGTCCGTGTCTCCCGCGTCGTCCGCTCCGTTCGTCGCCAGGTATGCGTTATCGCTTGTTCCGTCCAAGTAAAAGAAATAACTGTAATACATCGCGTTGTCGTCGTTCACGATCTCGCAGAACGACATTCCCACATACCCCAGCACAGACGTAATCACGCCTTTCGTCGTCAGGTTATCGAAAAATTTATACACCCCCGACCCGCTTACTTGCTTACCCTCGAAAATCGTCATGCACCCGTCCCCGGTGTTGTTCTTGAACCAATAATTAAGATCAGACACCTGCTCCTTGAATACCGCTACCGAGAAAAAGCCGTACAGGTTTTCACGCGTCACGTCATTCGAGTATTTGAAATAGTGTCTTTCCGGAGTATTCAAAAACAAAATAGACCAATCCTGCCCGTATTGCTTACACCAATCCGAATAAGAGCTCAGCGGGATTTTGATTTCCAGCATATTCCCGTCGTAATCGATTTGTTTCAGCGCCGCGTGCGAATACGAAAGCTCTGCCGTATAGGTGGAAATCCCGTCGAATTTCACCGTTATCTTTTCCACCGTCGCCAAACCTAAAATATCCAGGCTTTCAAGCCCTAAAATCGCTTTTATGTCCTCGTTCGTCAACGCATAGATGTTTTCGTAATCCCTGACCTTGACCGTTCCCGAAAATACTTTCTTTTCTGCGAAGCACGGTTTCGCGTCTTTCTCGCCCGTACGGATCCGATAGTCCTTATAGTTTTCAAGGTACTTGATTTTCAGATTCCAGCTGTCCGTGAACTCTATCGCGACCGGCAGCACCTCTTTTTCCGTCGTACTCGTCCGCACCTCTATTTTTGCGTTTCGGTAATCCTCCGCATTCGTCACCGTCAGCTTATCGGGTTTGGAGGTGGAAATTCCTTTCACTCGATACCCCGAAGGGATCTTACCCACGAAATCCCCGCCCGTGTAGTTTAAGCTGCTATGATTGAGCGCTTTGAATATAATTTCGTTGTCGTAGTTATTCGTAATCCCGAAAAGCGTATTATACGTATATTCCACCGTGATTTTACACGTATGCGTTTCCGAATCATACGTGCTGTATTCCTTCCTGATCGACGCGGGAATATAATACGCCGCTCCGTCCAAAAACTCCGGATTCACCGCAGCTCTCACCGCGCCCCCGTAATCCAGCATGAAATTCGTGAAATTACAAGTCACGATCTCACTATACAGTTTCACAATCGGCGCAGACGTTTTCCACGTTTCCGAGATCTCCGTTCCGTTCAGCGTCAGCTCCGCATACTCATACGTCAGCGTGTATTCCACGTCCTCGATAATCTCCGCCACGCCGATTAAAGAAAGATTCACAAGCTCGCTTTCTTTGGAGTTCGGGAAGGTTACGATCAGCGCCTCCTCCGTCAGCTGTGTCGTCACGCCCTCCGGCTTGCCGCTGATCCGGATGTTCTCTTTTCCGAAATCGAACAGCCAATTGCAGGAATTGTGCAGCTGCTCCTCGATGTCCGCAAATCTGAATGTCAGCGTCGTGCTCGTCGCGTCCGCTACCACGTCCGCCGTGTAATAGTCTATCGTCAGATTGTTCGCCGGGTCGTTATTCGTTACCCGCAAGGACAGATCCTTATACTGAAAATCCGCATATATTACCGTCAGCGTCCCCGTCTGCAAACCTGCATTATAGCTGTACTCAAAATCTTCCGCCTGCAAGATGATCCGCTTCTGCGTCGTATATCGATACCCGTCGCGCCAGAAATCACCCGTATAGACCGCGTTCAGCTTGGCGATATTGCTGAAATCCGTCAGATCGTACAATGCAGACAGTACCAGCGTTTTATTCTGCGCCCAGACGCTTTTTACCTTAAACGCATGGCTCTTTTCCGTCAACGTCGCATAGTCCGTCAGTTCTTTGTATTTCAGCGTCACCGTGATCTCGTTCGTGTCCGGTTTCACACCCGCCACGTCCTGCATCCACGCTCGCTCTCCGTCCGTCATGCTCGCGTCGCGTTCCAATACTTCCAGCGCCAGGCTTTTCAGCGACGTCTGATAATAATTCCGCGAAAACGATTCTATGCTTGTTGAAAACGATTCCTGATCCTGTTTGCCCGTAACATACACCGCGTCCGTTCGCGTTACTTTCAGAATCGTAGCAAAATAATAATACTCCTGCTCCGCATTCGTCGGCAGTCCCAATGAAAACACATCCATCCCGCGGCTTAAAAATTCTTCGCTCAACGGCTCCGCTTCGTTCGTGTATGGCTCTATACATTCCCCCGGCGATACGTGATACATATATCCCCAGGACAGCTTCATTCCCGCGTTTCCGTAATCGCTTAAATCCGTAGTCCGGCAAATATACAAAAAATGATCTTCATAGGTGTACCTCGTTCCGATCGGAACTCCAGATATCGACGAATAGAGCGTTTCTTTCGAGTTTTCCCGCTTTCCCTGTTTCAACTGCGTCAGATACGACTCCGGCACTTTCACCATCAACGACAGCCCGTTGCTCTGCGACAGCTGCGCCGCTTGGCTGATTTCAAAGGTGTTATTTTCCGACGAAAACCCCACTGTCAGCGTGATATAGTTTTTTACCGAATCTTCGACCACCATTCCGCCGAAGTTATTTTCCACGGCTTTCTGCCAGACGTAGTATATACTCCTCGCATCGCTCGTCGCCGCCGCGCCGCCTACCGTCGCCAACAGCTGCATTTCCGCGTTTAACGGTCCCGTTACGTAGATATACACCGTCGTATAGCCGCTTGTAAATATATATCGGCTCAGATCAAGCGTCACTTGCCTTTCGGCAATTTCATCGCTCTCGAAGCCTAATTTACACTCCGCGTCCGTTCCCGATACAAAGCTTACCGTCAACAGACTGTTCGACTGCACCGCGCTTTCCGAGACATACAGCGCAAATCGCAAGCGATACAAATCCGTCGCATCCAATGACGCCGATGCGCCCGTATTAAAGAACAGCTCTTCCGAGACCGGATTGACTATTACCGTAATGATTTTTCTTTGGCTTTGATAAAATTTACCGCCCGTCTCACACCTTAACGTATAATAGTCCGTTCCTTCCGCTTCGCTCGGGAGTTCCGTTATTTCCGCGCGTTCGCCGTTATAAAACAACGTGTCACCGAGTTCAAAACTGCTCTCGCTATAAAATTCTAAAAGCGACATTTCTTGCGTGCCCGATAATACACCGCCCAAATCGATGACCGCCGTCGTCGTTTCCGCGCGCGTCTTTATCGGCTTATACACGCATAATAGCCCGATCGCGAACATCGCGCAGGCTACTATAAAAGTCAGGATTATCGTCAGTTTTCTTTGCAGCGTTTTCATCTCCGTCACCTTCTCTAAAATACGATCTCGCCCGGGCTAAGCTCTATTTTCTCCACCCCGATATTTCCCGGCTCTTTCACTGAAAATCCGACCGTCAGCGTTGTTTTCCCGCTTCGTATTTCCAGCCGGAATCTGTCCCCTGCAGGAATATTCTCCGGCAGCTCGATCGCCTCGTCCTGCCAGATGTCCCGCAACGCTTTTTCCAGTCCGCAGGAAATCCTGAAGCCCGTGTCCGTTTTCTCTACCTCGAATACGTCCGTAAACTCCTCGCCGCGGCCGACGTTCGCTCCCGCTATATCCTTCTGCCAGCTGTACTCTTTTCCGCCGACTGTGAACGTGAAATCCGTTTCTTCCGTTCCCGCGGCATAGATTTTTACTTCATATTCCGCGCTCTTATCCCGAAGCTTCACTCCAAACTCCGATTCAGCCGCTATTTCCAGCCCAGAAACGGATTTTTTATAACTCTCGCCCGCATACGTGAGTGTAATCTGATTCCCGCTTATTCCTATCAGCCGCGACAATAGACCGAGCGAAAGTATCAGCACCAGGATCACGATCAGCGCCGTCAGTATTCTCTTGCCCGTTTTCTTTCCTGCCATTCTTCCGCTCCTTTGACTTGTTTTTTATCGCTGTACGACTCAATCTATCTTTTCTTAGAATACAACTGCCGGAAAGTTTACATTCACCGCGCTCGCCGGAACATACAACCGTGTTTCACTGCAACTAAAATCGATTTTTTTCGTGAATGCCGAATATTCGCCCGTACACGTTATATTCAACGTAAAGACTTTCGTCAGACCCCAATCGGTTCTTATCAGATTGTATAACTTTTCCAGCTTTGTCACGTCGGTAACGTTGCTTTCTCCGAAAAATTCTTTACAAAAATCCTGTCCAAGCGAAAAACCGCTTTCATTAAGGGTTTTTGTGTGCGGGGCTACCGTAATACCCGCATTTGCTGCTTTCGTGATAAACGCTGTCGTTAAACTCAAAGTTATCTCTGTCGAAAATTCGTCCTCCGTCGTGCCTATGCCGTAAGTATAGGTATAGGTTGTGGTGACAAGATCCGTCGAATGTTCCATACACGGATGCAAATAAGGCATCGGATCCATACCCTCGGTAAAGTCATAACCCGAACCGTGAGCAGCCGCACGGCTTATTTTCAAATTAGACGCCGTGATTCGTTTTGCGTAATCCACCGTTGTTTCCGCTTTTACGTCGGCATTGAAACGGCTTGCCACCGTGATTTTTATCTGCGCCCCGAACGCGTCCAGATTTTCTACCGTCGCCGTCAACGCGCCGTCCGCACTCGGCGTTACCGTCACATACTCCGTCACGCTCTTGCCACTCGCCCATGCCGACGTAGGATCCACAAAACTCACCGACCAATCCACCTCTTTATTCATCGCATTCGCTGGTGTAACCGTCGCCGTCAGCGTGTAGGCCGTTTCCGCCAGTTCCGACACGCCATACTCGTCATACTCGCTTGACAAAAGCTTTCTTGCCGTCAGCTGCATTCCGTTGCCTTCCGGTTCGTTAAATATTACGCCTCCGCCGACGTCTTCGGAGGGGGCTTCCATTTCTACTCTTTCATTCCCGCCATGCGTTATCTGCTCTTTGATCGCATAGACCCCGGCGCCGATCACGGCGCCGAGTACCAACGATAACAGATTCGATACGATTCGCGTTTTCTTGTCTGTCATTTTTCTTTCGCTCCTTTATCAGAATACAATCTCCGTTTCGTCGATCTCTATGCTCTCCACGCCTTTCTGCGTTACGATCTTCGACGTGTCGAGTCTCAATCCGTATGTTTCAAGCAGCTTTCCGCCCTCCGCGTCATAAATTTCCACCGTGTAAGCGTCTGCTCCCGTATAGGTAGAAATGTTCGTGATCAGCTTGTTCTTTATCGTGTTATTTGCTTTATGCAACGCTTCCCCCCATGTCTTATCGAAAAAGCCCGTCAGCGTCGCGCTCGCTCCTCCGCTGTATTCTTTCAAATCTTCGCTTTTCGCTCCCGAGGCCGTTATTACTCCACCGAACGCAAGCGCGGGTTTGATTTTGAAATATTCCGCCTTGTCCGTATTCGCGCGCGTATAAACCGTAGATTTGTTCACGCTTATCTGCACCGCCGCGCTCTTGCTCTCCATAAAGTCCAGCTGTACCAAATTCTCCGCTCCGTTTTCGCTCAATGCTTTTCCGTCCAGATTGAAGGTATAGCCCGTCGTTCTTTGCAAGTATTCAACGGTACACGTCGCATACGCTTCTGCATTATCCCGCGACGTCGCTTTCACTACGATCTGCTCACCGAACGCCGCCACGTTCTCCACTACCGCCGTCAATGCTCCGTCCGCGCTCGGCGTTACCGTCGCATACTCTGTTACCGTCTTTCCGCTCGCCCATTCCGAGCTTGCGTTTTTGAACGCAATCGTCCAATCCACCGCTTTATTTGCCGCGTCCGATGGCGTGATCGTTGCCGTCAGCGTGTACGCACTTTCCGCCTGTGCACTCACTCCGTATGCCTCATACTCGCTCGAGGCAAGTTTCACCGCCGCAAGGCGGATCCCGTGGCTCACACCCGCTTCCGTGCTCACTTCGCCTCCGCCCGTCGAATCCTCCGGCTTTTCTTCTCCGCCTGTCGAATCCTCTACCGGGGGTTTTTCTTCTGCGCCCCAATTATAATGGTGCTGCAACAAGCCACCGCACACCCCGCCTACAAGGATCAGCGCCAATGCACACGCGATCCCTCCGACTACCTTCTTCACTTTGCTTTCGCCTGTCTTTTTTACCGCCATTTTATTCTTTCTCCTTTTTCCCGTTTCCGGGTTTTTTACTGTTTTTCTTCTTTCCTTCCTCCCGGCAGGACGAGGAGGAAACTTCGCCCCGCCTTCGTGGAAGATTAAGAGGGCTTTTTCTTTACTTGTCAGCCCTTTGGGGCGGGACTCACGCGCCCGCGATACGGTAGCCGTAGCTCTCTACTGCTGGTTTTCAGTGTATCCTTCACTTGGGGCGGGACTTGCGGCGCCCGCTATGCCGATAATATGATAAGGAAGTTTTTGTATAAGCTGTTTTAATTTGCCGCCCGCGCTTTCCCCTCTGGCTCGATTGCCTGTTCCAGACATCTGATCGCCTCCGACAGCCGCTCCTCCGCCTGCGTCAGAGCGTCTAACCTCTGCACCGCTCTCGCTCCCGACGGACTGTATATCTGCCCCGCGCTCATGCCTTCGATAAGCTCTGCTGCTTCTTCTATCTGAAACAAAAGCCGCGTGTCCTCCAACTGCAACCGATCTCGCAAGATTTCTGTTTTATCCCGGCGGCTATTTCTTCCCATACTTCGCCCTCCCCGCGTTGAACGACACCACTTTCCCGCTCTTGGCTTTCCTCGCACCGCTGCTCGGTTTCGGGCTTTTCTCTGCCGGCGGCGTTTTCGTTTTCTTTTTCACCCCTTCCCGCTTCGCTTTCGTTGCCGTGATCTTCACGCCCTTTTCTACCGGATTTGTCGCTGCGAAGCTCTCCGCCTCTCCTTTACTCTTAAAGCCCTTGTATTTCCGTACATCGTTTTGTTGGTGCAGCACCCAATGCGTATCTCCTACTTGCTTTATCCGACTGCTCCCTTTCAACGTTTTTTTCCGACTTTTCTTTCTCTTTCGGCATTTTTTCACCTCGCTATTTTACTACATAGCCGTTGTCTATCAGCTCCTGTTCTGATTCGTCCGCCCCGCTGAACTGCTCGAATATTTCCGGGTTGCTTCTCATGATCTGCGTCAGCTGACGCCAATGCGCTTCGTTTTCCTTTTTTAGTTCCTCATGCTCCGAAATCAGTTTATTATTCGATTCATCTAGCGCTCGGTAATCCTTTTCCAAATCCTCGAAATCCTCCCTTTGGCCTTCATACGCCGCTTGCAAGTTTTTGTATCTTTCACGCAATTCGTCGTACTCCTTCCGCAACTGCTCGCGCTCCCGCTCCAATTCCAGAATCCCCGTCACCGCCGCGCAACGCTTCGACGCGCTGCACTCCGTCACGATCCCTCCCCCCGTCTGTTCCGTGATTGCCGTTTCGAGAACGTCTTTTTCATCCTCCGGCTCGGCGGCGTTTTGTTTCCGTTCCCGATATTCCAGCGCTATATTTACTATTCCTGCTATCAGGACAACAATCGATCCTATCGCAAATAACAACACTTCTGCTTTCAACAATACTAACCATATTCCTGTCATTTTTGCTCCTCCTCGATGTCCCCGACTGAAAGCAATTCAAGAACGGCCAATAATGCGTTCGTATTCTGATAGCATCCTTTGCCCACTCCTTTCGCGCATAATTCGTCTACCGCTATTTGAAGTTCTTGCCGCGTGATCTCCCATTTCGCACATACATTTGCCTGTTTTGTCTTGTTTTTTTCCATTTTGTAATCCTCCGTTTCCGCTTTCGCGGTTTTTATCTTTTTCTCGTTTCCGCCCCGGCGGCCGAATGTGCACTCCGACCGCCTTCGCGGATTACAAAAGCTGCGGAAAGCCTTTATAGATACTGTCACCAAGGCCCTACATGATGTGTTCCTTGACTGTATACCCAATGAAGGTTTGTCTAAGTGGCTTTTTGATTGGGCCTAAACCGCAACTCTTTTATCTCTTCTTTTTCGCCGGCTTCGCTTTCAGTTTTTCCGCCGCTTTGATCTGCTTTTTATCCGTTCAGCGGTTGTTCCCGCATGATTTGCTCTTTTACTTCCCAATACGTTTCCTCTACAAAATACCCGGAAACTTTGTTTGAAGCAAACAACGCGATATTTCCTCCCATCGATACAAACGCTCCTTTTGCTTCCGGAAATACTCCGTCTATTCCCGATATGTTCAACAATATCTTTTTTCCGTCCTCTTTCCGCGTCACTTCGATAAATCCTTGCATTTTACCCTCTCTTTTGCCTTCTGCTCCCCGTTTTCACGGACTTTGTTTTCGACGTCGATTTTGGCTTTGTTGTTTTCGATTTTGCTTTCGGCGCTTTTTCAACCGACTTCGGCACCTCGTACCCGTGCTTTTCCGCCCAGCCATACGCGCCCCGCTCCGTTTTCCAATTATTCGGCGCGCTATGCAGCACCGTGTTTTCTTTCGCGGTTTTCAATCCGTAATACTGCGTCGGCTGCCCTCGATTGATACAATACGTCTTTACTTTCAGTTTCTCGCTCATGCTTGCGACCTCCTCCGACCTCTCTTTTGCCTTCTGCGCCTCGCTCCCTTTTCGGGGGCGAAACGGTAAAATTTTCCTACCGTTTCGCCGTGCTTTAACCCGTTTAACAATCTCCCTTCACAAATTTTTGTTAAAATATTTTTTGACGAAAAATATAGAAAAATTTACAGAAAGGAGTTGTAAACGGGTTTATATCCTCTCCTCTGTTTTCTCTATCTTCTGCACCTGTAAAGTTTAACCTTTATCTAATCCAGAAGCGTCAAAACTATGAAAGGAGGTGATAACTGATGAGTTTATTTAATGCTCTTTTTTCAACCGCATTGTTTAAAGCAAGCCAAGACAAATTTAATCGTGATAAGAAAAAAGCTCAACAGACTGCTTACGACAATGTCGGTAAAAAAACGAGACGCGCAAAAAAGAATAATCAATATATTGATGGCTCTCGCGAATATCACAAAGAACATCGTAAAGAAATTAAAAAGGCAAAAGACAAAAAAGATGTTCGTGATCATTTTATCAATAAATTGTAAAACTTTTCTTTTGGCTCTCCCTTCGTGGGAGGGCTTTTTCTTTTGCCCTCTCTCAAATGCGTCTTTTGTCCTCTGCGCCCCGTTTTCCTCTCCGCGGGCTATCTTTCGACCTCGACCGCTTTCAATGCGCTGGGGGGCGTTTTGCGAATATTTTATACTACCGTGCAGTCTTTAATAGACTTTTTACTTTTTATATTATACATTCTATTTAGGACTTTGTCAAGGGATTTCAAAAAAAATATTCTAAAATAGACTTAATCGGAGGATATAATTTTGGAAAGATTAAAAGAATTGCGCGTACTTGCGGGAATAACTCAATATCAATTAGCAAAAAAATTATCAACAACTCAAACAACAATCGGAAAATACGAACGGGGAGAATTAGAACCTAATTTACAAAATTTAATTAAACTTTCTCACATTTTTGAATGTTCCGTCGATTACCTTATAGAAAATTCTGACGATCTCGGCGTCATTCAAGTTTATCCCCAAACGGACAAGCTGGACAGCTTGAACGCCGACGAACAAAAACTCATCGACTTTATAAGAAAAA
>ERZ1106963.4558-NODE-4558-length-10152-cov-5.821432_pt1 | contig 10152 bp, 6 predicted proteins | sample MGYA00403681_ERZ1106963 | MGnify/ENA primary metagenome ERZ1106963 (study PRJEB35170, sample SAMEA104062407) | human gut metagenome | biome: human gut; feature: human-associated habitat; material: faeces | place: Denmark | collected 2012-05-03 ...
GTCAGAGAACATTTAACCGAGTATTTAAAGAAAGATATAAAATATCACCGAGTGACTACCGGAGTACATGTCTGAAAGATATGTTGTCATAACATATAGATTAATAAATTCAATAAAAATCTGATTATCAGTCTGAAATAAGTATCTCTGGGTGTTATTTATAATATGGGGTAGTGGTTAATTATTATGTCATGTATGAATGGGGAAGAAACAAACGGAGAACTGCTCCAGAAAAAGAAGTAGACAAACTGTAAATAAAGAAGTTAAGAGAGGCTGTTACTTTAGAAACTATTTAAAGAAGTAATAGAAGTCGGGGAAGCGTTAGAAAAGATACAAGAAACATAAATCAATATTGTTCGTTCTATTTTCAGTAACACATTTCGCAATGCGAAAAATAAGTTGCTGAACAGTCATTGCCTATATTATAATGAAGCTATAGCACCCTGTTAAATAATACATTTGAGAAAGTTCAACTTTCACGCTTTGTTGAGCCAGATCAATATACATTATTTACGAGGAGTGCTACAGGTACAATAAAAAACGGACAAGAGGCAGACTGATATGGAAAATAAACTAGAACATTTAAAAGAATATCTGAAGGGACTTGGCAGTGTAGCAGTTGCTTTTTCAAGTGGAGTGGATTCTACATTCTTATTAAAAGTAGCTCATGATGTGCTGGGTGATAAGGCGATTGCGATTACGGCTCAATCCTGTTCTTTCCCGAAAAGAGAGCTGAATGAAGCGAAGGCATTCTGCGAGAAAGAGGGGATTCAGCATGTGATCTGCCAGTCTGAGGAATTGGAGATTGAAGGATTTTCAAAGAATCCTCCGAACAGATGTTATTTATGTAAAAAAGAACTGTTTGAGAAGATTGGCGATATTGCAAAAAAGAATGGGATTGAATATATTGCAGAGGGATCAAATATGGATGATAACGGCGATTACAGACCAGGTCTGATCGCCGTAAAAGAACTTGGAGTTAAGAGCCCGCTACGTGAGGCGAAGCTGACGAAAGCGGAGATCAGAGAATACTCAAAGGAACTGGGGCTTCCGACTTGGGACAAACAGTCATTTGCCTGTCTGTCCTCCAGGTTTGTCTATGGAGAGACCATCAGTGAGGAAAAGCTTGGAATGGTTGAGAAAGCAGAGCAGCTTTTACTTGACTATGGATTCCATCAGGTACGTGTCCGTATTCACGGTTCACTTGCAAGAATTGAGATCATGCCGGAGGAATTTCCGAAACTTCTGGAAAAAAATGTCCGAGAGGATATTGCAAAGAAATTTAAGGAGTATGGATTCACTTATGTGACCATGGATATTCTGGGATATCGTATGGGAAGTATGAACGAAACACTTGGCGAAAATGATAAAACGACTGCAGATAGCAGCCTTAAGGGTAAAAACGAATGACAGTAAAAGAGAGAATAGCAGCACTTCGTGCACGCATGAAAGAGACAGGAATTGATGCATATCTGATTCCTACAGATGATTTTCATGGTTCAGAATATGTAGGTGAATATTTCAAATGCAGAAAATATATCACAGGATTTACCGGTTCTGCAGGCACTGCGGTGATCATGCAGGATATGGCAGGATTATGGACGGATGGACGTTATTTTATCCAGGCTGCAGATCAGCTGGAGGGAACAGGAATTACTTTATTTAAAATGGGTGAACCGGAAGTTCCCACAGTTCATGAATTTCTGAAAAAAAATCTGACACAGGGAAGGTGTCTGGGATTTGACGGACGTACTGTCAGTGCAAAAGAGGCAGCAGAATTGGAGAAAATGCTGGATGAAAACGGTGTGTCTCTCAGTGTTGATCACGATCTGGCAGGCGATATATGGGAAAACCGTCCGGTACTTTCCTGTGAACCGGTTACAGAGCTGGATATAAAATGGGCAGGAGAATCCAGAGCTGATAAATGCGCAAGAATCCGCAAAGCAATGGAGAAGAAGGGCGCAGATTTATTTGTACTGACTTCTCTGGATGATATTGCCTGGCTGTTAAATATACGTGGGGGAGATATCCACTGTTGTCCGGTGGTTCTTTCTTATCTTGTAATGACAAAAACAGAGATCAGACTTTTTGCAAATGAGAAAGCCTTTCAGACAGACGTACTGGAAGCGCTGGAAAAAGATGGTGTGACCCTTTTTCCCTATGACAGTATCTATGAGTATGTGAAAACATTTAAAAAGGACAAAAAAGTTCTTCTCTGCAAAAAGAAAGTCAACAGTCGTCTGGTTAGCAATATTCCGGCAGACACCCGGATTCTGGATGAAGAAAATCTTACACTTCTTCCCAAGGCAACGAAGAATCCTGTTGAGGTGGAAAATGAACGCATTGCGCATATCAGAGACGGAGTTGCAGTTACAAAGTTCATATACTGGTTAAAGAAGAATGTTGGAAGGATTCCGATCACAGAATTAAGTGCAGCAGAAAAGCTGTATGAATTCCGTTCGGAACAGGAGGATTTCATAGATAACAGTTTTGATCCGATTATTGCCTATGGAAAGCATGCTGCTATTGTACATTATTTTGCAACACCCGAAACGGATATTCCTCTGGAACCATCCGGCTTTCTTCTGGCAGATACAGGAGGACATTATAAAGAGGGAACCACTGATATTACCCGTACTGTTGTCATGGGACCGACTACTGAGGAAGAGAAAAAGTACTTCACAGCAGTTTTGCGGGGAACTCTGAATCTGGGAGCTGCCAGATTTCTTCATGGCTGTACCGGTGTAAATCTGGATATTCTGGCAAGACAGCCACTGTGGGAAATGGGAGAGGATTTTAAACATGGAACCGGTCATGGAGTAGGATATCTTCTGAATGTCCATGAAGGACCCAATAGCTTCCGATGGAAAATTGTTCCGGGTGGAAATGCAGTGCTGGAGGAGGGAATGATCACCTCTGATGAGCCGGGATATTACAGAGAGGATGGATTTGGAATCCGTCATGAAAATCTGATGGTCTGCAAAAAAGCTGAAAAAACAGAGTATGGTCAGTTTATGTGCTTTGAATTTCTGACTATGGTACCTTTTGATCTGGATGGAGTGGTGCCGGAACTGATGAGTGTCCGGGAACGTAACCTTCTCAATGATTACCATGCACAGGTATATGAGAAGATTTCTCCGTATTTGAACGAAGAAGAAAAAGAATGGCTGAAAGATGCTACCCGGGCAATCTGATAAAAATAAAAAACATTTTACAAAATCAAAAAGAGGAACAGCCGTGATGGACAGCTGTTCCTTTTTGATTTATTATCTGGTTTGTTTTATTCAGAAACTTTTGCAAACTGGCTGTTATATAAAGTATGGTAAAATCCACCTTTTGCAATCAGCTCATCATGAGTACCCTGCTCAATGATACTTCCGTCTTTCATAACAAGGATCAGATCTGCGTTTCGGATGGTTGAAAGCCTGTGAGCTACGATAAAGCTTGTTCTTCCCTCCATCATTCGTTCAAACGCTTCCTGAATTTGTAATTCTGTTCGTGTATCAATACTGGAAGTAGCTTCATCCAGGATCAGCATCGGAGGCAGACAGAGCATAACTCGTGTGATACACAGCAGCTGTTTCTGTCCCTGGCTTAAGCTGTCTTCGTTGAGCATGGTGTCCAGTCCTTTAGGAAGCCTCCGGATAAATTCCCAGCTGTGGGTAAGCTTGGCTGCTTCGATGATTTCAGTATCTGTAGCTTCCGGTTTTCCAATCGAGATATTGTCGCGGACAGTTCCGTTTTTGATCCATGTTTCCTGAAGCACCATACCATAGCTGCTTCTGAGAGAATGGCGTGTAATGTCTCTGATCGGTTTGCCGTCAACAGAAATAGATCCGGAATTTACATCATAGAATCTCATCAGAAGGTTGATAAAGGTTGACTTACCGCATCCGGTAGGTCCTACAATGGCAACGCGCATACCTGGTTTTACATGGAGATTAAAGTCCTCAATCAGTTTCTTTGATTCATCATAATGGAAGCACACATTCTTAATATCTACTTCACCCTTTACATCTTTCAGTGTCTCAGAAGCCTCTGCAACTTCCGGTTCCTCCTCCAGCAGATCGAAGATTCTGCCTGCACAGGCAAGAGCATTCTGAAGTTCTGTAACAACGGAACTGATATCATTGAATGGTTTCATATACTGGTTGGCATAGGAGAGAAGTACGGAAAGTCCTCCGACTGTCAGTCTGCCTCCAGGGATAATGAATGCACCCACCAGTGCAACACAGGCATAAATAATATTATTGACAAAACGGGTGGAAGGGTTTGTCAGGCTGCTGTAAAAAACAGCCTTCAGACTGCATTCCTGTAATTCTTCGTTAACCTTTGCAAAGCGTTCAGAAGATTTTTCCTCATATCCAAAAGCCTGAACAACCTTCTGGTTTCCAATCATCTCTTCAATGAGAGCAGTCTGACGTCCTCTGGCATCGCTTTGCTTCCGGAACATCTGGAAGGTATGGGAAGAAATAAATTTGGCCACCAAAAAGCTTACGGGGGTCAGGACAATGACCATCAATGTAATCCAGAAGTTTTTGGAGAACATGAAGATCAGTGTTCCGATGATCGTTACGATTCCGGAAAAAAGCTGGGTAAATCCAAGCAGCATACCATCGGATAGAATATCTGTATCTGCGATAATACGGCTGATGATATCTCCGGTACTGTGTCCGTCAAGGTAAGAGAGGGGAAGTACTTGAATGTGTCGGATGGCTTTGGCACGGATATCCTTTACTGTCTGGTAGGTCATGCGGTTATTGATCACATTCATAAGCCACGTGGCAGCAGAAGAGAGGATGACCATTACAAGGATACGTGACAGGTAATACCACATCATTTCGAAGTTTACCTGATGTTGGGCAATGACCTGATCAATGGCATTTCCGAACAGGATTGGGACATACAGCTGAAGGATAACGGAAACTGCTGCCAGTATGATACTGAGGATCAGCAGAAAACGGTATCTTCCGATGAAACGCAGTACTTTAAAAAAAGTTTCGCTGCTTTTGCTTTTAGCAGGATCTTTTATTGTTGATCTGCTCATACAGTCACCTCCTTCATTATATTACCTGCAGATACAGAGGAGTATCTGGCTCTTTCTTCCGGAAACTGAGAGAAGTAGATTTCCCGGTAAGTATCACAGGTACGCAGCAGTTCAGCGTGAGTACCCTTACCTGCCAGAGTACCGTTATCAAGGACAAGGATCAGGTCTGCCTGCTGAATGCTGGAGGAACGCTGGGATACCAGAAATGTAGTTACTTTCCAGTCAAGTCTGTTGAGAGACTTACGCAGTGCTGCATCAGTGGCAAAGTCCAGGGCACTGGCACTGTCATCCAGGATCAGGATTTCAGGTTTTTTTACCAGGGCACGGGCAATGGTAAATCTTTGTTTCTGGCCGCCGGAAAGGTTTTTACCGTTCTGTTCCAGCATAAAATCAAGCTGTCCCGGTTTACCCTCTACTACCTCTTTTCCCTGTGCTGTGGTAAGTGCCCGCCACAGATCCTCGTCAGAGGCATCTTCCCGGCCCCATTTCAGATTGTCCCGGATAGAGCCTTTGAAAAGAGCTGCCTTCTGGGGAACAACGCCGATTCTGGAGCGGAGATCACTTCTGGTGTAATTCTCAATATTCTGACCATCCAGCAGAACAGTTCCTTTGCTGGCATCATAGAATCTGGAGATCAGATTTACCAGAGTGGTTTTTCCGCTTCCTGTACCACCGATAATACCTACGGTCTGTCCCTTTTTTACAGAAAAACTGATATGAGAAAGACTGGGGGCACCGGCTTTGTTGTACTCAAAGGTTACGTCATTGAATACGATGGCATTTTCAGAAAGTGATGCATCAGCAGTTGCTGTTGCAAGGTCCTTCGATATCTGAGCAGAATATGTGGAGAAAGAAGGGTAATCCATAGTAGATTTCACTTTCAGGATATCTGCCACACGTCCTGCACAGGCTGCGGATTTGTTCAGGGTGATGATCAGGGAGGCAAGCTTGATCAGTTCCACGATCATCTGAGCCATATAGTTATAAAGGGCAACAACCTGTCCCTGCTGCATACCGCCAAGATTTACTTCTACTCCTGCTTTCTGGATCAGAATAACAGTAGCAATATTGATCAGTACGTAAGTGACCGGATTTAACAAAGCGGAAAGCTTTCCTACAAAGAGATTTAACTTTGTCAGCTCCTGATTGCGGGTATCAAATTCTGCAACTGCCTCTTTTTCGCGGCAGAATGCACGGATAACGCGGACGCCTGTAAGGTTTTCTCTGGTCAGTCCGGTTACTGTGTCTAGTTTTCCCTGTACTTTTTTAAACAGAGGAATACTGAGAAACATAATGACAAAGACAACCAGAAACAGAAACGGGATCGCAACAGCAAAAACCAGGGCACATTTAAAGTCAATGGTAAATGCCATGACCATGGACCCAAGTACGATAAACGGACTTCGAAGAAGAAGACGAAGCCCCATATTTAATCCGTTCTGAATCTGATTGACATCATCGGTGAGTCTTGTGATAAGAGTATCTGTTCCCAGTGTATCCAGTTCTGTATAGGACAGATGCTGTACATGGTCATAAACTGCCTGTCTTAATTCTGTGGCAAAGCCCACGCTGGCTTTAGCGGCAAAGAACTGAGCTGTGATGGTACTGGCAAGACCAAGAGCCGCCATTAGTATAAGAATAGAAAATCTCTGGACAATGTATCCGTTGTCGTGGTTTGCAATACCTACATCAATGATCTGTGCAATGACGATAGGCACGATCAGGTCAAATACAACCTCCAGAAATTTAAAAAATGGCGCCAGGATGCTTTCTTTTTTGTAGTTTTTTAAATAAACTGCCAATGAACGCATTTTAAAAATTCCTTCCTTTCGTAAAAAATCTTTCCTATATTATTTCTTCCTTTTTTTGAAAAATAATACATTCAAAAGTGTATCATTTAAGACTTTTTTGTCAAGAAGAATGTGCAAAAACAGATGAACTTTGGAGAAAATTCAGCTTGACTTCAAAAAAAGATATTACTAAAATATTCCGTAGCGCTATTTGTACGCTGGCAACTGATAAATTATTATTACCATAATGAGGAAGAGACAGACTATGGAGATTATTGAGACATTTGGTCATTATGTGGAAAATCTGACGGATAAAAAGCCTCAGTCAGCCCGCCGGCTGTTAAAAACCGGCTGGGAGGCGCAGAATCTGAAATTCCGTTACATGCAGGACAAGAGACTGATGCCTGCAGACAGGCATCTTGCAAACCTGATGATGGATACCATGCTGTGGCCCCTTCAGAAACCGGAAGATTCTGTTATTGTAAGTATTTTTACACCCTGCGAAATGATGCAGGAGGTGGGATTACATCCTTATAATGTAGAGGGATTTTCCTGCTATCTTTCTGCAAGCAAAGCAGAGAGGGCGTTTCTGCAGCAGGCAGAGAATCAGGGAATTGCAGAGACACTGTGCAGTTATCACAAGACATTTCTTGGTGCAGCGCAGAAAGGACTTCTGCCAAAGCCTAAATGTATTGTTTATACCAACCTGACCTGCGATGCTAACCTGCTCACCTTCCGTACCCTGGCAGATTTTTACCAGGTACCTGTATTTGCCATTGATGTACCATGGAATCAGACCACAGAGAATGTACAGTATGTGGCAGATCAGTTAAAGGATTTAAAAATATTTCTGGAAAAAAATACAGGAAAAACAATCTCTGAGGACAGATTAAAGGAACGTCTTGCCTGCAGTAAGCGGACTCTGGAGAATTACAAAAAATATCAGCAGATGCGTGCAGACAGATATGTGCCCTCTGATCTGGTCACACCCTTATATGCAGGAATGACAAACAATATCCTTCTGGGAACAGCAGAAGAAGAGAAGTATACACAGATGCTTCTTGAAGATATTAAGAAAGCACCGGCAGCGAAAGGGAAACACATTTACTGGATGCATACCATTCCATTCTGGTCGGATGTAGTGCGCCAGGAGCTTTGCTTCAGTGAGAAAGCCCAGATCGTAGGATGTGAACTTGCAGAAACCTGTGAGCCGGATTTTGATCCTGAGAACCCCTTTGAAGCAATGGCAGAAAGAATGGTATATCATTCACTGAACGGAAGTGCCCTTAGAAGGATTGAAGCCGGTATCCGCCATGCGAAACAGGCAGGAGCAGACGGTGCTGTGTGGTTTGGACATTGGGGATGTAAACATACGCTTGGTGCGGCACAGCTTGCAAAGAAGAAGTTCGAGGAAGCCGGTCTGCCCCTTTTGATCCTGGACGGTGACGGGTGTGATCGAAGCCATGGAGGAGAAGGACAGACTTCCACCAGGCTGGGAGCTTTTCTGGAAATGCTGGGAGGTGCTGAGAATGAATAAAACTTACTATGTCTGTAAATATACCCCAATTGAACTTCTGGAATCTCTTGGCGGGGAATGTGAGAACTTTAATCATATGCCGGAGGGATTTGACCTGGCCGATCAGGTTTCACATCCCAATATCTGCGGTTTTGGAAAAACACTTCTGGAAGGAGTCATGGAGGGAAAAATCAAGGAACTTGTCCTGGTGAGCTGCTGTGATACTATCCGGAGTGCCTATGACATTCTGCTGGAAAGCGGCAAGCTGGATTTTCTCTATATTTTGGATGTGCTTCACTGTGACAGTGCCTGCAGCAGAGAGCGTATGGCTGTACAGTTAAAAGGGCTGGCGAAGGCTTATGCACAGTACAAAGGCACAGAGTTTGATGCCGGAAAATTCCGGGCTGCTTTCCATGCACAGGAGAAAATCACAAAGTCCCATATTGCAGTGCTTGGCGCCAGAATGGGGCAGGAATTATTTGAAATGACCAGCAAGGCTATGCCTCTTCCTGTAGAGAATGATACCTGCGTGCATAACCGTTCTGTGGGAAATATACTTCCACCGGAGGGTGCTTCTTTTGATGAGCTGATGGACTGGTATGCAGGTGAGATTCTGGGGCAGATTCCATGTATGCGTATGATGGACCCGACAGGTCGTAAGAAGCTTTATAATGATCCGTCTGTTGCGGGGATTATTTATCATACAGTGAAGTTTTGTGATTTTTACAGCTTCGAATATGCTGAGATCAAGAACCATACAGATGTACCTCTTTTAAAAATTGAATCAGATTATACTATTCAGAGCAGCGGTCAGCTTCTTACCAGACTGGAAGCTTTTGCAGAGAGCATTCAGCCTGAAACACTGGAGCAGACCATAGATGGAGACACAAAAGGAGAGAGAAAAATGGGAAAAGGTTATTTCGCAGGGATTGACAGTGGTTCTACCAGTACAGATGTGGTGATTTTAAATAAAGATCATGAGATTGTGACCAGCATTATCCTGCCTACAGGAGCAGGAGCTGCTATCGGAGCAGACCGTGCCCTTGCAGAGGCATTGAAGGAGGCCGGATTGCAGAGAGAAGATATTGATGCGCTGGTTACTACCGGATACGGACGTACAGCTATTAAAAATGGTGATAAGAGTATCACAGAGATCACCTGTCATGCAAGAGGTGCGCATTTCCTGAATCCGGAAGTCCGTACTGTTATTGATATTGGCGGACAGGACAGCAAGGTGATCCGACTGGATGAGAACGGTGCAGTTGCAAACTTTGTTATGAATGACAAATGTGCGGCAGGAACCGGACGATTTCTGGAAATGATGGCACGTACCATGGAAATGAATCTGGATCAGATGAGCGAATGTGGGCTGGAATTCAAAGAAGATATTACAATTTCCAGTATGTGTACAGTATTTGCAGAATCAGAAGTTGTATCCCTGATCGCCCAGAATAAGGCAACAGATGATATTGTTCATGGCCTGAATAAGGCGGTTGCCGTAAAAACCGCAGCTCTTACCAGACGTGTGGGCGGTGAGGAGAAATATATGATGACCGGTGGTGTTTCTAAGAATAAGGGCCTGGTAAAGACGCTGGAAGAGAAGCTTGGAACAAAGCTGGTGATCAGTGACAAGGCTCAGCTTTGTGGTGCACTTGGCGCAGCACTGTTTGCGGCTGATATGGCTGATGTGTAAATTTTTAGTTACTGTTCACTCCGTTCTCAGCAACACGCTTCGCGATGCAGTAAATATGAACCTCCTTGTGCAATGCCCAAGGAGTATCGTTTGCTTCGCAAACTTA
>ERZ1106963.4559-NODE-4559-length-10151-cov-6.455923_pt1 | contig 10151 bp, 9 predicted proteins | sample MGYA00403681_ERZ1106963 | MGnify/ENA primary metagenome ERZ1106963 (study PRJEB35170, sample SAMEA104062407) | human gut metagenome | biome: human gut; feature: human-associated habitat; material: faeces | place: Denmark | collected 2012-05-03 ...
TTCTCTTGCTGGAAATGATAGATGCGAGCATTTTACTTTATTCAAATTATGGAGGGTGTCAACACCTTGGATGGAACCGGAGAAATCCTGATTACCATCTTAAGCAGTCTGGCACAGGAAGAAAGCCGTAACATTAGCGAGAATACCAGATGGGGTGTGGTCCGAAGGTTTGAAAATGGAAAGATGATAGTCAACCACAACAAATTCATGGGATATACCAAAAACGAAAATGGCGATCTGGTCATCGTACCGGAGGAGGCAGAAATCGTGCGGTTGATTTTCCGGCTTTATCTGGAGGGCTACAGTGCTAAAAAGATAAGCCAGTACCTAGAGGAAAATGGCATAAAAACAGCAACCGGGCAGGATAAGTGGTATGATTCGGTAATCTTTAAAATGCTCCGCAATGAAAAGTACATGGGAGATGCCCTGCTGCAGAAGACTTATACGGTGGATTTCATGACTAAGAAAAAGGTTATCAACAAGGGAATCGTACCACAGTATTATGTGGAAGATGACCATGAGCCAATCATACCCAAGGAATTATTTTACTGGGTGCAGGAAGAACTGGCGAGACGTGCCGCCATGAATAAAGCTGCGGTAACGAGGAAGAAGAATCAAAAGAGCAAATTTTCCTCGGAATATGCACTCACTGGTTTACTGCTCTGCGGAGACTGCGGACAGGAATACAGACGAGTCACATGGTCGAGAAATGGCAAAAAGAAGATTGTGTGGCGGTGTAGCAACCGACTGACAAACGGAACCAAGAACTGCAAGAAGTCTGAGACACTGGAGGAGGGAGCATTAAACAGAGCGGTTATGGAGGCAATAAACAGAATCACCAGGGGTGACGGAGATTTTGTAGGAGCCTTTAGACAGAACGTCATTCGGGTAATTGGAAGCTACGGTAGGGAGCAGGAGCCGGACGAATATGATGAAAAAATCGAGAGAAAGCAGGAAGAGATGGTGGCTCTAATTGCGGAGAATGCAAGGGGAGGTTCCTACACCGATGAATTTGATGAGAGGTATCGAAGGATAGCAGAAGAAATCACCACCCTAAAAGAGGAGCAGATAGAGGCCAGACGGAAGAAAAAACTGGCAGACAGTTATGAACAGCGGTTGAAGGATATGGATAGTTTTCTAGAGAAACAGACCTGCCAGATACCGGAATTTGATAATGACCTTGTGAGAAGACTGATAGCAAGCATCAAGGTAGTCTCTGCCGAGAAGCTGATCATCCAGTTCCAGTCAGGAATCGTCATGGAGCAGGAAATCAGATATGAGTAAATGAAAGGCAGGGATGACAACTGAATAGGGAACGGAATTCCTGCCTGTATTTATGGTAAGAATAAAATGCCCGATGGGTTCGGGCGTTTTATTGTTGGCATAAATGAAAAGATATAAAATGCAGATTGTAGAAAGACAGTACCATCAAGTATAATATAAACAAGGATGCCAATATAGAGAAAGCAGTTGTAATGGGTATTATGAAGGGAGTTTAAATGATAATTGATGTTTCAGATATAAGCACAATTCCTATGGAAATAGAACAAAAAATATTGGAGAGATTTCAAAGCATGCCTTGTAGCATAGTATCTAAGATTAAGAAATGTGAAATCGAATATGATAGGGATGTGTGTTGTGCAATAGAAGATTATATGGGACCGAGTTCGGCATATTACTTTTACAGAGAACTGTGTGTGCTGTTTGAGAAGTATGAGATGATTTGCTATCATTCAACTAAAATACTTGATGAGAAAATAATTCTCACATCTGGTCTTCAGACCAATGAGTGGAATGCATATAGCGCACATATTATTAAAACATTACATACTCTTGAAGTTTCAGAGGAAGAAATTACTCAAGCAGTTGAAGCTATAAAAAAGAAATATGATTGGAAATATCCTTCGCATGGCATAGAACCGCAGCTATGCTTTTATTCAGATACAGGTCTCTTAAGTGAAGATATGCATGCTGGATACGAACAATTCTGTGAAAATATTGGTGGAGAATTGGCAAGAGATGCATTAAAGAATGAGTATCCACAGTTATATGAATATTTGAGAGCATATGGAAAGGCATTTTTAGTGAAATTTAAAATACCGTTTTCCAATATAAAGGACTATAATCAGGATTCTATAATATACCAGTTTGTTTCTTATTTTGCAGGAAAGTATTTTGGGAACTATGATTATGAAATTCATTTTGATGGAAATACGGATAAGGGAATACCGGCAAATGATATTCTAGAACTTATACCGTATATGGTAAACAGGTATTATTTTTATGAATAGGGGAAGGTAGATGTATGTTTAATCAAATGTATTTAGCAATAGAACAAAATAAACTTAAAAGCAGGTTTGGTGGAACAGTTACAACTGCTATTCTGGAAGTATTAAATAGGGAAACGGATGTGAAACATCAGGAATATATCTATCAAGTGCTATCCCGATTTAATGCTACAGTAAAAGCAGTAGAAGAGGCAATTGGAATTAGTCCAACAGAAGAAGAGTGGTCAGAGTACGAAGAAGAATACCACGATATGTATATCAACAGTTTGTTGAATAATCTTAATAAGTTGTATTTCAGATTTGGAAAGACAAATTTTATGGAGCAGTATTCACAAGTTTATTGGAAGCATACGCAAGAATTTATTTTGCAATTGTGGAAGGAACTTCCGGATGAGAAAAGTGTTGCCACTAATGAAGCAAGTTTTATAAAGATATTTGATGATTTTTTTGCTGAAACAATGAAGGTTTTTCCAGAATTCATTGTAAAGCAGCTTAGAGAATTTCAGAATTTATATAGAGCAAGCCGATATGAGGTGTTTGACAATTACAAATATATTATTCCGAATCCGGCATATTGCCACGACACCAGATGGAATGAAGATGGAGAAGCCTTTCTTTATTTAGCATATGACAATGAGGGGCAGGACTGTCAGAATATAAAGCTTGCCCAGAAAACATGCTTTGAGGAGTTACGGGCTAAAAATGGAGAACAACTCTCGGTATGTAAATTTAAAGTAGTACATAAAAGAGTTAAGATATTGGACTTGTCATATGATGGTATTGATTATGATGAGCAATTAAAGGAATTAACAGAATCTGAGCATGATTACAAAGAAAGAATAATGCAAGTGATTCAGGATAAGCCTAAGCTAAAGAATCGAATGGTGTCGTATGCGAAACATAAAGATGAGGAAACATTCAGAGCAGAGTTGGAGCGAATACAGAAAAAGCTAGGCTTAGATAGAGAAATACACCGGCAGGTACAGTTACAACTTTCAAAGATTTTGATTGGAAATATCTGTGACTCGATTTTTTATGCTGTGGATAAAGAGGATGATCCTAAGTTAGAAGCATATATTCCTTTTAGAGCATTTAGCAGATATCTGATGGCTAAGGGATTTGGTGGAGTAGCCTACAGAAGTACAAGAATGGCATTGATTGGTTTGCAAGGAAAATGTGTTACTCTTTTTAATGTGGAAGATGCAACATATATTGACGGTGAGATGGAAGTATATGAGTATCAGCAGGATGGCTGCAAGTTTATAACAAAATATTAAGGGGGGAATTTTTTATGCTTAGAAAACAGGCGGAATTTAAAGAATTGATAGAACAGGGAAAGTTTATAGAAGAATACATTGGCAAAGAAGTATTGTATTAAAAGAATGAAGTCCAATAATCATTTTAGAAGGATATGAATGGATTAGAGAAGTTCTTTCTTTGCTGGCTAAGAATATAAATTTATTTGAGAGTTGTCTGGTTCTTTTGGAAAATAATATGGAGCAGGAAGCGTATATATTGGCAAGGAGTCAATTTAATAACACACTGTGGATTAGTTATTTGTGTGATGATCACAACAATGAGAGAACCAAAGAGTATTATTATGAGTACCATATTTCAAAATTACTTCAGTTCAGAAATATACAAAAGTATGTATCTGAAAATGAAGAAAAAATAAAAAATTCCGGTGCAGAGATAATTGAGGAGAGTGAAATAGAAGAAAAGATAACATAGGTAGAAGCATTGCTTACAAGTGAAGGGTACAATACCGAAAAGATATATACCAAGAGCATTGCAAAATTAGCAAAAGAGAAACAAGAATTATTTGGTGTATATATTTCCATGTATTGCGAAGGAAGTGAATATGAGCACTCTAACCGAGGAAAGGTCGCATCTTTCAGAGAAGCAATATTGGATGAATATGATACGGATGCTGTGTTTAAAATAGAGCTTGGTAAATCTGATTTGACAACTTGGAAGCAAGTGTTTAATTTTGCTTTATTGAATGTATTTTACGGAATAGATGCGTTATACAGCAGAATAGAAAGCAGAGATAAGCATTTGTTTGATGCAGGGATGATTTCAGAACAGGCTATGGCACGTACTCTATATATGATAAAGGAATTGACTGATAAGCTGGATGCGTATGGTGTTGAGACTTCATAAATATTTGGGTATTAAAGAATAAATAACAGCATATACTATAGTGGCTGTAGAAATTGCTTGACATGAAGTTCAAAGTCAAGTAAGATGAATACAGTGATCGCGTTGCAGAAACCTGTGAGGCCTGCGACCGGGGGAGAACCTGCGGGGTCTCCTCTTTTTTACTTTAAGGAGAAGTTGTATATGCCAAAGATTTTTTTGAGTTATGATCAGCAAATAGAAAAACTGAAGAATGAGAAAAATCTGCAAATTGATGATGAGGCATATGCCAAGGAGATTTTAAGGCAGACAAGCTACTATTCATTAATTGGAGGATATAAGGATATCTTTAAAAATCCAACAACCAAGAAGTACAAGGATGGAACGAGATTTGAGGATATTGTAGAGTTATATTATTTTGATGAATCTTTAAGGCAGTTGCTTTTGAGATATCTCATTAAAGTAGAAAATGAAATAAAGTCACAAGTCTCCTACTATTTTACAGAGAAGAATGGCGAAAACCAAAAGGAATATCTTGATACTGCAAATTACAATTATGTAGGTAAGAAAAATCAAAGAGATATTGACCGTTTAATAAAAATATTAGGAGGGTATGTTACAAAGCCGACAGATTATCATTACATAAATCATGCACAGAGAAAATATGGAAATGTTCCGTTATGGGTACTGACAAATGCATTGACATTTGGAAATATCTCAAAAATGTATATGCTGCTTCCGCAGGATATACAGATTAAAGTCAGCAGGAATTATCCATGCATCAATGAAAGTCAAATGATATCCATTTTGGCTGTAATGGTAAAATTCAGAAATGTCTGTGCACATGGTGAACGATTATTTACTTATAGAACTACCGACAGCATTCCAGATTTACCGTTACATATGAAATTAAAGATTGCTCGAAAGGGCACACAATATGTGAATGGAAAAAATGATTTATTTTCAGTTGTGATTGCTTTAAGATATATGCTGAGTGATAGCTGGTATAAGGAATTTATAAAGGAACTTAAAGCATTAATTGACAAATACCTTAAGAAGCATGATAGTATATCGGAACAGGAATTATATGAGAAAATGGGCTTCCCAGAAAACTGGAGAAAGATAACCAGATATAGAAAACAATAGTGTATTAATTGGTCGGGATCAAGCCTCCAAGTCCCTCAAAATTTGGAGGTTCTTTTTAGGATGTCTTGTTTTTAGAAAGACATTGACTTTTAAGTTGCTTTATGGTACATTTATTTTAAATATTTGAATATTGACATCCGTAACCTATGTATAAAAGGTAATAGGTTGAGCAAAAGAAGAATTTGTTCTGTCTAGTTAAGTGCACGAAGAGAGCGCTTGATTAGGCATTTTTTATTTTACTGGAATAAGGGGGAGTAGAGATGAATGATAAAAAAATGTTGAATACTATATATCCGTACCTTGTTCTTTATAAAAAAGGATTTACCATCAATGACATATATAACAATAGAGAAGTCTTTGCTAATTTATGTGATGAATTAGTAAAAGAAAGTAAGGGGAATTGTGATTTAAATATAAAATTTGTAATTGATGGTAAAGAATGCTTTGAAATTAAAGCATCAGCAAACGATATTTGTTTTCAGGTTGAATTAACTGATATTGATATTGATTTGTTAACAAAGTTATTGTTTGGGCAAATTCGATGTTCAGATTTCCTATATAAAAATAGTAAACTCATTAATAATCAACAAGTTTTTGGAAACGTTGAAAAGATTAGAAAAGATGCACTTCTGTCTTGGAAAAGATTTATTGAAAGAATCGGGTATAAAGAAGACGATTTTTTTATTTCTGATGAAACCTATACTGCTAGGAAAATAATAGATGAAGAAAATATTTTATGGTGTTACAACAAAAGTTGCACGGGCAAAACATTTTTGGGGATATACACACTCACTTATTGTAATTATTCCAAGTTTGTATACAATCCTTCGGTTGAAAATACCTGTGATATTAATTTTTTGAAGATATTAGTAGAATATGGTGTAAATTGTGCACTGTTGATTGATGATTTGCAATGTGATGTCGAGTTTGCAAAAACTTTATTAGAGTTTATGGCAAATCATAAATCAGGCATACAAAGTAGGAATCTTCATATTTTTGCTATTAGTTGGTCATCTTTAGTACAGTCCGTAGATTTCTTACAATACAAAAAGGTTGTGCCAACGATTGAAACAAAACCTCAAAAGTTTATTAATATGATGAGAAACAGGTTGAATAATCAAGAATTATTGTCAATTTGTGAAGATAATTTAGCTTTGATAAGTGCAGCACTAAGGTTGGAAAGAAAACATAATTGCGATATAAGAAATAATGCTGCAGAATTATTTAGATGTTTTATTCAGACAACAGATGAGGAGCAATTAAAATTAATTCATATAATGGCGGTTTTGGGAACATATGAATTCGAAACTCCAAGGCAGTTTATTAAGAATTATGGAACTTTATATTTAAAAGACGTTATAACAGCTAAGAGTGATGGAAATTTCATCTTTCTTGCACATCGTACAATTTCAAATTTTATTGCGAGATACATTGAAAATAATTGTTCGGTTACTGTTTATGAACGTAAAGAAATTATTAAAAGATATATAAACTATATTGATAATCGAAAGAAATGGAAGGCATTAATTCATTTGATTGGTGAGAATAATCAAAGCGATGTATTATCAGTTAGTCCAATATGGAATTTGATGTATGAGTTTCAAAGTAATTTGAAAAGACAAACGAGTATTGATCCATCTTGGGAGAATACGCCATCTTCAATGTATTTTGTGATATCGACAGCAAAAATGTTAGGGGTAGTTGAAGAATATAAGGAAGTTATTGAGGCGTTGTGTTCTAATTTTGTTTTAAATGAGGAACAAGTTGTTATTAAATATGATGATTTGCAAACCACATTTGATTTTATGAAAATTAAAGAACGTATGATAAAAGAAGATGAAGAAAATATATTTATGGATTATGAATGTGGAAAAAGTATTGATTTGAAAGAGATTCATAAAAATTGGCTTTATGGATTAATGATTGGATTGAAAAGTGTTCTAATAGACTTTGGATATAAAGACTTAATCGATAGGATTGAAGTAGAGCTTATTGAAAATCAGAAAGAAGAGGGATATTGGTATCCAAAGAGAGTTCCATGGGTTACTGCGAGAATCTTAATTGGATTAGCAGAAGCGGGATACACAATCAAAGATAACTTTATAAGAAGGGGGACAGACTATTTAGTTTCTACAATAAAAGATGAAAAGTGGGAAGCACATACAGGGGGATGGAATAATGCGTTTGAGACATCGTCATTGTGTTTAGAAGCTTTGATTAAATGCGGTGTGGATTGTGAAAAAGGTTTAATAAATGATGTTGTGAATTATTTGCTGAGAAATTCAAAAATGTGGATGATAGAAAATAATGAAATTGATGGAGCAACTACAGCATGTGCATTATTAAAAATTCATGGAATCCAAAAGTCATTGTTAGATTATATAAATGACTTGGCAAAAAGAAATATTCATAATATTGTAGGCGAAATGATTGAGTTAGACTATAATAATATGCAAAGTTGTAAAACAACTCAGATTGCTTATTATGTAATAGAATTATGCTGGTACATCCTTGAAAAGGATATTCCTAATTTATTGGATGACTTTATTGTTCGTTCAGAGTTGGAGATGGAGGTTAGAAAAATGAATAATATTCAAATATTTATTTCGTATAGCGAAGATAGTCCCTATCATATTAAGAAAATTGAAAGAATTGTGAATTACCTTGAAAAAGAAGGTTACGTTGTATACTTTTATGCGAAAGCCCCACTGGGAACTAACAATATGGAATTTATGCAGAAAATTAATAAATGTGATGCAACTATTGTAATAGGTACTAAAAAATATAAAGAAAAGTCTACTGAAATACGAGCAGGAGGAGCATTTTTTGAAGCGTGTGTATTATCTAGAGAATTTATGAACAATAATTATGAGAAGATTATACCGATTGCATTTGATGAATTTAATGAATCATTTCCAGAGCCTTTTGCTATTAATAAAGGTATGCGAGTTAAACGAGTTGATCAGAGATTTTTAAATAATTTGTCTAAAGAATTAAAAAATAAATTTTAGGAGGTTGTATTTATGTATGATTATGTAATTATTCACGGTAGCTATGGAACACCATTTGAAAATTGGTTTAAATGGTTATTTGAAAAATTGTCCGAAGAAGGGAAAAGTGTTTTGGCGCCTCAATTTCCTTGTGGTGATGTTCAAAACTATTCTAATTGGGCGAAGGTAATGAATGCATATAAAGGGTATATAGGAAAAGAAACATCATTCGTTGGACATAGTCTAGCTCCGGCATTCATTACCGATTATATTTTGGATAATAGTTTACAGGTCAAAAACTTGTATTTTGTTGCACCATTTTATGGGCTTATCAATATACCAGAGTTTGACAAAGTGAATAAGCCGTTTTTTATCTATAAAGATATGAAAAGGATTAACAACTTGGTAAAGTCTGCAACGTGCTTTATTTCAAAAAATGATCCATATGTTCCTAATCAATTATCTGAAGAATTTGCAGATTATATTGGAGCAAAAAAGATATTTGTAGAAAATGCAGGACATTTTAATACTGCAGCAGGATATACGAAATTTGAAGCATTATTGGAAGAGATGATAAAAAATGGATAATGATAAGATGAATTCTTTGTATCAAAAGTTCATTGTTGAAGGACATAGTATTTCATTAAAGGAGTGTGTGGGTGGATATCCTAATGCAAATGATTGTTCGTGGTATCATGGCAATTGGATGTTATTGCGTTATTTGGGGGTAGTATCTAATCCATATTGGCATGAAAAATTTTATCGCAATGCGTTAGAAAATGTTTGTGATATAAAAAAAGATAATCTTCTTGTTGCAGGAACGGCAGATTTTTCCATGCCATTATTGTGCAGTGAAATAGGGGTTAATAATGTCAGTGTTTGTGATATATGCAAAACACCGTTGAAAATATGCAGTAGAGTTTCAGAATATTTAAATCTTAATTGGAATACATTCGCACATGATATTTGTTCGGAAATATCAATGAAATATGATGTTGTTATTAATGATGCATTTTTGTCAAGATTTAAGAATAAAGAGATACCTTTAAAAGGGATTGCAAACACTTTGAATTCTGGTGGATATTATGTCACAACATTGAAAATGGGAAAATTGAATAGAGGCGGAGAAGTTGAAGATTCAGTAAAAAAGCATTTTATTGAAAAAGTAGAGAGAAGGTATTTTGAGCATTCAAATAGTCTTCCTGAAGTTTCGATTCAGGATATAGCTAATGAATATGTAAAGAAAATGTCTTCATTTCCTGTTAGTGGGGAAATGGAAGTATACCAACTTTTTGAAACGGCTGGATTAAAAGTTTTGTTGATAGAAAGGGATATTGTTGAAGGTGAATATGAACCTTCAGAGTATTTTAGGATTATCGCTCAAAAATGAGTAGAATCAAGGTAAGTGCAAAATAATTCGACGGATTGTGTTGCCCTAAAAATTAATCCATAATAATCATTAGAGAATGCAGGCATTTCACTTCAGTTTCTCTTGCTGGAAATGATAGATGCGAGCATTTTACTTTATTCAAATTATGGAGGTGTGCTCATGAGAAGCAAAAGAATACCTGCCGAAGAACAATACCGT
>ERZ1106963.4564-NODE-4564-length-10143-cov-2.572958_pt1 | contig 10143 bp, 7 predicted proteins | sample MGYA00403681_ERZ1106963 | MGnify/ENA primary metagenome ERZ1106963 (study PRJEB35170, sample SAMEA104062407) | human gut metagenome | biome: human gut; feature: human-associated habitat; material: faeces | place: Denmark | collected 2012-05-03 ...
TTTGCTATCCGCTATATTGGGATTTTTCTTTTTTATGAGCAAAGTTCAGAGGATTCATTGTCAAACTGGCTGTTATAAAGATCTGCATAGAAGCCTTTCGCTGCCAGCAGTTCTTCGTGGCTGCCCTGCTCGATGATATCTCCATCTTTCATGACAAGGATCAGATCTGCATCCTTGATCGTAGAAAGTCTGTGGGCGATAACGAAGCTTGTTCTTCCCTTCATCAGATTGTCCATCGCTTTCTGGATCATTTCTTCTGTACGGGTATCAACTGAACTCGTCGCCTCATCCAAAATCAGGATCTTCGGATCTGCAAGGATTGCCCTTGCGATTGTGAGGAGCTGTTTCTGTCCCTGGGATACATTACTTGCTTCTTCATTCAGTTCCATATTGTATCCACCCGGAAGTGTCTGGATGAAACGATGCACATGTGCCGCCTTCGCTGCCTGAATCACTTCTTCCTCTGTCGCATTCAGTTTTCCGTAACGGATATTGTCACTGATCGTACCATGGAACAGCCAGGTATCCTGCAGAACCATTCCGAACATTTCACGGAGTTCACTTCTATTGAAGTCCCGGACATCATGTCCGTCAATCTTGATCGAACCTCCATTCACATCATAGAAACGCATGAGCAATTTGATCATTGTTGTCTTTCCGGCTCCTGTCGGACCAACAATTGCGATCTTCTGGCCTTCTTTCACATCCGCTGAGAAGTCATTAATGATGATCTTATCTTCATTATATCCAAAACGTACATGCTCAAATTCAACATTTCCCTGAAGATTCTCTACGGAAACCGGATTCTCTACTGTCTGATCTTCCTCCGGTCCTTCCAGGAACTCGAAGACACGCTCTGATGCTGCAGCTGTTGACTGAAGCATATTCGCCACCTGTGCGATCTGCTGCAATGGCTGTGTAAAGTTACGTACATACTGAATAAAGGACTGGATATCTCCAACCTCGATCACATCCTTAATTGTCAGATATCCCCCAAGGATTGCCACTGCCACGTAACCCAAGTTTCCTACAAACTGCATTACAGGCATCATCAAACCGGAAAAGAACTGGGATTTCCATGCGGAATCATACAGCTTATCATTTGTTTCATTGAATACTTCAATTACTTCCTCTTCTTTATTAAATGCCTTGATGATGTTATGACCACCATAGATTTCTTCTACCTGTCCATTCACATTTCCAAGGTATGTCTGCTGCCCTACGAAATATTTCTGTGAATGTTTCATTACGAATCCGATCAATCCGGCAGAAAGCGGAAGAATCAAAACTGCAATCACTGTCATCAGCGGGCTGATTGACAACATCATGATAAATACACCAATCAGAGTTGTAACCGATGTGATCATCTGAGTCGCACTCTGGTTCAGGCTCTGTCCAAGTGTGTCAACATCATTTGTCACACGGGAAAGCACTTCACCTACCGGCTTTGTGTCAAAATAGCTCATCGGCATGCGGTTGATCTTCTCGGAGATTTCTCTTCTCAAACGGTAGGTTGTCTTCTGAGACACCCCCGTCATCAAATATCCCTGCACAAAACTGCAGATTGCGCTGATCACATACAGGCAAAGAACAGTCAGCAGAATCTGTCCGATTTTACCGAAATTCATTCCGTCTCCACCGGAAACTTTACTTACAAGTCCATTGAAAATCTCCGTCGTTGCTTTTCCTAAAATCTTCGGTCCGACAATATTGAATATCGTTCCACAGATAGCAAACACGGCTACGAAAAATACCTGTACTTTGTAAATTGCCATGTAGCGGATCAGTTTCTTCATTGTTCCTTTGAAGTCTTTTGCTTTTTCATTCGGTCTTCGACCGCCATGCATTCTAGCCATGAATCTGATCCTCCTTTCCATCTGTCTGCTCATTTAACGCTGCTTCTAACTCTTTCCTGGACAGCTGGGATTCTGCGATTTCACGGTATACCGGACAGTTCTTGAGAAGCTCCGCATGAGTTCCCTTACCTGCCACTTTGCCTTCATCCAATACTATGATTTGCTCTGCATGCAGGATCGTGCTGATTCTCTGCGCAACGATCAGCACCGTACTTCCACTTGTCTTTTCAGCCAGCGCACGGCGGAGTGTTACATCCGTCTTATAGTCAAGGGCAGAAAAACTGTCGTCAAAAATAAATACCTGCGGGTGCTTTGCGATTGCTCTTGCAATAGAAAGTCTCTGCTTCTGTCCACCGGATACATTAGAACCTCCCTGTGAGATCGGGCTCTTATATTTCTCCGGTTTTGTGTCAATAAATTCTGTTGCCTGTGCTATGTCAGCGGCTTGTCTTATCTTTTCAATGTCTGCACTGTCATCACCCCACGCAATATTTTCTGCTATTGTAGTGCTGAATATCTCCGGCTTCTGTAATGCTATTGACACTTTATCCCTTAAAACCTGCAAATCATAATCTTTAACATTGACATCATCTATAAGTACTTCCCCCTTAGTCACATCATAAAAACGTGGTATGAGATTTACAAGACTTGACTTGCCGCAGCCTGTTGCACCCAGTATTCCGATAGTTTCACCCGGATTAATAACAAGGTTAAAGTTCTCAATAACATTTTCATTATCCATACCTGGATATGCAAATGACACATTCTTAAATTCAACTTTTCCCTTAACGGCAGTTTCTTTATTATATGTACCGCTCTTTATTGCCGGATCACAGTTAATTATCTCCATAACACGCTTCTTTGAGGCAATTCCCCTTGAAGCTGTCTGAAATATCATCGTCATACGCATAACCGCATTAAGCACCTGTGAACAATATGTAATCGCCGCCATTACATTACCAGGCGTTGCACTTCCTGCACTTACCTGTATTCCACCAACCTTTATAACCGCAACAACTGAAAGATTTAATATAATATTCATAATAGGTGTCATATAAGAAAGCAGTAAAAGCACATCAAGCTGTGTTGAAACAAGCTCATTATTAGCTTTCTCAAATCTTTCTGTCTCGTAATCTTCCTTGACATATGCCTTTACAACTCTTGCACCAGACACATTTTCCTGCATTACATTGTTAACCTTATCAAGCTTCTTCTGTAACACTGTGAACTTAGGATTGGCTTTGGCTATGAAATATACAACACATACTGCAACAAACGGAAGTGCACACGCAATTATTATTCCAAATTCCATATTAAGTGACACCATACACGCTATACCACCGATAAACAGCATACTTGTACGCACAAAACCTCTCAGGCATTGCATTACAAAATTCTGAAGCTGTGTTATATCATTCGTAACCCTTGTAATTAAAGAACCTGTGGAGAATTTATCAGTCTGTTCAAAAGAGAATTCCATAATTCTCTTAAAGACAGCTTTTCTTACATCATTACCAAACTGCTGTGCACAAAGATTGGCAAAGACACCGGACATAATGCCACAGATACCACCAAGTGCCACAAATCCTATCATTTTAAGCCCGATGGTAATTACTGTATTAAGATTGCCAACCCCGCCATTGTTAAGCCCCAATACACCGTCATCAATTATTCTGCTCATAAGCTCCGGCTGTAACAAGTCCATAGAAACCTCACCTATCATAAATATAGGTGCAAGCAGAGCAAAGAACCAATACTTTTTTAAATATTTAAGCATACCACATTCCTTTCTTAAGCTTTATTACTTCTTATAGCTAAAAAGCACCATCAGAATAAATCTGCTGGTGCTTCTTCTATTATAAATACATTTTATAAATCAAGTACAAATATTCACTTAATAACAGCGATTCTTACTTAATCCAATATCTAATCTTCAAATACCTGCTTAATACTGTCATAATGCAGGAATTCTCCTGTTGCTGCTATCTGTTTAAGTTCTTCTCTGGTAACGAACTTATACCCTAAGGCTTCCTCTGTCTGTATATGTATGTCCTCATCTTTAACATCTTTAATGAACTTGTATACATCTACAAAATAATTGTCACCCTTGCCAGGATTCTCTCTTTTATAGGTGAATACATATCCACCTCTGGCATCTGTAACGTCAATTCCTGTCTCTTCACGAACCTCACGTCTTACTGCATCAATTGACTCCTCACCTGCCTGAGCCGCTCCGCCTGATACTTCCCACCAGCCAGGAGCCCACGCCTTAGTCATAACACGCTGTGTAATAAGGAACTTTCCATCCGGACGTTCTATGACACCTAACACTGTAAGATGATATTCTCCATCTTTAAGCTGCCAGTCATTCTTTTTCATTAATCTGCCTGTCTTTTCTTTGTTGGCATCATATATATCCCACATTTCCATATACGTCATCCTCCATATATTATAATCAGCCATACAATAATATACAGCGATTAACATTTTCGTTATAACTATGATTAGTATAACACATTTTCAATACTTTTTCTAGTTAGCTGAGTGAATTTTAACCATATGAGCATATTCACCATCTAACTTCATAAGCTCCTTGTGAGTTCCTCTTTCCTTAATCCCCTCATCTGTAAGCATATATATTTCCTCAGCATTTTCTATTGTAGTAAGTCTGTGGGCTATAACAAATGTAGTTCTATTCTTAGCCAGCTTCTCTAACGACTCCTGTACAATCTGCTCACTTTCATTATCAAGTGCTGATGTTGCCTCATCAAATATAAGTATAGGTGGATTTTTAAGAAATACCCTTGCTATTGATAATCTCTGCTTCTGTCCACCTGACAACTTGACACCTCTTTGTCCTATATCCGTGTCGTATCCATTTTCAAATGCTTCTATAAATTCATGTGCATTGGCAAGCTTTGCCGCTGCAATTACTTCGTCATCGGTAGCATCTGGCTTTCCGTATCGTATATTCTCTTTAATGCTTCCCATAAACAGATATACGTCCTGCTGGACAACCCCGATATTATCCCTTAAGCTCTTAAGAGTAACATCTTTAATGTCTTTTCCATCAATTCTTATGCTTCCTTCTGTCGCCTCATAAAATCTTGGTATAAGCGAACATAATGTAGTCTTTCCTGCTCCTGACGGACCTACCAGTGCCACATATCTGCCTGGTGTAACATTAAAGCTGATTCCTGATAATACTTCCTCGATTCCGTCCTTATATCTAAAAGATACATTGTCGAATGTAATCTCACCCTTAACGTCTTTAAGTTCAACTGCATCTGGCTTTTCCTTTATATCCGGTTCAACTGATAATATCTCAAGAAATCTTTCATAACCGGAATAACCGTTCTGGAACTGTTCTGTAAAATCAATAAGTACCTTTACCGGCTCCGTAAATATATTTATATACAATAAAAATGTTACGAAGTCTGTAATATTAACCCAGCCTCTTGTTATTCCTATACCGCCCACTGCTATTACAATTACATTAATCATAGTTGTAAATGCTGTAAGTCCGGCATTGTACATTCCCATATAATGATAGCTGTCTTTCTTTGACTCTAAGAATAAATCATTGCCTTTTTTGAACTTACCGCACTCTATATCCTCATTAGCAAATGATTTAACAACACGTATTCCTGACAGATTATCTTCTATCTGTGCATTAATCTCACCTATACGGATACGGTTTCTTTTAAATGCACGCTTCATTTTCTTATTAAGGAAATATGCAAATACAAGCATAACAGGCACAAGCACAAATGCAGTAAGCGTAAGCCTTACATCTATAGTGCTTAATATAACAAGTGCACCTACAATCTTAATAAGTGATATTGTTATATTCTCAGGACCGTGGTGTAAAAGCTCTGTTATATCGAATAAATCCGAAGTTATTCTTGATAATAACTGTCCAACCTTCTGGTCATCATAGAATGAATAAGAAAGCTTCTGGTAGTGGTTAAAAATCTCAGCCCTCATATCGTATTCAATCTTAGCTCCCATAACGTGTCCGTAATTAGATATATAATAATTACACCCCCACTGCACAAGAACAAGCACGAATAATATCACAACTATTGTAAATATTGCCTTAGACGCTTCATCTGCCGGCATATAGGCAACCTTGGAAGTTATATATCTTACAACAAGCGGTATGACAAGTGCCACCGCCGCAGACATCATCGCAAGAATCATATCTATAATAAATGTGCCTAAATATGGCTTATAATATTTTGCAAGCTTTTTAAGATTTTCTTTCATACAACTCACTAATCCTTTCATGCTTTATTCATTACTAATGACTTTAATTTTAGTGTTCTGCTTTCATAATCTGTACCGGCACTCCAAGAAGCACTGCTCCGCCAAGCATATTGCCAATTGTCACCATAATCATACTCTTGATAACAGAAGCTGTGCCAATATCACCAAGTAACATATATCCAATAGAAAATGTACTCATATTAGCAATACAATGCTCAAAACCAGCAACTACGAACGCCATAATAATACAGAACATTATTATAAGCTTGCCACTTTCTGTCTTTAACTTAGTACCAACTAATACTGCCATACATACAAGGAAATTACAAAGAATCCCCCTTACTAAAAGTTCCATGGAACCTGCTGAAATCTTAGAATATATAAAGCTGTTATAATAATCAACCATTATTGTGTGTGAAGCCTTACTATATACAAATAAACCCGAAAGAATAAATGCACCGGCAAAGTTACCTATATAGCTTACAACCCATACTTTTATTAGATCTCTTACTGAAACCGTCTTATTGTATGCGCCAATCGCCATAACAAAATTATTACCTGTAAATAATTCTCCTCCCATAAATACGACGAGTACAATTGCAATTGAGAATAAAAATGCACCTAAAAGCTTACCAAACTGTGGATAAGTTGGAAGCAGTACTGCCGCACTCACATTCGATAAAATTGTTGCAACAACAATATAGAAGCCTGCCATAATAGAGCGCATAAAATACTTCCCGAAATGGTTGTTGCATAACTCTGCCTTATTCGATGCTGCCTTAGCAATTGCATCGACATCTGAAAATAACATATTAATCCTCCGTTCGTTGGTCTGACAACCTGTAATCGGGTCTGCAACAATAGTTACAGACCCGATTATAGAGGATAACACATATAAAATTCTATTTCCATAATTTGTGTGTATTTTTAAAAGAACTTACTACTTTAAAGGCATTACAGCCACATAATTAAACATCATAATAAAGTGGCATATGCTTCCTGCCATAACAAACAGATGAAATATCTCGTGAGAACCAAAATACTTATGGCTGGCATTAAACACCTTAAGCTTAAGTGCATATATGACGCCACCTATTGTATATATTATTCCACCTGCTAACAACCACGCAAATGCCGCTGTTGGAAGTGCATTTGTTATCTGTGTAAATGATAATACACACGCCCAGCCCATAACAATATAAAGAACTGATGATATCCACTTAGGACAGGTTACCCAGCATAATTTAAAGATAATACCAACTATTGCAATTCCCCATACTAGTGCTAACAGTGCATATCCTGTCTTGTTATGAAGGACAACTAAGCATACAGGAGTATAGGAACCCGCTATCATAACCGATATCATACAATGGTCTAACTTCTTTAATATTTTATTAATTCCAGGTGTTGCATTAACTGTATGATAAGTTGTACTTGCAGCATACAGCAAAATCATTGTTCCTATAAATATTGAAAGTGAAATAACATGTATTGTATCAGGTGCTGACAATGCCTTAATTATAAGCGGTGTTGCAGCAAATAACGCCATAAGCATTGCTATAAAATGTGTTATTGCACTTCCTGGGTCTTTTATCTTTATGTTAGATACATTTTTCTTAATCTTTTCCATAATAATCCTCTTTTCTGCACACGCTTTCTTAATATGTGCTGTAATTATCTTCATATTACATAGTATTGATTACTACGTTATATATATAATATAACCATTTATCATAGAAATCAATATCTAATCACATAATTAATCAAAAAAATACTGTGCAAGGACATAAAAAAAGCCACTTTTAACGGTCAATCCGCTAAAAGTGGCAGCTTTTTATATTACTTCATAAGCTTAAATGCACTAACTAATTCTTTTAATCTGTCCGCCTGTGAAGCAAGTTCCTCACTGCTTGCAGAACTTTCCTCAGCCATAGCTGTATTCTCTTCTACTACAGCTGCTATCTGGCTTGCTGCTTCTGATACCTGCTTTAATGATTCAGCCTGCTGTTCTGAAGCAACTGAAATCTGCTCGATATTCTCAACAAGTTCTTTAGTCTTCTCAACTGACTCCATAAGCTTAGCAGCTGCATCATCAACCATTCCCTTGCCCTCTTCAACTGCATTAATTGCCTGAACTATAAGTTCACCAGAGCTCTTAGCTGCATCTGCACTCTGTGCTGCAAGATTACCAACCTGTGTTGCAACAACTGCGAAGCCTCTTCCTTCTTCACCTGCTCTTGCAGCTTCAATCGAAGCGTTAAGTGCAAGAAGGTTAGTACTTGAGGCAATCTCATCAATTGTATTAATAATACTGCTGATATGCTTAGAATTCTCTGTGATAACTTCCATAGCGTGAACTATCTGCTGTACCTGATTATTACTTTCAATAATCTGGTCACCAACAGCTTTAGCCATTTCATTAGCCTTATTAGCATTATGTGCATTCATATCAACCTGATCAGCTACATTAGCAATTGTACTCTGTAATTCCTGTACTGAACTTGCCTGATCCGTTGCACCCTCAGTAATTGCCTGTGCACCATCTGAAAGCTGGCTTGCATTGGAAGCTACCATATCTGCAACACCATTAATCTCTGAAAGAGTTGATGAAAGATCTGTTATAACTTTTACTAAAGCAACTTCAATGTCCTTAAAGTCACCGATGTGTTCTACATTAGGTGATATATTAAAGTTACCACCTGCCATCTCTTTTAAACCTCGTGTTAGGTCTTTAATTATTGCACTTAATCTTCCCGCCATATTATCAAACTTCTCAGCAAGCTGACCAATTTCATCATTATAATTCTTCTTAATATTAACTGAGAAATCTCCCATCGCAAGCTGGTCCGCTACTGCAACTACATCATCTATAGGCTTAATGTACTTCTTAATAAGCTTATTGCTGATAACAATTATAATTACTAAAGTTATAATCGAAATAACAATCATAAACACTACAAGAATAATCGTATTACGCTCAAGATCTGTCTTATTTAATGCACTTGCTGCCCACCAGGTCTGATTAACAGCTTTAATAGGTGCATAATATCTTTCAACCTTAGAACCATCATCCTTCTTAGTTGTTACACTGAAACTGCTTCCTGTATCAATGCCCTTTTGTATCTTGGCATATTCTTTAGCTGGTAAAACATCGCTTAACTTCTTTCCAACATATTCATCTGATTCGCTGTCATATACAAATGTACCATCACCCATAAGTACATCTACATACATTGTATTGTACTTATCGTCTGTTGAACGGAGTCCGCTGAATGTATCAACATTAATATCTACAAGAATTACACCCTGTGTCTTACCATGATATACAATTGGAAAAGAGGCACTTACCATATTGATGCCCTGATCCTTATATGGACTTGTAAAGCTGCTCTGCTGTGAAGCTGCTGCATTCTTGTAATAGTCCTTTGAACCATAGCTTGAATACTCACCATAGCTTTGTACCTTTCCACTCTGTGCATCTGATTCACTTACATAGATTGTATAATCTTTAATAGCAGGGTCAAAAGCATTAGGCTCAAAAAATACACCAACACCTGCAATGCTTTCACTTGATGTTACAGATGTATTGGCTACGCTGATCATAAACTGCTCAATCTCTTTGTTCATCTTCTGTAACTGTACATCATATACTTCACTCTTAACTGTCTCTCCAGTATATCCGGTCTTAGCATAATCATCATAACGTTCCGTAATATAATTCTGAAGAATATTAGCAACATCTGAGGCTCTGTCAAGTACCTCCTGTACTGATACACCATTCTGCTGTGCAATTCCATCAAACTCACCACTTATACTACTATTCATAAACTTAGCTGCAATTGTTGCACTAATTGCAATCATAACCGTAAGGCAGGCAACTAATAATATACCCACTGCTACTGAAATCTTATAGGTCAGTTGTTTATTTTTGAACCCCTCGACTGCAGCATTTTTCTCTGTGTGTTCCTTGCTCATATTATTCCTCCGTTCTTCTACACATTAAATATTCAATTGATCG
>ERZ1106963.4566-NODE-4566-length-10140-cov-9.531681_pt1 | contig 10140 bp, 6 predicted proteins | sample MGYA00403681_ERZ1106963 | MGnify/ENA primary metagenome ERZ1106963 (study PRJEB35170, sample SAMEA104062407) | human gut metagenome | biome: human gut; feature: human-associated habitat; material: faeces | place: Denmark | collected 2012-05-03 ...
TCAGGTAATAGGTCGTACCGAACAGGTAGAAATACTTCGAGGGGAAGCGGCCGTAAATCTGCTCGCCGCCCTCGCCGCGGACCTTGCTCATACGCATCTGCTCGTAACCGCCCGTGCGGATGTCCTGATCGTTGAGGATGTTCTTCACCTCGAGGCTGAAGCCCAGCATGTAGACCCGGTGGATATACCAGTTCTTGCCGATATTGGCGCTCAACGTATATGCGCTGTCAAACTTCTCCTGCTTGCGGAGGGTCTTGATCGACGAGAGGGCCGATGCCTTCTGCGCATTGGTGGCCGTATTGGAAGTCAGCACATTCGTATAATACTTAATGGCGGTAGCCGTACGGTACATCGGGTTCATCGAAAGATAGATGTTGTCGTAGTAGTTGAAGTTCACACCGGCGAACCAGTTGCGCGGTCCGCGGTAGTCGAGACCGATGTTGAAAGCCAGTTGCGGCGAGCTTTCCACATGATAACCGTCCCAGTTGACCTTATCTTTCAGTACGATCTTGTCCACGTTGTCAACCGTCTGCACGAAGTTGGGATTCGACGTATAGGTATAGTCGCCCCAGCTCAAGGCACCCACGACCGAGAGGCCGTTCCATACGGGAACCGAAAGGCCCAACTCAACGCCGTAATAGCGTTTGTCGATGCCGCTCATGGCGAAGTTGGTGAACGAACTGCGGGTATCGTCGTAGAACGAGATGACCTTCGACTGGTCCTCGATCGTCGTATAGTATCCCGAAAGACGCGCCTTGATGTAGGGCAGGTTGAGGTTGTAGGTGAGGTCTGCGCCGAACACCTTCTCGGCCTTCAGCCCCGGCGTGGTCGTGTTGCGCGTACGGGGCGACACGAATGCCGTCGCGAACTTGGGCGCCTGCTGCATGTAAGCCACATTGGCCTCGATCGAATGCGCTCCCGAGAACTTGTAGCCCAGCGAAAGTTTCGCATCGTAGGTCAGGTAGTCGAGTTTCTTCGAATCGCCTTTCGAATCGTTGGGGAACAGACCCTTGCGCCACATGCCCTCGCGGTACATGTTCGAGTAGCCGACCGATCCGGAGACGCCCAGCGAGAAACCGCCGATGCCCCACGTGTAGTTGGCCCAGGCATTGGTTTCGAGCAGGTGCGCCCGGTAGTAGTAACCGTACTTGTCGCCGGCACGGGCAATGCGGGCGTGCCCCGTAGCCCAGTAGTAATCCAGGTCGTTCTGGTAAGCCTCGGCGCTGGCCATGTCGCGCTCGGCGAACTTGTCGATGTCATACCAATAGTCGCCGCCCAGCAGGTCCTTGATCTCCGAGTAGTAATTCGTGCGGTTGACGCGCAGGTTGGCGCCGCCGACGATGCGCATGTTGTGGCGCATGTTATGCTGCACGTTGACCGCCAGGTTGTAGTCCAGCTGGTCGGTGTGACGCTCCTCGATCATGTAGTTCGAACGACTGTTATTACCCATCAGTTTGGACAGCACCGGATCGGTGTCGATATTCCGCATATTCGTCTGGAAGAATTTGTCGTAGTCGAGCATACCGTCCCACACGCCTTTCGCTATGGCGCCATCCATCGCGTAAAAATAGATCGTCTCGTCGGTGGTTATGCCCGGCACGATCTGCGTCTTATCCGAATTCGGCATATAGCGGTAGTAGTCGCCGCGGGGGTCCGCTCCGGCGTTCCACGTCAGGGCCGAATAGCCGTTCCTGCCGAAACGCAGCGACGTGGCGGCGTTCAGGCGCGTGTTCTCCGACATGTCCCACGTATAGTTCAACATCACGATCGGCTCGTGGGTGTTGCGCACGCGCGAGTTGCGGAGCTTGCCGGCCTGGTAACCCACATTGGGGTTGTAGTAGTTGTTGCCGAACAGGGCGTAAGCCTCGTCGGTCGAAGCCTGCTGCGCGCCGCGCTCCGAAGGCGAAGCCAGCAGCGTCAGCGCAAGGCGGTGGTTCTGTCCGAAAAGCTTCTCGGCCGAAGCGAAATAGGAATAGGAGTTGTAGTAAACGCCGTCCACATAGCCGTTGCCGCCCTGGCGGGTTCCCACCGAGAAGGCGTACGACCAGCCGTTGTCCAACTGTCCCGAGCCGTAGGAAACCATCGCACGGAAACGGTACATCTGGTTGCCGTTCGACACGCTCACGCGGAATCCCTTGCGCATCTGCGAGGCGCGGGCGTTGACGTTGGTCATGCCGCCGATGCCGCCGATGCCGAAATCCGACGCTTCGAGGCCCGTGTAGTTCTCCTGGTTACGCGTCGCGTCGTTCAGTCCGCTCCACAGCGACCAGGGACCGTAGCCCGTCATGGCGTCGTTGAAGCGGATGCCGTTCAGGTAGATGTCCGAGTACTGCGAATCGTAGCCGCGGACGTTGAAACGCATCTCGCTGAAACGGTACGATGCGATGTTGTTGAAGAGGTCCTTCGACGAAGAGAGCGACGAAGGCAGCGCCTGCGTATCCGACGACGAGGAGTCGCTGTCGAATTCGGCGAAAACGGCGTCGTCCAGAACCGCACTCTGCCCCGACGGCACGATGATCACCGACTTGAGGTCCTGCACATGCTCATTGCCCACGCGGACCATCAGATTGAGGTCCTCGAAGTCGGGCGTAGAGAAGAGCACCGTATAGCTGCCCGCAGGAAGATTCTCGAAGATGAAGTTGCCGTCCTTATCGGTCATGGCCGTCAGACCCAGCGATTCGATCTTCACCTGTACATTGCTCAAGGCCACGCGACCGTTGCGCGAAACCACCTTACCGCGGATGCCTCCGTCCTGCGCATAGGACGTGAAGGTCACGGCGGCGAGCATCAGAATAAGTAGAACTTTGAGTTTCATACAAATATTTTAGAGTGTTTATTTGGCGATGTAGATATATACGGGGAAGTGGTCGCTGAAACCGCCCTGGAAATCGTTGCCCACGAACGTACGCAGCGGATAGCCCTTGTACTGGCCCTCCTTCTGGATCATGTAGGGACGGCGGAAGATGCCGCCGTAGAACTTCGAGTTGCCGGCGGGCTGGATTTTCAGACTGCCCGTGGAACCGGTGGCGAGGTTCTCCGAAACGATGATGTTGTCGAACAGGTTCCACTCGTCGCGGTAAGCCAGCGTGCCGTAACCCGCTTTCAGCAGGCCGATGAAGGGGTTGAACATGTCGCCCTTGCCGACCTCCTTGATCTTGCCCTTGGCGCGCAACCCCTCGACGATGCTGTCATCCGTGGCATCGTCGTTCAGGTCGCCCATGACGACCACCTTCGTGGCCGGGTTGGCGGCGGTCACCGAGTCGACGATGTGCTTCACCTGCTTGGCGGCAGCCAGACGCTTGGGGGCCGAAGCCTCCTTGCCGCCCAGACGCGAAGGCCAGTGGCTCACGAGGAAGAAGAACGGCTCGCTGTCGATCGTGCCCCACATCGTGACGAAATCACGCGTCCTGAAGTTGGGCAGTTCCGGCATCTTGAACGGAATGGCGGCGCTTCCCTCCAGCTTGAAAACGTCGGGACGGTAGTAGAACGCCACGTCGACGCCGCGTGCGTCGGGCGAATCGTAATGCACGATGCGGTAGTTGCCGGGCGCGAGTTTCGGCTGCGCGATCACATCCTCCATCACCGAGCGGTTCTCGATCTCCGAAACGCCGATCACCACGGGATAATCCTTATCCTCGGCGGCGATGTCGAACAACACCCGTTCGAGGTTCCCGATTTTCCTGGTGTACTTGGCCGAGTTCCACTTCTTGGGTCCTTCGGGCGTGAACTCCTCATCGAGGACGCCGGGATCGTGAATGGTGTCGAACAGGTTCTCGAAGTTGTAGAAGACCACTTTGTAGGGCTTCTGCGCGAAGCATGCCACCGCGATCAGCGAGGCAAACAGTCCTGTCAAAAAGATTCTCTTCATAAACGATTTTTGTTGTTAAGGTTCAATTCATTGTATCATAATCCCTACCAGTCGGCGAGGTTCTTCTGGCTTTTCACCACATCGGCCACGGCCGGGTCGAGGTTGCGGAAGAACTTGAAGCCCGTCAGCTCCTCGATCTCCTTCACCGAACGGACAGCCGATTCGATCGACGTGGCGGCTCCGGCGTCATCGTTGGTGAACACGAAGCCGATGGCTTTCAGTTCATCCGCCTTGAATTGAGAGATCTGCCGGTTCTGGTTGCCCCGCTGGCGCAGCAGCACTTTCCAGCAATGCGACGGCACGGCGATCGGTCCGTTGGCATTGTCGATGGTCTTCGTGCTCTTGAAAGCGGCTCCCGTCACCACATAGAGCGTATCGTAGGTCTGCAAGCCTCCCCAGCCACGGACTTTACCCTCCAGCGAGGCCCAGATATTCTGATTCAGCGTGCTGTTCTGGGGCATCATGTTGGTGCCGTAGTAAGTCATCCGGTTCGGCTCGTAATTGTTATAACGCGAAGCCTGCGGAAGCATGTGCCCGCGGTCGTAACCCCTTGCACCGTAACCGCGGCCGTTGCCGCCTGTCCCGATGTATTGCTGGTCGCGGGTGGGAATCACGGGCAGCTGGTCATTGGGATCGTAATTGAAATCGTTGACCCGGCTCAAAACGGGCGTTTCGTAGACCTTCTTGAAGATCGGATAAGCCACCCAATGCGAAATATGCCGGTCGACATCGTAGCATACCGAATAGTTGCGCAGTTTTCCGCCCGGAAAGAACTGATTGCTCACAAACGTCGCATAATAGGTCTTATAGATATAAGCGTCGTCGGAACGATATTCGGGCTGTTCGCCCCACGAACGGTCGTAGTCGATGAAGCCCGCGGCCCTCTGCGTCAGCGTCAGGGAGGTGGAATAACCGTTGGTATAGGTTACGTCGATCCGCGCCGTGCGGTCGTCGTCGGAATTGTTTTTGTCCAAATAGAGGTAGGCCGGATCCCCGACGTTTCCGCCGGCGGAGGATACCTGCTTATTCAAATCGAACGAACACCACTCCGCATCCCCGCCCTGCGAGACGATCGTCGCCTCGAAGGTGATGCCCGACGGGCCTTGGGTCGAAATCTTGTTCGTTGTGGTTGAACTGCTCACGGTCTCTGCAACGAGCGTCGCGAGGGACTCCTTGTCGCCCCCGTCGTCCTTGTCGCCGCATCCCGCAAACAGGACAAGCATCGCCGACATCGTCACGAGCAGCATGCCTATCTGTTTAATTTTCAACATCATTCAGAATAAAGTATAACATTTGGTCCGCAGACCCATTTAGAAACCAAACTCTTGACGGGGAGTTATCCCCGCCAAGAGTGGTTGGTTTTACAAGTCGGTTTCCTCGACTGTTGTTATTTTGCCAGGAAGAATACAACACCGGCAACACCAGACGTATTCGTCGTCACATACGACCGAATATATTTCGACGCAGCTCCAGTCGATGTCATCATAATAGATGCAAATGCTTTTGCGGTTGCCTTAACACCATCAGTGTCATCAGTAAACGTCCAATAGTTATCGCCCGCAGAATCAGCCAATACAAGTTGATTCTTACCGGCAGCACCAACTGTCAGATATTTTTCACCATACTTAATATAATAAGCATTAGAAACACCGCTTACAGCTACAAGTGAAATCTCTGCACCTGCGGCATCATCAGCAACAAATGCACCCGTTGCCTCGGTATATGAATAAGGAACTGTCTCACACTGCTTATTGGTAAGTACTCCTGTCCAAGTCTGATATTTACCATTAACAAGGCCTGCCAGATAGCCCGTTCCTTCTTTCAGATCGGCAATCTTTTCAATCTTCGCATAGCCAGAACCGCTCGTAGGCGCAGCCTGCTTCAGAGCAACCGTTGCAACCGTCGCACCGGCAACTTTGGCAACCAGATTGGCCGTATAGGCTGTCTTATCCGTGTTGTCGCCTTTCGCGCTTACGACGATGGTGTTATCAGTCTTGGCGCCGAGCGAGAACTTGTCGGCATTCGTACCCTCGATTGCGAACGTTACAGCCGAAGCCGTCGTGTTGGTAACCGTATAGTTGAGCGTTTGAGCCACGGGAGAGGTTGCAGCGAACTGCTGGGGAGCGGAGATTTCAACAATCGGCGTCGAAGAATCGACCGTCACCGACGTAGCCATCGTCTGGAGATAGTTGGCCGTACCGCCGAGCAGCCAGCCTTCGACAGTCACCGGTTTGCCATTAAACGACGCCCACTCCGATTTGCCATAGGCAACAGAGCCTTTCGTGGTCGTACCGGCGATAACGACATTGTAATAGTTGCCGCTGACAGTAAACTCACCGTTGTATTTCACATACTTGTACACAGCCTTATTTTCCAAGGCCGTTGCGATATAGGCCGTGACAGCCGTGCCGTCCATCACCTCGGGAGCAGGCGTGTTATAGCTGCCCGTGCCGGTCTTGGCGACCGAAAGACCCTCCTTGCCGAACTGAATGACGCCATTCCGCAATTCGGTCGTTCCCTTAACGGTAACGGCATCGTTAACAGCTACCGCAGGAGCCTCGCCAAGGAACGCCAGCATGACACCCGACGCATCGCCGATCAGGATACCCTGCGTGTGCATGGCTACGACCGTAGCGGCGACCTCGTAGTTCTTGCCGGCTCCGGCTGCGATAGCCTCGGCAACCGTACCCTTCGTATAATCCACCGAAGGAACGACGAGTTCCGAACCGTTGCCGCCTTCATAAAGTTTGAAGTCGTCGATACGCAGACCGTGGTTTTCAAGTCCTGCATAGCCGTCGAAACGAACCCAGATCTTGTCGGTCGAAACACCGGCGGGCAGTTTGAATTCGGCGGTGCAGAGATACCAGTAGCCGGAAGCGACTTTTTTGACTTTCAGAGCAACGGGAGCATAGCTCGAACCATCGGTAGACACCGAGAACCGAATCGTTTCATCCGTCATGTCGCCCAGCACTACGCCATTGGAATAGTTAATCTGTTGAGCGGCAGTAAACGTGAAGGTGAAATTGGTGTTCGATGCGATATTGATGTCATTGATGTTGAAAACCGAAGTCGATTTGTTCATCGAAACATAGGGAGGACCCGTAACTACCGTCGTTTCATCCTCGGCAGGATCGAAAACCTTGCCGCTGTTGGCTACCGAAGCGCTGTTGCCGGTATAAGTAACGGCCTTCTGATCGAGCGAACCGCCGCGGGTCCAACCTTCGAACTTGTCCACATAAGGCCAGTAGCCATCGACTTTCTCGACCTTCGTGCCGCAGTTCTCGCTGTAAAGAGCGTTACCCGTCGGAACATCGCTGTCGCTCTGTACGACCGTGATCGTAGCCTCGTCCGTAAGCGGGAAGCCCTCGACCGTGGAGCTGGCGGTCAGAACAAGGATTGCGCTGCGCTCTCCCGAAGCCTGACCCAGCGTGAAGGTAAGCTGCGTCGTACCGGTCTTGCCCGACATCGCGCTGGGAGTAACCCACTGCGAATCCCCGGAGTTCTTGAATGTCAGGGTCCAGTCGCCTTTCGAAACGACCTCGACCGTCTGTTCGAGCTTGCCGCCCTCGAGTTTCCCGGCGACAGTCACCGACTCGCCGCCGTTCACGGTAATTTCGGGCATGCCCGAATAACCGCCCTCTTCGTCATCGTCCGAACATGCGCTAAAAGCCGTCACGGCCAGCGCTGCACAGAACAATGTCTTCCAAAAATTTACTACTTTCATAGAGTTGAGTGTTAGTTAAAAAATGTATTGTTTGTAGCCAAAATTCTTTAAATTCATTACATAATGGCAATATTATGCCTCAAAGTTAAAATTATTTTCCGGACCTGCAAAGGTTTGTAACATTCTTTTAATAATCAGATCGGTCCGAACTGCAACCCTTTTCCGTCCGAACAGCAGTTCGCCGACGGGGACAGAAGACCCGGAACATGCGCTCGGGCATACTCCGGGTCAGCAGTATCCGCTCGATCAGCGTATTCTGTCGGCTGCGCGCACCAGCAGTTCGTCGCGGAAAATCGCACGGGCCGCCAAATAGGCAAACAGCAGGCAGACCAGAGGCAGCACAATGGCGGGCTTGAAGCCCTGCGTATGGAACGTCAGGTCGGAGAAGACCCGCCAGCTCAAAAAGTAATAGACGCCTTCCATCACCAGCGAGCCTAACAGCAACACCATTTCCACCACACAGAGGCGTATTTGCAGCAAACGGCGACGGAACAGGAAAATCGTCACCAGCGGCAGCGCGCAGGCCAGCACCAGCAGGACGCCCATATAGACGGTGGACTGGACAAGCTCCCCTTCGGCGGTTTTCAACCCGAAGGCGTAAAGCCCGAACTCGCCGGCGTCACCCGCAAACCACGCCAGCCCCGAAAAGAGCGTCACGGCCATAAGCGCCGCAATGATCAGCAAATAAAGCGTTTGGATTCGTTGTATCATCATTTACAAAGTTTTGTCGATCAGGTATTTGTTCCGCTCGGAAGACCCTCTGTTGATCAGCTCGCCCAAAAATCCGGCCAAAAACAGCTGAACGCCGAGAATTACGGCCAAAATCGCCAGATAAAACAGCGGCTGGTCCGTAACCGCCCGCAGGGGCAGGACATGGCTCTGCTTCCAGAGCTTCTCGGCGATGATCCACACCGTCGTGCCGCCGCCCATGAGGAACATCAGCGTTCCGAGGCTGCCGAAGAAGTACATCGGCGAACGCCCGAAATGCGTCATAAACAGCACCGTGATCAGGTCCAGATACCCTTTCACCGTGCGTTCGAGGCCGAATTTCGAACTGCCGTACTTGCGGGCGCGATGGTCGACGACCTTCTCGCCGATGCGGCCGAACCCGGCCTGCTTGGCCAGGAACGGAATGAAGCGGTGCATCTCGCCGTAGACCTCGATGGCCTTCACCACCTTGCGGCGGTAGGCTTTCAGCCCGCAGTTGAAATCGTGGAGCCGGATGCCCGACGCGGCCCGGGCCGTCCAGTTGAAGAATTTGCTGGGCCAGCGTTTGCCGATCGGGTCGTGGCGTTTCTTTTTCCACCCCGAGACCAGGTCGTAGCCCTCTTCGAGGATCATGCGGCGCAGTTCGGGGATTTCGTCGGGCGAATCCTGCAAGTCGGCGTCCATCGTAATGACGACCTCGCCTTCCGCAGCCGCGAATCCGCAGTAGAGGGCCGCGGACTTGCCGTAGTTGCGCGCGAAACCGATGCCCCGGATGGCCGGATACTGCGTCTTGAGCCGTTCGACCTCCTCCCACGAGCCGTCCGACGAACCGTCGTCGATCAGAATAAGCTCGTACGAAAACCCGTTTTCGCGCATCACGCGGTCGATCCATGCCGCCAGTTCGGGCAGGGACTCCGCCTCGTTGTAGAGCGGCACGACGACCGATATATTCAGTTTATCCATCCTTATTGGTTAGTGCCTTCCGAGAAAACGTCGGGATCACGCTTGGTGAAGGCAGCAATAAACAGACCGAAAAAGCCGCCCTTGATAGCCGAGGCGAGCATTCCGCTGAAGAGCTGCACCAGCGGCGAACGCATCAGTTTCATCATCATCTCGATCTGGTCGCCCGTGTAGAACCCGGTGTTCTCCAGCATGGCGATCGACGGACCGATCATCGCCTCGTATCTGGCCGCAAAGAGCCAGTTGGAGGCGACGCCCATGAAGGCTCCCTCGATAAACCCGGCGCAGAGCATCACGCTGACCATGAAACCCAGGCACTGCCCGTAGCCGTATCCCTTGGCTCCGAAGCGTTCCGCGCGGCGTTTGGTGAGATACCCCAGCAGCAGGACGAAAATGACGAGCGACAGCAGGGACAGCAGCGTGTTCTGCACGTAAAAGCCCAGCACGTCGAAAAGGATCGCGACCAGAGCCATGATCACGCCGTATTTCGCGGCTTCGTTCCAGAAATTCTTCTTCTCCATTTTTCTATTTTGTTTTTAACACTCCGAGGCGCCAGCCTTGCCGCGCGGCGGCATCAAGCCCCTCTTCATTGCAGTTCACCCTTGCCTTCGCGCAGTATCTCCGGCCCGTCGCCCGTCAGGTCCACGACCGTCGTGGGGACGTTGTCGCCGATGCCTCCGTCGATGACCAGCGCGACCTCGCGGCCGTAACGCTCGTGGATCAGTTCGGGATCGGTCGTATACTCCACCACCTGGTCGTCGTCCTTGACCGACGTGGTGATCATCGGACACCCCAGCGCCCCGACCACGGCCCGCGCAACGGGGCTGGCCGGAATGCGGACGCCGATCGTGCGGCGCCGTTCGAGCGCCTTGTCCGGAAT
>ERZ1106963.4574-NODE-4574-length-10119-cov-9.966713_pt1 | contig 10119 bp, 9 predicted proteins | sample MGYA00403681_ERZ1106963 | MGnify/ENA primary metagenome ERZ1106963 (study PRJEB35170, sample SAMEA104062407) | human gut metagenome | biome: human gut; feature: human-associated habitat; material: faeces | place: Denmark | collected 2012-05-03 ...
CGGCTTACGGAGGCGTGCGGGCCGGGCATGCCCGGCCCCTACGGGGAGCTTAAAGAAATAGGGGCAGCAAGCAGGGATAGGAATCCCTCCGGCGCTGCGGCGCCACCTCCCTTTGACAAGGGAGGCAGGGGGCGGTCTGCAATATAATTGTATTGAAATTAGGGTCCACCACAGACACCTTGCATGAAAATGCAGGGCGTTTTTTATTGCGAATCTCCCGAAAACCGTCGCCCTTGCCCTTGCATATTTGCGCAGTTAGCCTTATAATATACTATAAGTGTATTATAAGGAGGGGTGTGCCACGCTGCAGACAAAACCACAAAAACAGGTGCTGGGAATCCTGGGAGGGCTGGGACCCGCGGCCAGCTGTTATCTGTATCAGATGCTGATCGACCACACACCCGCGACGTGCGACCAGGACCATATCGACATTGTCATCTCGTCCCGCGCGTCGACACCGGACCGCACAGCGTTCATCATAGGTAAAAGCAAGGATGACCCGTTTGCTGTGATGGAGCAGGATGGCTTCAGCCTGGTACACTACGGCGCAACGGTGCTGGCGATTCCATGCAACACAGCGCACTATTTTTATGACCGCCTGGCCGAGGCACTGCCCGTGCCTGTGCTGAACATGCCGCGCCTGACCGTGGCCGATGCTAAGGCGGCAGGCTGCACAAAGCTGGGCATTCTGGCAACGGACGGCACACTGGCCGCCGAGACGTATCAGCTCGCCTGCCAGGCGCAGGGCATTGATTGGGCGGTACCGTCGGAGGAGCACCAGCAGGAGGTCATGTCGGTCATTTATGACGACATCAAGCAGGGCAAACGCGCCGATATGGCAAAGTTCGGTGCGGCGGTGCACGACCTGAAAAAGCAGGGCTGCGACATGGCCGTGCTGGGCTGCACAGAGCTGAGCCTCGTTAAGCGGGACGAGCACTTGGGCAAGTTCTTCATCGACAGCACCGAGGTGCTGTGCAGGCACGCGCTGGAGGCGTGCGGGGTGAAGCCGATAGGGTTCTAAAGGTGCGGGGCGGCGGCCAGAGGACTGACCGCCCTACGGGGGACACAGAGGCAACCCGGAATGCCCATTACTGCGGCATACGGCCAGAACCCTTCCGGCCATCGCTGCGCTCGACCACCTCCCCTGAAAGGGGAGGCTTGCGGGGCGTCGGGGACGCCGCCCCCTACAAGGCACGTCATAAACGTAAAAAGCACACCACACAGGTTTGTTTATATAAGGAGAGAAATCACAGATGGATCAGAAAAAATTCTACATTACAACGCCGATCTATTATCCCAGCGATAAGCTGCACATCGGCCATACCTACTGCACCGTCGCTACCGACGCTATGGCCCGCTACAAGCGGCTGCAGGGCTACAACGTCAAGTTCCTGACCGGCACCGATGAGCACGGTCAGAAGATCGAGCTGAAGGCCAAGGAGGCCGGTGTTACGCCGCAGCAGTTCGTCGACAACATCGTCGAGGGCCCCAAGGGCGTCAAGGATCTGTGGAAGCTGATGAACATCAGCTATGACCGCTTCATCCGCACCACCGACGACTACCATGTTGCCGCCATCCAGAAAATCTTCAAGAAGATGTATGAAAAGGGCGACATCTACAAGGGCAAGTATGTAGGCAAGTACTGCACCCCCTGCGAGAGCTTCTGGACCGAGAGCCAGCTCGTCAACGGCTGCTGCCCCGACTGCGGCCGCCCCGTTGTGGACGCCGAGGAGGAGGCCTATTTCTTCCGCCTGTCCAAGTACGCGGACCGCGTGCGTGACCTGCTCGTCAACACGGACTTCCTGCTGCCGCGCTCCCGCGTCAACGAGATGGTCCACAACTTCATTGACCCGGGCCTGGAGGATCTCTGCGTCTCCCGCACGAGCTTTAAGTGGGGCATCCCCGTTGACTTCGACCCCAAGCATGTCGTGTACGTCTGGATCGACGCGCTGTTCAACTACACGACGGCGCTCGGCTTCATGAACGACAAATATCCCGACAGCGACTACGAGACCTTCTGGCCTGCCGATGTGCATTTCATCGGCAAGGAAATCGTCCGCTTCCACTCCATCATCTGGCCCGCGATGCTGATGAGCATGGATATGCCCCTGCCCAAGCACGTCTACGGCCACGGCTGGTTGCTGCTGGACGGCGGCAAGATGTCCAAGTCCAAGGGCAACGTCGTTGACCCGTATCTGCTGGCCGAGCGCTACAGCGCCGACGCACTGCGCTACTTCCTGCTGCGCGACTTCCCGTTCGGCTCTGACGGCAACTTCTCCAATGAGCTGCTCATCAACCGCATCAACATGGATCTGGCCAACGACCTCGGCAACCTGCTGAGCCGCACTACCGCCATGGCCGACAAGTACTTTGGCGGCAATCTGCCCATTGAGCAGGACGAAGGCCCCGAGGACGCCGCGCTGCTCGAGAAGGCCAGGGGTCTGCGTGACCGCTATGAAGCCGACATGGAGGCGTATGCCTTCCAGAATGCGCTGGCTGACGTGTTTGAGGTCATCGACAACGCAAACAAGTATATCGACGCCACCGCGCCGTGGGTGCTGGCCAAGAGCGAGGACTCCAAGCCCCGTCTGGCCCGCGTGCTGTACAATCTGGCCGAGACGCTGCGCATCTGCACCGTCCTGCTGCAGCCGTTCATGCCCACCACCTGCGAGAAGATCTTTGCCCAGCTGAACGTGGAAGCTGACGGCAAGACCTGGGACAGCGCCGCCGTCTTCGGCACACTGCCCGTCAACGCCACCCTGCACAAGGGCGAGAACATCTTCCCCCGCATCGACGCCGCCAAGGAGCTGGCCGAGCTGGAGGCCCTGGAGGCTGCCCAGAAGGCCGCTGCCCAGGCTGCCAACGCCCCTGCCGAGGAGAAAGAGGAAAAGCCCGCCGAGAGCGGCGCGGCGTCCGCGGAACTCATCGGCGAGCATGAGGAAGAAATCACGTTTGATGACTTCTGCAAGGTCGAGCTGCGCGTAGCCGAGGTCCGCGCCTGCGAGCGCATGAAGGAGAGCAAGAAGCTGCTGCACCTGACCGTGTTCGACGGCGAGCGCGAGCGCTGCATTCTGTCCGGCATTGCCAAGTGGTTTGCGCCGGAGGATCTGATCGGCAAGAAGATCGGCATCGTCGCCAACCTGGCCCCGCGCCCGATGATGAAGGGCAAGTACGTCAGCGAGGGCATGATCTTTGCCGCTGACACCGACGTGGACGGTGGCTGCTCCATCGCGTTCTTCCCCGACAACACCCCCGCGGGCGCACGCATCCACTAAGGTGAAGCATGCAGAAATCTAAACTCGACCAATTCTTTTCCATCCCGGCGGCAGCGGTCCTGATGGCCATTGTCTGCAATGTGCTGTGGGGCTCGGCGTTTCCGTTCATCAAGCTGGGCTACCGGCTGTTCGCCATTGATTCTGCCGATACCGCGTCGATTTTGTGCTTTGCGGGCGTCCGCTTCATGATAGGCGCGGTGCTGGTCTGGCTGGCCGGTCTGGCGCTGAACCACCGTCCGCTGCCGATGCCGCGCGGTAAAACGCTGGCCTCGGCCTGCGGGCTGGGCCTGTGGCAGACCGCGGCGCAGTATTTCTTCTACTACTCCGCCGTCGCGCTGCTGACCGGCGCTATGGGCGGCATCCTGAACAGCACCCAGAGCTTTATGGGCGTCATTCTGGCGCACTTCCTCTACGGCAATAAGGATCGCCTGACCCCGCGCAAGGCGCTGGGCTGCGCGCTCGGCTTCGGCGGTGTGCTTGTCGCCACGCTGGGCAACCACGGCGGCGGCAGCGTCAAGGGCATGGCATTTATGCTGATCGCGTCGGTCATCTTTGCGCTGGCCGGGCCGTGGAACAAGGCCGTCACCCAGCACGCGGACAGCTTCTCGGTCAGTGTGCTCAACCTTGGCGTCGGCGGACTGGCGCTGGCTGTTCTGGGCTTTGCGATGGGCGGCGGCCTGCACCCGCAGAGCGCCGCCGGTATCCCGGTGCTGCTGTTCCTTGCGTTCATCTCAGGCGCGGGGTATGTTATATGGGCGCTGCTGATGAAGAACAACCCGGTGTCCCGCATCGCGGTGTTCGGCCTCATCATCCCCATTATGAACGTCCTGCTGTCGGCGCTGCTCAACGGTGAGCCGCTGTTTGAGTGGAACTATCTGGCCGCGCTGGTGCTGGTCTGCATTGGCATCTTCCTGGTCAACCGCGCCCCGCAGACGCAGGAGACAAAGGCATGAACAACATTTTTGACACCCACGCGCACTATTCCTCCCGCCAGTTCGACGCAGATCGCGCCGAGCTGCTGACGGCGCTGCCCGCGGGCGGCGTGGTCGGTGTGCTGGAATGTGCCACGCATTCCGGCGATGCTGCGCAGGTTTTGGAGCTGGCGCACGCCGCGCCCTACTTCCACGCCGCGCTGGGCATCCACCCGGAGAGCCTGATCGAGGAGGACGCCGCCACGGTGGCCGTCTACCACGGGGACTGGCGTGCCGAGCTGGCCGCCATGCGCCCGCTGTTTGCGGATAAGGCCGTTGCGGCGGTGGGGGAGATCGGGCTGGACCATCACTGGCCCGTGCCGCGGCAGGAGCAGTACGACCTGTTTGAAGCACAATTGCAGCTTGCCAAGGAGCTCGACCTGCCCGTGTCGGTCCATGACCGCGAGGCCCACGCCGAAATGTACGAGCTGCTGCGCAAATACAAGCCCCGCGGCGCATTGCACTGCTACAGCGGCAGTGCCGACGACGCGGCCTGGCTGGTGGAGCAGGGCATGTACCTGGGCTTTGGCGGCGCCGTGACCTACAAGGGCGCGAAGCGCGCGGCCAGGGTGCTGGCGGCCATCCCGCATGACCGGGCCTTACTGGAAACCGACTGCCCCTACATGGCCCCCGAACCGGTGCGGGGCACCCGCAACGACAGCCGTAACATTGTCCATGTGGCCGCGTACATCGGCACGCTCTGGGATATGGATGCCCAGGCCGTGCTGGACCAGACCGCGGCAAACGCCAGGGCTTGCTTTGGCGTGTAACCTTTTTGGTATATTCGGTATGGCAAAAATCTGTGGGGGCGAGCATTGCCCGCCCCTACATGACAACATGCCGCGTATGTATAAACAAATTTTTCAGGAGTGACTTACTATGAAAGCACGCATCCCTAAGCATCGCGAATTTATCATCGATTTCCCGCAGGATATGGACCAGGCCAAGGCTGACGAGGGCTGGAACAAGCTGAACGAGATCGTCGAGGAGTACAAGAAGGCCCACAACGGCCAGAGCGTCTACTCTGCGACCTTCATTGAAGACTGCGAGCCTGCCGTCAAGAAGCTGCAGGAGGAGTACGGCTTCAAGTACACGATCCAGGAAATCAAGTGATTTGCACCGGCGGACAACTGCGTCCGCCGGTTTTTGGTTTACACGCATGTAGGAGAAGGGGAGGACAAGATGGCCGCAAAGACTGTGATACGCCCGGCGGCGGAGGCGGATATTCCCGCCATTCTCGCGCTGTACCGCCAGCTGGACAGCGCTTTGGTTGCAATGCAGCCGGAGTTTTTCTGCGAGGGCCCGCGGGAGGAGGACGAGATCCGCAAGGCCATCCGTGCCGACGACGCGGATTTCCTGCTGGCGGAGCGCGGCGGCGCAGTTGTCGGCTTTGCGCTGGTCGGCTACGCGGGCTGGACGCCGGAGTTCAGCTGCGTTTTGCCCCACCGCTATGCGCGGCTGGAGGATCTGGCCGTGGACGAGGCCGTGCGCGGGCAGGGCGTCGGCAGCGAGCTTTTGGCCGCCGCCAAGCGCTGGGCACGCAACCGGCGCTTGGAGTATTTAGAGCTGAACGTGCTGGCCCAGAACGAGAACGCTATCCGGCTGTATGAGTCGCAGGATTTTGTCGAGGCGACGAAGGTTATGCGGTGTATGCTGTGACAGGAGACGGCAGCCTCCCGGAAGGCCGCTTTCTTTTGGCAGCAAAAGAAAGCTTGGCAAAGAAAACTGCCGCTGTTTCGACGCGGTGCGGGGTTGTGCAGCAAACTGGCGACGCTCGTTGTGTGCCGCCAAGCGCCCCCGAACCCCCGTTGCCGGAAACAGAAGTCCGTAGGGGCCGGGCATGCCCGGCCCGCAGCCTTGCCATTGCCACCTATTTATCTTTTGCATCGTAGGGAGGGGTCTTGACCCCTCCGCAACCTTCCGGCCAACTCCCGCTAACAGGTAACCCGTAGGGGAGAAATTCATCCTTCCCGCGTACCTACCGCCGCCGCTCACCTCCGCGGGGTGTCGGGGACGCCGCCCCCTACAGCGGCAAACCGCATGGCTTCTCATTGCCGGAAACCTCGGCGGCGGCCTGGGGGCAGGCCGCCCTGCATCCCGCTGCCGTTTAACCACCCATACCAAACAAAAAGCCGGGGCGAACATTTCGTTCGCCCCGGCGGTCTTACTTCTTCGGAGTCATAGCCTCATAACCCTTTTCGTTATTTTTCGGACTGCTTCCGCATCGTCATGGGAATCATCCTATCTTTACGCGAATTTTGTTTGCCCTTTCAAGACCTTAACTAACTGTTCATTGGACTTACCCTCTGGTTCGTTATTTGCTCAAAAGCATTTGTGGAACGGAGTAATGTTTGTTATTAAGATCGTTCTTGGGGTAATGGGTCTGATGCCGAGGACCAAAGCCTCTTAACTCTTGTACATTGGAGTATCTCCTTATGGATCAGGTGAAGTTCAGGTACATCCTGTTCGGCGGAGTGGTGACGGTCATCTCTACCAGCCTTCTTTCATCCTAATCTATATCTCATGCGGGGGTCTGTGTTTTGACGGCCCCTGAGTCTGCTAAATAACTGCTAAGCAACCGTGCATCGCTGTTTTTAAATCTTTTACAAGTTATGACTTGCGGCTTCGGATGCGGTTCTTGCGTTTTCAGCAGGCCCAGGCCCGCCGGTGATGAATGGGATCTTTGAAGTTTGCCATTGGACTTGAGCCTCCTTCCTTACGAAATACTGCCGGCGGCCTTTACAATTTCTTTCCGGTCTCTTCCTTTGCCCTCGTGCTGCTGGATCGGAGTCCCTGCAGTGCTTCCTTTTTCACTCCCCGACTTTGGGCAGCTTGCGGAAAATCTTCTTCAGGATGTCGATCTGTTCACGATGGGACTTTGCTGAAGAGCCTTTTGGAAAGTGGCTTCGCTTGGAGTTCTTATCTCCTTATCTCCGGCTGTTTTCTTTCTGTGACTATACTATACCACAGCCCTAAGGTTTCGTCTATTCGCAGACCGCACAACGTTTATATGCAATATTTGTGCATAATCAGGATTGAATAACACATAGTAAAAGTGGTATAATAAATATGTTGGGCGCGTGTACGCCAAAGCAAAGCCGCCGCTTCTTTTAACAAGAAGCGGCGGCTTTGTTTTGTATTGGCTTCCCCTTTGGGGGAAGCTGTCAGTGGCCCCGACCACTGACTGATGAGGGGCAAGTCTGCCATAGTCACCCGTTTGCGGGCAGCTACAACAAATGCGCCCCTCATGCGGCCCTGCGGGGCCACCTTCCCCCAAGGGGGAAGGCTTTAGATTTACCTTTACATCGTCTCCGGTGCGTTCACCTTGAACATCGTCAGAATGTTGTGGATGACCCCGCGCACAGCCAGGCAGAGCGCGATGCGGCCCTGCTGAACGGCACCCTCGGCATCCAGGATGCGGCAGGCGTTGTAGAAGCGGTGATACGCAGACGCCACGTCGATGCAGTAGCGGGTGATGCGCGCCGGGTCGTACTTCTCGGCGGCGGCGGCGATCTCGGCGGGGAAGGCGGCCAGCAGGCGGATCAGCGCCTGCTCGGCGGGGTCGGTCAGCACGCTGGCGTCCACGGCGTCCGCGCCCTCAAACTTCACGCCCTCGCTCTCGAGCTTTTTCAGCACCGAGCAGATACGTGCGTGGGCGTACTGCACATAGTAGACCGGGTTCTCGCTGTCGTTGCGCACGGCCAGGTCCAGGTCAAAGTCTAGCGTGGACGAGCTCTCGCGCTGGTTGAAGAAGAACCGCGCGGAATCAATGGGCACCTCGTCCAGCAGGTCAGTCAGGGTGATGGCCTTGCCGGTACGCTTGCTCATGCGCACGGGCTTGCCGTCGCGCATCAGGTTGACCATCTGCATCAGCACGATGTCCAGACGGCTGCCGTCCAGCCCGATAGCGTCCATCGCGCCCTTCATGCGGGCGACGTGGCCGTGGTGGTCGGCGCCCCAGACGTCGATGGCCTTGTCAAAGCCGCGCACGGCCAGCTTGTTGTAGTGGTAGGCAATGTCGGCGGCAAAATAGGTCGGGATGCCGTTGGCGCGGACGAGCACCTCGTCCTTGGCCTCCTCCTCGCTGCCGTCGTCGGTCTTGCGCTTGTTGACGACGCCGTACTTGGCGGCGTACTGGGCGCTGCGGTACATGATCGCGCCGTCCTCGGCCTTGTAGCACGCGCCGGTCTCCAGCAGCTTGTCCACCACGGCCCTGACTGCGCCGGAGCTGTGCAGGTCGCTCTCATGGAACCAGACGTCGTACTTGATGCGATACTTGCCGAGATCGCGCTGCAAACCGGCAATGTTCTTGGGCAGGGCGTCGGCAACGATGGCCTTTTTCAGTTCGTCAAAGTCCTTGTTGACGTAAGCGTCGCCGTGGACCTCGGCAAACTCCTTGGCGCGGGCGATGATGTCCGCGCCCTGGTAGCACTCCTCGGGCAGCGGGCAGGCGTCCTCGCCCTTGTACAGCTGCAGATAGCGGATGGCCAAGCTCTTGCCGAACTTCTCGATCTGGTTGCCCGCGTCGTTGATGTAGAACTCGCGGGTCACGTCGTAGCCGGCCCAGTCCAGGCAGGCGGCCAGGCCGTCGCCCAGTGCGCCGCCGCGGGCGTTGCCCATGTGCATGGGGCCGGTGGGGTTGGCGGAGACGAACTCGACGTTATACTTCTTGCCTGCGCCCGCGTCGGTGCGGCCATATTCAGGGTTGGCGACAGCGGCGCGCACGACGCTGGTGAACCAGTCCTGGCCCAGGAACAGGTTGATGAAGCCGGGGCCGGCGACCTCAAAGCGGTCAAACAGGCTGCCGTCCAGCTGCAATTTTGCGGTAATGGCTTCTGCGATCTGGCGCGGTGCCTTGTGGAAGGCGCGCGCACCGGCCATGGCCACGTTGGACGCAATATCGCCGTTTTTGACGTCAGCCGGGATCTCGACGATGAAGTCGGGCAGTGCGGCCTCGGGCAGGGTGCCGTCGGCGACAGCCGCCTTGACGGCGTCGGTCAGCAGCGTGCGCGCCTGTGCCAGCGCCGCCGCCCGCGGGTTGTAGTTTTTATAATCCATGATGAACCTCCTGTGGGGGATTTTCTATTGCAATAACGCGGTTGAGGGCCGGACATGTCCGGCCCCTACAGGGAAGCGAATTTTTACGCCTCCGGCAGTTTATCCACCGTAATATCGACTAAGTTCCGGCTGATGAAGCTCTCTGCGCCGGAATCGAGGGTGTAGCTGAATTTCAGACTGCCGCCGTTCTCGTCGAGCCGCTGCTCAATGACGTCGGCGGCCACGCCCAGACTGACCGAGCCGTAGCCGGTCTCGTAATGGCAGAGATGGCGCGTGCCCTTCTCGATGATGAGCTGGCTCGACTGTTTGCCGAACCGCAGCATCGAGACCTTGCGCGCGTCCTCGGCCACCTTGACCGTCGTTGTGCAGCCCTCATAGCCGGTGGTCTCGGTCTCCTTGTAGACAATATAGTAGGCACCGTCCTTGTGGACGAGCGAACCGCGGGTCATCAGCTCCACGGTATCCGTGTCGCCCCGCTGCTCCATCGTGCCCTTGATGGTGATCAGATAGTTTTCTTCCATGGTGTACCTCTACGCTAAAGCCTTCCCCCTCGGGGACAGACTCCCCCGATACGGGGGAGGTGGCGCGCAGCGCCAGAAGGGGTGCGGTGGCCCCGCAGGGTCGGATGAGGGCAAAGTTACCGGAATCGACCATTTTACGGGATGCCGCAATAGCTCTGCCCTCATCAGTCAGCGGACGGGGCCGCTGCCAGCTTCAGTCTCCGCGCTAAGAGCCGCCTCCGGCGGTTGCGCTTCGACACGCGCCTGCGGGCGCAGCCCCGAGGGGGAAGCCTTTTAGGTTACAGTCGTGCAATA
>ERZ1106963.4578-NODE-4578-length-10110-cov-18.423371_pt1 | contig 10110 bp, 9 predicted proteins | sample MGYA00403681_ERZ1106963 | MGnify/ENA primary metagenome ERZ1106963 (study PRJEB35170, sample SAMEA104062407) | human gut metagenome | biome: human gut; feature: human-associated habitat; material: faeces | place: Denmark | collected 2012-05-03 ...
CTTGGTCTCGCTCTCGGTCAGGCCGGTGAGATACCAGCTGCCGCTCTGGCGCTCGAACAGGTAATCCATATACTTGGTGGGCGTGTCCGAGGACTGGTTGATGATGCTGTCATCGGTGCTGGAGGTGGGAATATAGCCCACGGTGACGTGCAGCTGGCCGCTGCGCTTGAACAGCTTGGTGACCACGGCGCGGTAATAGCCCACCGTACCGGTGACCGGGATCTTGTAGCACTGGCTGCTCTCGTCAAACTCGATGGTCATATCTTCCATCTCGAAGCTGCGGTGGGTCAGCTTGAAGCTGGGGCCCACCAGCCGGGCCAGATAGGCGTCCACTTCCACCGAGGGCAGCAGCAGCTGTTCGGTGTCGGGGTCGGTGTTGTAGTTATCGAAGCCGCCCTGCGTCTCCTGGATGTTGTAGATGCAGCCCCACACGGCAGCTTCCCGCAGGGTCAGGTCGTCGATGTTCTCGATGCCGTCAAAGGGCATGGGGTCAAACAACACCAGACCCTCCAGCTTGTCCTCGTATTCCTGCTTCTGGGCGGTGTCATCGAACAGGTTGGCCACCAGTCCCACACCGGCCCGCAGCACGGTCACAAACCCCACCAGAACCAGGATCGTGATCAGCAGGCCCAGCGCCTGCCGCCCCCGGCGGCGCTGCAGCCGGGCGTGTTCTTCCGGGGTGATATAATGTTTTGTCATGGTTTTTTATCTCCCAAGGTTTTATTGCTGACTTTCAGTATACCACAGGGCAGCGCAGAGTGCAAAACCCTGCCCATGGTTTTTTTGTGAAAACCCCACTGCGCGGTTACTCCCAGTCCTTCCACACATCGGGCTGGTAGCCCACGGTGGCCTTGCGGCCGTTGCGCACGATGGGGGTGCGCAGCAGCTGCTGGTTCTCAAACAGCTTGTCCTCTTTCTGCCAGTCGATGAGCGCCTCCAGCAGTGCAAGGGTCTGCTTGTCCTTGGCGTTGGGGTTCACCATCTTTTCCCAGCCGCCCAGGGCGCGGGCCACATTGTCGAACTCGCCGCGGCTCATGCCTTTTTCCTTCAGGTCGATCATCTGGAATTTGATGCCCCGCTCCTTGAAATAGCGCTGGGCCTTTTTGGTATCAAAGCACTTTGTGGTGCCAAAAATCTGAATGTTCATCGGTCTCTGTCCTCCTGAGCTTCCATTATACCACAGCCGCCCGCAGGTGCCTAGCATATTTCGCACCAAAACCGCCCATACTGGCAGCAGACATCATCCGAAGGAGGCAGATTTTATGATCGCATTCGTTGACCCGGACCTGTGCATCGGCTGCACCCAGTGCGCCGGGCTGTGCCCCGCCGTATTCCACATGGAGGGCGTGCTGGCCGTGGCCGAGCCCGGCCCCATCCCGCCAGAGGAAGTGCCCCAGGCGGTGGACGCCGCCAACGCCTGCCCGGTAAGCGCCATCCGCACCGAGGCGTGAAAAAGAAGCCGTTCTGTCGGGGCCGCCCCCGGTGGAACGGCTTCTTTTCCTTCTCATTCTTTTGTGCTATACTATAGGATGTGAAATTATGGAACGGAGGACTGTATGCTATGCGCTTACTGGTCATCGACGGCAACAGCATTGCCAACCGCGCCTTTTTTGGCATCAAGCTGCTGACCACCAAGGACGGCCGCTATACCAATGCGATTTACGGCTTTTTGAATATCCTGCTCTCCCTGCTCAAGGAGTGCCAGCCCGATGAGGTGGCTGTGGCCTTTGACCTGAAGGCTCCCACCTTCCGCCACAAGATGTACGACGGCTACAAGGCCACCCGCCACGGCATGCCGGAGGAGCTGGCCCAGCAGATGCCGGTGCTCAAGGAGCTGCTGGCAGACCTGGGCTACCGCACCGTCACCGCCGAGGGCTGGGAGGCCGACGACATCCTGGGCACGCTGGCCGCCGCCTGCGCCGCCCGGCAGGATGACTGTTTCCTGGCCACCGGAGACCGCGACAGCCTGCAGCTGGTGAACGACACCACCACGGTGCTGCTGGCCGCCACCGTGATGGGCCGCAGCAAGACCGTGACCATGGACGTGGACGCCATCCACGAAAAATACGGCATTGAGCCCCGGCAGCTCATTGAGGTGAAGAGCCTGATGGGCGACACCTCCGACAACATCCCCGGCGTAAAGGGCATCGGCGAAAAGACCGCCCTGAGCCTGGTGCAGACCTTCGGCTCGCTGGAGGGCGTGTACGCCAACCTTGACGACAAGCGCATCAAGCCCAAGCAGCGGGAGCACCTCATGGAGGACAAGCCCATGGCCGAGCTGAGTCACACGCTGGGCACCATCCGCACCGATGCGCCCATCGACACGGTCGAGGGCAGCTACGCCGTGGGCGAGGGCAACAAGGCCGCCGCCGTGCGTCTGCTGCAGGAACTGGAGATCCACTCGCTGATCCCGCGCTTCGGGCTGGACGGTGTGGCCCCGGAGGCCGCCCCGGAAGAGCAGGCCGTGGAGCTGCCGGAGGCAGAGCTTGCCGCCCTGCCCCTTGCCCCGTCCGGGCACTATCTGGTGGCCTCCCGCCCCGCCGTGATGGGCAAGCAGGGCACCCGCAACGTGATGCTGCAGCCGGAGAGCTGGTACGCCGTGCAGGACACCACCGTCTACCCGTTGGAGGACACCGACCTGCTCCGTCTGCTGGACAACGCCGACGTCACGCTGGATGTGTTCAATTCAGCTCCCCTGTACGCCAGAGCCATGGCCGCAGGCGGCTGGGGCAGCAGCATCCGGTGGGACGGCAAGCTGGCCGCCTACCTGCTGGACGCCTCGGCATCCAAGTATCAGGTGGGAGAGCTGGTGCCCAGCTACAAGGCCGCTGCGGCCTTCACCTGCGTCGACTACCCGGACGCCGGACGTCTGGCCGACCTGTTTGCCAAAATGAAAGCCGAGATCACCGCCTGCGGCGAGGATGCCCTGTACAACGACATTGAGTTCCCGCTGGCGCAGGTGCTGGCGGACATGACCCGCATCGGCGTGCTGGTGGACCGGGACGGCATCGAGCAGTTCGGCGTGCGGATGCGCACCGAGCTGGAACAGGTGCTGGCCCGCATCCACATGGAGACCGGCAGCACCAGCTTCAACCCCAACAGCCCCAAGCAGCTGGGCGAGATGCTGTTCGACACCATGGGCCTGCCCCATGGCAAAAAGACCCAGCGCGGCTGGTCCACCGACGCCGAAACGCTGGAGAGCCTGCGGGAGTACCCGCTGGTAGAGGACGTTTTGCAGTACCGCGCGTACCAGAAGCTGAACTCCACCTATGTGGAGGGCCTGCTCAAGGTCATCGGCGAAGATGGGCGCATCCACTCCACCTTCAACCAGACCGAGGCCCGCACCGGACGGCTCTCCTCCGACAACCCCAACCTGCAGAACATCCCCATCCGCACCGAGCTGGGCAGCCAGCTGCGGGCCTACTTCATCGCAAAGCCGGGCTGTGTGCTGGTGGACGCCGACTACAGCCAGATCGAGCTGCGCATCCTGGCCCACATCACCGGTGACGAACACATGCAGCAGGCCTTCCTGAACGGGGAGGACATCCACCGCAGCACCGCCGCCAAAATTTACGGCATCCCCCAGAGCGAGGTGACGCCCCGGCTGCGTTCCAGCGCCAAGGCCATCAACTTTGGCATCATGTACGGCAAGGGTGCCTACAGCCTGGCCAAGGACATCGGGGTGACCGTCAAGGAAGCAGACGCCTTCCTCAAAAACTATCTGGCCGCCTTCCCCAATGTGAGCGGCTATATGGACAAGACCATTGCCGACGCCAAGGCGAACGGCTATGTATCCACCCTGTTCGGCCGCCGCCGGGCGCTGCCGGAGCTGGCAAGCTCCAACTTCAACGTGCGTTCCAGCGGTGAGCGCATGGCACGCAACACCCCCATTCAGGGCACGGCGGCCGACGTGATCAAGCTGGCCATGGTGCGGGTGTGGAAGCGCCTGCGGGACGAAAAAATGGAAAGCCGCCTGATCCTCACTGTCCACGACGAACTGATCGTGGAAGCCCCGGAAGCGGAAGCCGAAAAGGCTGCGCAGATCCTGCGGGAGGAGATGGAGGGCTGCGTGCAGTACGCCGTGCCCCTGAGCACCGATGTGCACGCAGGCAAAAACTGGCTGGAGGCCCATTGAACATGATCGTTTTAGGAATCGAATCCACCTGCGACGAGACCGCCGCAGCTCTGGTGGAGGACGGCCGGCATCTGCTGAGCAACGTCATCTCCACCAGCGTGAAAGAACAGGCGCTGTACGGCGGCGTGGTGCCGGAGATCGCCAGCCGCCGCCACTGTGAGTTCATCAGCGCCACCGTCAAAAAGGCCCTGCTGGACGCCGGCAAGACCATGGACGACGTGGACGCCGTGGCCGTCACCTTTGCGCCGGGCCTCATCGGCGCGGTGCTGGTGGGCGTGAACTTTGCCAAGGGGCTGGCCTACTCGGCGGGCAAGCCTCTGGTACCGGTGCACCACCTGCGGGGCCACATCGCCGCGCTCTACCTGACCCACCCGGAGCTGAAACCGCCGTTCCTCTGCCTGGTGGCCTCCGGCGGGCACAGCCACATCGTGGAGGTGCAGGACTACACCCACTACCACATTCTGGGCCACACGGTGGACGATGCCGCCGGAGAAGCCTTTGACAAGGTGGCCCGCACCCTGGGTCTGCCCTACCCCGGCGGGCCGAGTGTGGCCAACGCCGCCAAGACCGGCGACCCCAAGGCCTACCGCCTGCCGGTGCCCCATGTGGAGGGCAAGTACAACGTGAGCTTCTCCGGCCTGAAAACCGCCGTGCTCAACGAGGTGAACAAGGCCCAGATGAAGGGCGAGGCGGTCAACGTGCCGGACCTTGCCGCCAGCTTCCAGGAGCGCATTGCGGGCATCCTGGCCGAAAAACTGCTGCTGGCTGCCGCCGACACCGGTGCAAAGCAGGTGTGTCTGGCGGGCGGTGTGGCCGCAAACGGCCGTCTGCGCCAGCTGGTGAACGACGGTGCCCAGAAGCTGGGGGCCAAGGTCTACCTGCCGGAGCTGAAGTTCTGCGGCGACAACGGTGCCATGATCGCCGCACAGGGCTACTACCAGTACATCGCGGGCCACACCGCCGGGCTGGAGCTCAACGGCCTGCCCACCCTGCCCATTGATTACGAATAAAAACTAAAAAAGATCCCTCTCAGGCGCTGCGCGCCAAACTCCTTCCGCCTCACTTCGTTCGGCACCTTCCTCTCAGAGGGAGGCTTTCGCGCGGCGATGAACCTTGCTGTAACACGATAAAGTTTCCCCTTCTGTCAAAGGCTTCCCTCCTTGAGGGAGCTGGCACGGCGTGAGCCGTGACTGAGGGAGTTTTAGGAGGTACTCACCATGCCCGAAACCAATCCCATCCTGCAAAGCCTGTATGCCCGCAAGTCTGTGCGGGTGTTTGAAGAAAAAGCCATCCCGGCCGGAATGAAGCAGGCCATTCTGGAAGCTGCCGCGCAGGCCCCCTCTGCGGGCTGCCAGCAGCTGTACACCATTCTGGACATCACCGACCCGGCCCTGAAGGCCGCGCTGGCCGACAGCTGCGACCATCAGCCCTTCATTGCCAAGGCCCCGCTGGTGCTGGTGTTCTGCGCCGACTGCCGCAAGTGGTACGACGCCTACAAGGAAGCGGGCTGCACGCCCCGCACGCCGGGCGTGGGCGACCTGATGCTGGCTGTCACCGACACCGCCATTGCCGCCCAGAACGCCGTGGTGGCCGCCGAAAGCTTTGGCATCGGCTCGTGCTACATCGGCGATATCATGGAAAACTGCGACACCCAGCGCAGCCTGCTGCACCTGCCGGACTATGTGTTCCCAGCGGTGATGCTGGTGTTCGGCTGGCCCACCCAGCAGCAGAAGGACCGCCCGAAGCCCCAGCGCTGCGCCATGGAGCATATCGTGCACGAAAACGGCTACCGCACCATGGACGGTGCCGAGCTGCGCGACACCTTCGGCTACAAGGCCAGCACCTCCGGTTTTGATGCGTGGTGCACGGCCTTCCACAACCGCAAGTACGACTCCGGCTTTGCCCGCGAGATGAGCCGCTCGGTGGCGGAGTACTTAGAGCAGTACAAGTAACGCATAAAAAAGCAGGGAGCTTGTCCAGCCGGACAGGCTCCCTGTTCTTTTACTTGAAATATTCCTGTGCGCGCTGCGCGGCGTTGTTGATGCAGTCCCGCAGCTCGTCCAGCGTATCGAACTTCTTGCTGGGGCTCAGGTAGGCGTGGAACTCCACCACCGGGTCGGTGCCGTACAGGTCACCGGAAAAGCCGGGGATGAAGGTCTCGCAGGTCACCTTGGTGGCGTCGTCGTTCACGGTGGGGCGGCTGCCCAGACCGGTGGCCGAGGGATACCAGGTGCCGTTCACCAGCGTGCGGGTGATATAGATGCCGCTGCGGGGCATCTGGAAGCCCTGGGGGTACAGCTGGTTGATGGTGGGCACCCCCAGCGTGTGGCCCAGGCCCGCGCCGTGCTGCACCGCAAAGCGGATGGCGTAGGGCATGCCCAGCATGGCGTTGGCCGCCGGGATGTCGCCGCCCTCCAGCGCGGTGCGGATGCGGGTGGAGGACACCGGCTTTTCCTCGAACTGTGCCATGGGCACCACCACCACTTCCACGCCCAGCGGAGCGCACAGCTTGCGCAGCAGCTCCGGCGTACCGGCGGCCTTGGCCCCGAAGGTGAAGTTCTCGCCGCAGAACAGGGCTTTTGCATGGCAGTTTTCCACGATGCTGCGCACGAACTGTTCCGGGCTGAGGCCCTTGATCTCCTCAAAGTCCGGCGTGAGGTAATACTCCACGCCCAGGCTGGCGATCAGCGCGTGCTTGTCCGCCGAGGACAGCAGGCGCTTGCCCTTCATTTTGTTGTCCACCGGCAGCCGGAAGGTAAACACCGCCGGGGCAGCCCCGTGGGCTCTGGCCCACTGCACCGCACCGTCGATGACGGCCCGGTGGCCGATGTGGATGCCGTCGAAGTAGCCCATGGCCACGGCGGTGCCCTGTGCGGGATCTGCCAGCGGCAGCGGGACGAACTGTGAAATGATCTGCATGGGTATTGGTTTCCTTTTTTCTTGTCAATTCCGTTCCACGAACAGTTTTTCCACCCGGAGCACGCCCCCGGTGATGTTGGCCAGCCCCAGGAACTGCCCGGCGGCATTGCGCACCCGGTAGCGGCCATCCGCCGCAGGGTAGCGGCTGGTGGGGCAGCCGTTGTACAGGTGCTGTTCCACCCAGGGCTCCACCACCAGCAGCGGCAGCGGGATGAACACGCTTTCCACCGGCAGCATCAGCGCTTCCAGGGCCGCAGGCCCCTGCTCTTTCGCCGCAAGGATCTCTTCCAGCGTGTGGGCGTCGGCCTCGGTGTACAGCCCGGCGCAGGTGCGCCGCAGGGCGCTCATGGTGCCCTTCTGGCCCAGTGCGTCGGCAATGTCCTCCAGCAGGGTGCGGATGTAGGTGCCCTTGGAGCAGGTCACCTCCAGCACATATTCGTTTTCGGCGGGGCTGCCGCCGTAGGTGATGCTGTAGATCTCGATGGGACGGGCCTTGCGCTCCACGGTCTTGCCCTCGCGGGCCAGCTTGTAAAGGGGCTGGCCGCCCACCTTGACCGCCGAGTACATGGGCGGCACCTGCATCTGTTTGCCCACGAACTGCGGCAGCACGGCCCGCAGTTCCCGCTCCCCTGCCGTGACGGGGGCCGTTTCCAGCACCGTGCCGGTGATGTCGCCGGTGTCGGTGCGCTGGCCCAGCCGCAGCACGGCGCGGTAAGCCTTGTCATGGTCCAGCTGCAGGTCCACGGCCTTGCTGGCACCGCCGCAGAACACCGGCAGCACGCCGGTGGCCATGGGGTCCAGCGTGCCGCTGTGGCCCAGCTTGCGGGTGCCCAGCACGCCGCGCAGCTTTGCCACCACATCAAAACTGGTCCAGTCCATGGGCTTGTCCACGATCAGGATGCCCTGCATTTATGCGTCCTCCTGCGGTGCGTCCAGCTCGGCTTCCACCTCGGCCAGGATCGCATTCTTGGCGTTTTCCAGATTGCCCAGCAGCTCGCATCCGGCAGCGCGGTTGTGGCCGCCGCCGCCCAGACGCCGCGCAATGGCGCAGGCATCCACGCCCTTGGCGGTGCGCACGCTGATGCGGTAGCTGCCGCCGGGCTGCTGACGCAGGGTCAGGCCCACCTTCACGCCCTCGATGCTGATCGGCAGGCTGGTCAGCTCTTCCAGGTCTGCCGGGTCCACGCCGGTCTGCTCGATCTCATCCCGGGTGAGGTAGATCAAGGCGCAGCGGCCGTCCAGATAGTATTCCAGATGGTTGCGGGCGATGCGCTCGGCCTCCATGCGGGCACGAGGCTTGGTGTCGAACAGCAGGGTGTTCAGCTCTTCCACATGGCAGCCCGCCTCGATGAGCTTTGCCGCCACAAGGTGGGTGTTGGCCGTGGTGGCCGAGAACCGGAAGCATCCGGTGTCGGTGGCCACGCCGGTGTACAGGCAGTCGGCAATGTGCGGGGTGATGTCCACCCCCATTTCCAGAATGACCCGGTACATCAGCTCTGCGGCCGCAGCGGCAGACCCGTCCAGCAGGGTAAAGTCGGCATAGCCGCTGTTGCCCGCGTGGTGGTCGATGCACAGATCGACATGGCGGCTGTAGCGGGGCACGCCGTTGCCCTCGCCAAACAGCTGCAGCCCGGCCACGTCCACGGCAACCACCGTTTCCGGCTCGAACTCGCCCTTGAACAGGTGCGCATTGGTAAAGGCATAGCGGGCCGGGATCGTGCCGGAGCAGAGCACCGCTGCATTCTTGTCCAGAGCTTTCAGGGCATAATACAGGGCGCTGCCGCAGCCGACGGTATCACCGTCCGGGTTTTTGTGGCACAGGATCAAAATGTTGTCGGCAGACTTCAGGCGCTGGGCCATCTGCTGCACACTCAACGGTTCCGTCATCCGATGTTCCATCCTTTCCGCAAGGCTGTAAAGTGTGTTTTACTCCTCGGTCTCCCCGGCTTCGGGCTGTACCTCGGCCTCACCGCTGACGTTCAGGCTGCGCAGCAGCTCATTGATGTGGGCTGCATAGGCGGCACCGTCGTCCTCCACAAAGATGAACCGGGGTGCTTTGCGGATGTGCATCTTCTTGCTCACTTCGGTGCGCACATGACCGGCGGCGCGGTTCAGCGCCTCAATGGCGGGCTTGGGGCCGTCCGCGCGGCCCATCACGCTCACATACACCTTGGCCACATCCAGGTCGGGGGTCACGTCCAGACGGGTGACGGTCAGCAGGCCGCCCTCCAGCCGCGGGTCCTTCAGACGCCCGATGATGGCAATGATCTCGCGCTTCATATCCTGCGCCAGACGGCCCATATTTTTCTGAGACATTCGGTTTCTCCTTTAAACAAACTTCTCTGGCATCGTTGCCGGTGCCAGAGAAATCCTCAAAAAATCTTAGTCGCGGTACTCTTCCATCTTGAAGGCCTCGTACACGTCGCCTTCCTTGACGTCGGCAAACTTCTCCAGGGTCACGCCGCACTCGTAGCCCTCGGCCACTTCCTTGGCGTCATCCTTGAAACGCTTCAGGGATGCGATCTCGTCCTCGGCAATGACGATGCCGTCACGGACCACGCGCACCTTGCTGTCGCGGGTGATCTTGCCGCTGGTAACACGGCAGCCTGCAACGGTGCCCACGTTGGAGATCTTGTACACCTGACGGACCTGCAGCTCGCCCAGGGAGATCTCACGGAACTTGGGTGCCAGCATACCCTTCATAGCGTCGGTCACGTCGTTGATGGCGTCGTAGATGACGCGGTACATGCGCATTTCCACCTTGGTGGCAGCAGCTTCTTCCTTGGCCACATTGTCCGGGCGGACGTTGAAGCCGATAATGATGGCGTTGGAAGCATCGGCCAGGTCCACATCGGACTTGCTGATGGCACCGACACCGGCATGGATGACCCGCACCCGCACTTCGTCGTTGGAGATCTTCTCCAGGCTCTGCTTGACGGCCTCGGCAGAACCCTGCACGTCGGCCTTGACCACGATGGCCAGTTCCTTCATGTCGTTCTGGGCCATCTGGCTGAACAGGTTATCCAGAGTGACCTTCTGGAAGGAGGAGAACTGCT
>ERZ1106963.4587-NODE-4587-length-10096-cov-3.675929_pt1 | contig 10096 bp, 8 predicted proteins | sample MGYA00403681_ERZ1106963 | MGnify/ENA primary metagenome ERZ1106963 (study PRJEB35170, sample SAMEA104062407) | human gut metagenome | biome: human gut; feature: human-associated habitat; material: faeces | place: Denmark | collected 2012-05-03 ...
AAGCCCGAGGATTTGAAAGCCGACCCTGAAAAATTATGGCGGCAAATTGCTGCCTGTCGTGCTGAGGGGGAGAACCGTAAATTCAGATTACCGAAAAGATGGCGTTATATTGCTGCTGCGGTCCTGCTGTTCATTACAATTGGAGTAGGCTATCTATTGAGACAGCAAAAACAACCGGTCCTCCCGTCTTTATCTGCTTTGCTGGAACCAGGAGAGAGAAAAGCTATCCTTAAATTTGAAAACGGAGAACAGATCGATTTGGGGAGGGTGGCTTCCGGTACTTTGTTGTCGAGGCAGGGGGTGACGATTTGTCTCGATTCCTTACAGGGGATTACCTATCTGCCTGCTTTTTCGGGAGAGTCTGAACCCGTGTACAACACCATTGAAGTACCCAGAGGGGGAGAATATCGATTGGTATTGCCGGATGGTTCGATGGTATGGTTGAATTCGGATTCTGAATTGAAATTTCCGATGAATTTTGCCGGTGAACGACGGAAAGTATTTTTGAAAGGAGAAGCTTATTTTGAAGTGGTCAAGAATCCGGATATGCCCTTTATTGTAGAAGTGGCGGCTATGGAAGTGAAAGTATTGGGAACCTGTTTTAATATCAACGCATCCCGAAGTGATGAGAGGATACAGACCACCTTAGTCAGTGGTAAGGTTGAGGTTTCCGACCGGGAAAATGCCCGGAAAGTGGTTTTACTTCCCAACCAGCGGGCAGAACTCAAAAAGGGCTGCCTGACAGTTGAAAATGTGGATGCTGAGGAGATTATCGCTTGGATGCAGGGAAAATTTTATTTTGAATCGGAATCTTTGGAAGAGATTGCTACTCAGTTGGAACGTTGGTATGATATCCATTTTTTCTTTTCCCGCGAGAGCCTGAAACAGGAAGAGTTTACCGGAGTGATCCGGCGCGATTATACGGCAAATCGGATATTGGAAATTATTACCAAGACCACGAATGTCGAATTCGATATTAAGGGAAGGACTGTGACGGTGTATTAAAAAATACCGGTATTTGCAGCGAACAAATACCGGGTGGCTGAAATAAATACCGGTTGACTTCGAACCCCAACCGGACATGTCAAACCTCAATTACAAAACTATGAAAAAAAATTGACAAGAGTGGGGAATCGGTGCTAGCTTTGAAAAAATAAAGAAAAAATGCTTTAAAATTGCAAAAGTCCATCTTATAGTACAATCACAATGCTATATCTATCTCGGAAAGTAACACACACCGGACGAACAGGAGGCGCGGCATGAAACTGACCCATTCAAAGTTTCTGGCGGGCAAAACCGATTCGAATGACACGAGCCTCTGGCTGCCGCTCTGGATGCATCTGCGGGATACGGCAGAAATTATGGAATTGCTGGTGCGGAAGTGGCTGCCGGAAAGCGTGAAGAAAGCCACCGACCTGGACGAAGAAGCCCTGATCGCGCTGGCACGCTTTTTGGGCTGGACACATGATCTTGGTAAGAGTGTTGTTGCCTTTCAGAGTGTCCTGATGCCGCTGCTGCCAGAGGCAAAGCAGCGAATGGAGCGCTTTACCACCTTGACCTGCCCGGAGCAGGATCGGAAGAAAACACCTCACGCCCGGGCGAGCGAAGCGATTCTGATAGAGCTGAAGTGTCCGCCAGGAATCGCCTCCATTGCGGGGGCCCACCACGGCAAGCCGCAGGAGCAGAAAGAAGTGGAAGCTCAGCTGGTGAGTTGGACATGCAACTACTACCCCAAGGGAGAAAAGGCATTTTGGGAAAGCTGCTGGGATGAGTTGTTTGAGACAGCGCTGAAAGATTGCGGCTACGACGACCCGGCAGAGCTGCCGGACTTGACTCCGCCTACAGAAATTCTGCTGACAGGACTGCTTATCATGGCGGACTGGATCGCCAGCAATACCGAGTATTTTCCGTTGATCACGGTAGAAGAACTGGGGAACGAAGTGGCTTATCCGGAGCGTGCGGAACTGGCCTGGAATAAATGGGATGAGAAAGACCTGACGGCACCCTGGGAGGCGCAGACTTCTATTGTGGACGAAGAGGAGTTCAAAGCGCGTTTTGGATTCCCACCCAACGCGGTACAGGCTGCTGCCGTGGAAGCAGCCAACAGTGTGAGCGCCCCGGGAATTTTGATTTTAGAGGCCCAGATGGGTGTAGGTAAGACGGAGGCTGCGCTGGCAGCCGCGGAAATTCTGGCGGCGCGGTTTGGCGCGGGTGGAATCTTCTTTGGCTTGCCTACACAGGCAACGGCAAACGGGATTTTGGGGCGGCTGGTGCAGTGGGCGGACAACCAGCCGGACAGGCTGCTAAAGTGCATCCGGCTGGCCCACGGCATGGCAGAGCTGAACGAAGAGTATATCCGCTTACAGGAACAGACCGTTCAGGTAGAAGACGACTGGGACGATTCCGAGACAAACGAGCACCGGGTGCAGGTGCACCAGTGGTTCCGGGGTAGCAAGCAGGCGCTGCTGGCCAGCTTTGTCATTGGCACGGTGGACCAGCTGCTCATGGCGGCGCTCAAACAAAAGCATGTGATGCTGCGCCACCTCGGCCTTGCGGGCAAGGTGGTGATCATCGACGAGTGCCATGCCTATGATGCCTACATGAACCGCTACCTTGACCGGGCGCTGGAATGGCTGGGCTGGTATCGGGTGCCGGTGATCTTACTTTCAGCCACGCTGCCGGCCCGGCGGCGGGCAGAGCTGGTGGAAGCCTACCAGCAGAAGCGAGCCTCCGCACCAGATGCACCGTGGAAGACCAGCTGCGGCTATCCGCTCCTGACCTGGACGGATGGGGAGGAAGTCCGCCAGACGACCATTCCGCTGGATACGCCCAGCCGGACGGTACAGACGGTTCCGCTGACGGAAGATGGCCTGCCCGGTTTCCTGCGCGAAAAGATGCAGGCGGGCGGCTGCGCGGGTGTCATCGTCAACACCGTTAAAAAGGCACAGGCCGTGGCCCGGATGCTGCGGGAAGCTCTGCCGGAAAAAGAAGTGCAGGTGTTCCACGCACAATTCCTGATGCCGGACCGCGCCGAGCGGGAGCAGGAGCTCATGGAGCGGATCGGAAAGCACTCGACTCCGGCCCAGCGGGATGGACTCATTGTGGTGGGCACGCAGGTGCTCGAACAGTCGTTGGACATTGATTTTGACGTTATGGTGACGGAACTTTGCCCGATGGACCTGCTGCTACAGCGCATTGGCCGTCTGCACCGCCACACCTGGCGCTGCCGCCCACAGCCGATGCAGGCAGCAGTCTGCGCGGTGCTGGATACCGGAGAGGATGCCTTTGATGAGGGCAGCGCGGCAGTCTACGGCAAGTGGCTGCTCTGGCGGACACGGGAACTGCTGCCTCAGACCATCCGCCTGCCGGAAGAGATCTCCCCGCTGGTACAGCAGGTGTATGGCTGGGCGGCGGAGGACAAACTGCCCGAAGATGCCGCCAGTGAGAAGCTGTGCCATAACTATGAACTGGAACAGGGAAAGCGAAAGGACCGGGCAGAGGCTTATCTGGTGCATCACCCGAAGGTGTATAAAAAATTCCCCCGGCTCAATACGCTGGACGGCTGGATGGCAGACGAGGGTGCCTGTTCTGACCCGGCGGCCCGGGCGGCTGTCCGTGACGGCGACCCGTCTGTTGAGGTGCTGGTCATGGTGCAGGGGCGGGATGGCAGCATCCATTTCCTGCCGTGGCAGGAGGGAGGCCGGACGGTAGCGTCTGACTGCCCGCCGCAGCCGGAGGAGGCGCTGAAGATCGCACGGCAGAAATTGCGGCTCCCGGCAGTGTTTGGCAAGGAATGGAACGTGAAACGCGTCATTGACGAGCTGGAAGCGGACAACCGCCGTCTGCTGGCCCAATGGCAGCTCTCCCCGATGCTGCGCGGGGAGCTGGTGCTACTGCTGGATGAAACGCTGACGGCCCATCTGGCGGGGATGACGCTCCATTATGACCGTGAGAATGGTCTGATTTATGAAAAGGAGGAAGCTGATGCAGGAAATTGAGTTTAACCTGTTGACGGAACCCTGGGTCCGTGTCCGTCTGCCGGACAATACCGTGCAGGAAGTTTCTCTGACGGATGCACTGGTCCATGCGCAGGAGTACATGGACCTGGCAGGGGAGATGCCCACCCAGGACGCGGCCATGCTGCGGCTGCTGCTGGCGGTGTTGTTTACGGTCTTTTCCCGCGTGAACGAAGTGGGGGAGCCGGAGCCGCTGGAAGACGAAGAAGCCGCTCTGGAGCGCTGGGGAGCACTGTGGGAGCTGAAACGTTTCCCGGAGCAGCCCATCCGGGACTATCTGGAGCAGTGGAAAGACCGCTTCTGGCTCTTCCACCCGGAGCGGCCATTCTGGCAGGTGCCGGAGGCGGCTATCGGCACGGAGTACGGCGCGGCAAAGCTGAACGGCGAGATGTCGGAGAGCAGCAATAAGATTCGGCTGTTCCCACTCTATGCCGGGGCGGGCAAAACAGAGATGACCTGTGCGCAAGCGGTGCGGTGGTTGCTGAGTGTCAACGGCTATGATGACACCTCGGCAAAGCCAAAGGGCAAAGGACTGCCCTCGGTAGGTGCAGGCTGGCTGGGCAAAATCGGCTATATCCAGGCCAGCGGCGAAAATCTGTTCGAGACGCTGATGCTGAATTTGACTCTGCTGAAAGACGGCACTGAATGCTGGGGTGAAAATAAGCCCTGCTGGGAGTTGGATGCACCCAAGAGCGCAGAGCGAACAGAGATTTTACAGCCGGACAATCCGGCACAGCTGCTCACACTTCAATCCCGTCGGCTGCTCCTCCACCGGGAAAATGGAAAAGTGGATGGTTTTTCTCTGCTGGGCGGCGATTTCTTCCCGCGCGAAAGTGCTTTTGTGGAGCAAATGACCATCTGGCGTAATGCTACGACCAAAAAGAATGAGCCGCCGGTGTTTGTGCCCTGCCGCCATGATGCGGCAAAGCAGTTCTGGCGGGAGTTTCCGTCCGTGTTCTGCAAGGGCGAGGGCAATGTTCATCAGCCGGGCGTGGTGCGCTGGGTAGAAAAAGTACAGCAGCTGCGGTTTTTGAGCCCAAAACGAAGAATCAATTTCCGTATCTCAGCGGTGCAATACGGGGACAAAGACTTTTTCGTGAATGATTCGTTCAGTGATAGTCTGGCATTTCAGGCTGTTCTGCTGGACGAGCTGGGCCGTGGCTGGCAGAACCGCATCACCGAGGAAATCGGCCGGTGCGAGCAGACAGCCTTTCTGGTGGGGCACTTGGCGCAGGATATTGCCACTGCCGCAGGCGATAAAAACGGAAATGCCAGCGTCCCGGCCCGTTCCCAGTTCTATTTTGCAGTAGACCAGCCGTTCCGGCAGTGGCTGCGGAGCATTGACCCGGAAGAAGACGACATGACCGAAACCACAGCCCGCTGGCAGGGGATCGCCCGAGGCATTGCAGAGCAGCTGGGTCAGCAGATGGTGCTGGAGGCTGGCAGCGCCGCACTGGTAGGACATTGGGTTGAAATTAAAACAGGCAGAAAAAAAGAAGATAAAAAGAAAATTCTGTATACAGCACCAGCTGCCTATAACAGCTTTTTAGGCAGGCTATATGGTCTTTATCCGAAAACAAACGATGAGGGAGGAACGGCATGAGTGAGAAAAACGAGAGCCGCACACAGGCCATCAGGGGCTATGTGGACGGCAAGATTCAATGGCTCTGGGGTCTGCCGGAGAACCAGCGGCGTGCAGAGCTGGCAAAGCTGCGACGGGGCATCGGACATGCACCCGGGGAGCTGCCGGAGCTGTGGGGCGGCCTTTTGCAGGGGATGCCTGCGAGCTTTTACGGCACAAATGGCCCCTCCCATGAAGAGTGGGCGGTCTATCTGGCACTGACCCTGTATGCCCTGCACCAGCAGAGCAACGATACTGTGTGCGTGAGCCAGCCCGGCTGCACGCTGGGCCGGGCCGTGCGCAGGCTGGCGGAGCAGACCGTGGCCAGTGGTCAGGACTGGACCGAGAGCAGCATTCTGCGGCGGTTCAACGCGCTGGCTACCGCCGAAGAAATTACCGAGATCAGCCATCATCTGCGGGGGATGATTCAGCTGCTGCGGGCCGCAAAGCCGGACAGCATCCCGCTGGATTACCCGCGGTTGGCTGTTGACCTGTACGGGCTGCAGTGCGATGCCCCGCAGCTGGCACAGCTGCCCGCCAACATCCGTCTGCGATGGGGGCAGGATCTCTACCGCTACGAGAAGAACGAATCGTCCGAGACGCAGGAAAAGGAGAACTGACTTATGAAAAAGCGTTTGTATGTTGACTTCCATGTGCTGCAGACTGTGCCGCCCAGCTGCATCAACCGGGACGATACGGGCAGCCCCAAAACGGCCATTTACGGCGGCGTGACCCGTGCCCGGGTCTCCTCTCAGGCGTGGAAGCACGCCATGCGGCAGGCCTTTGTAGAGGAAAGCCTGCTGGACGAAGAGGATGTGGGCAAGCGCACCAAAAAGGTGACGGAGCTGGTGGAAAAAGAAATCGCCGCCCTTGCCCCGGAAAAAGATGCTGCCAAGCTGGCCAAGAAGACGCTGGACAATGCAGGCATCAAGAACGATGAGAAAGGCACCAAGGCCCTGTTCTTCATCAGCCAGGCACAGATCAAGGCGCTGGCAACATTGGCGGTGGCCGATGATATTGAAGACAAGAAAGCATACAAAGAAGCTCTGCAAAAGGCGCTGAGAAAGAATCCGTCGGTAGACATTGCCTTGTTTGGCCGGATGGTGGCGGATGACCCCTCTCTGAACTTTGATGCCGCTGCACAGGTGGCCCACAGCATTTCTACCCATGCAGTGCAAAACGAATACGACTACTTTACCGCCGTGGATGACTGTCAGGCAGAGGACAACGCGGGCGCAGGCCATCTGGGCACCGTGGAGTACAACTCTGCAACCCTGTACCGCTATGCAACCGTCAATGTGATGGAGCTTGAACGCCATCTGGGCGCGAAAAAAGCAGCCGAAGTGGTGCGGAGTTTTGGTGAGGCGTTCATCCGCTCCATGCCCACGGGCAAGCAGAACACCTTTGCCAACCGCACTCTGCCGGATGCCGTCTATGTGACCATCCGGGAGGACCAGCCCGTGAACCTCTGTGGTGCCTTTGAGCGGGCGGTGCGGAAGAGCGTGGAGGGCTACGCAGAGCCCTCCAAGAGCGCGTTGCAGGCCTATGCACAGCAGCTGTATCAGAGCTTTGCGGAGGCCCCTGCAAAGAGCTTTACCGTGGGCACCGGGCTGGAAGCACTGGCCCCGGCCCAGCCGCTGAACACCATGCTGGATGCACTGGAAGAAGCTGTTAAGGAGAACCTGACCGGAAACGAGGTGGAATGATGGCAACACTGTTGCTTCGGTTGGCAGCGCCTTTGCAGGCGTGGGGCGCGGATTCCAAATTCGAGACCCGGAAAACGGCTCGGGAGCCTACCAAGAGCGGCGTCATCGGTCTGCTGGCGGCGGCGCTGGGCCTGCGGCGGGATGAGACTGAGCCATTGACCCGGCTGGCGCAGCTGCGCTTTGGCGTCCGGGTGGAGCGGGAGGGCCAGCTGTTGGTGGATTTCCACATGGCCCGAAACGAGGAGAAAGACCGCTCCTATGTCACCTACCGCCATTACCTCGAAGATGCTGTTTTTCTGGTGGGCCTGGAAAGTGAAGACACCGCTTTGCTGCAGGAACTGGCAGAGGCGCTGACCCACCCGGTGTTTCCGCTGTATCTCGGCCGCCGTGCCTGCCCGCCCACCCTGCCGCTCTGCCTGGGCCTGCGGGAGCAGGGCCTTGTGGAGGCCTTGCAGGCAGAGCCCGCGCTCTGCCCCGGCGGGCCCAAGCCGACCCGCATCGTGGTGGATGCCGCACCGCAGGAGTCGGGGGCTGTCCCGCAGCGGGATGTGCCTCTCTCCTACGACCCGCGGCACCGGCAGTACGGTTACCGCTCGGCCCGGGAGATCTCCCTCCGGCAGCCCGCAGGGGCCCCGGAGCCGACCGCCCATGACCCATTCTGTGAATTGTGAGGTGAAGTGCAGATGTATTTATCCCGTGTAGAGCTTGACCCCATCCGCCGCAGCACCATGACGGCGCTGGCGGCACCACAGAAATTCCATGGCGCGGTGGAAAGTGCCTTTTCCGGGGAGCGCCGCCGTCGGTTGTGGCGGCTGGACCGGCTGGGCGAAAAGCTGTATCTGCTCCTCCTCAGCGAGGAGATGCCGGACCTCTCCGGCGTTGTGGAGCAGTTTGGCACCGGAGCGGCACCAGAGTCCCGGAATTATGACCCGCTGCTGGCGCGGATCACACCGGGCAGCCGCTGGCAGTTTCGGTTGGCGGCCAACCCCACCAAAAGCTGCAAAGACGCCCAAAAACCCGCAGCGCGGGGAACTGTGGCCGCACACTGCACGACACAGTACCAGAAGCAGTGGCTGTTGGAGCGCGCCGCAAAGCACGGCTTTGCCCTGACGGAGGATTCCTTTACCGTGACCCGGGTGCAGTGGCACCACTTTGCCAAGCGCGGCACCCGCCCGGTGTCGCTGCTGGCGGTGACGTATGAGGGCGTTTTGCAGGTGACGGACCCCGAGGCGTTCCGGAACCTGCTGTGTCAGGGCATGGGCCGGGGCAAAGCCTACGGCCTTGGCCTGCTGACCGTGATGCGTGGAGGATAAGACCATGGCGGAGATGCCGGGCATGATCCGGCCAGACCTGCAGGCGCTGCCGCAGGTGCGGGACCGGATGACCTTTTTGTACCTCGAACTCGCCCAAGCTTGCGGTCAGATGCTGGATGGGGCTTTTCCCGCACACGCGGGGGTGATCCCTGCTGAACTGCAAATGCTTGACGTAGGTTGTTCTTTTCCCCGCATACGCGGGGGTGATCCTAACATCAAGAGGGTTATTGGGGCCCATTGGGGCTTTTCCCCGCACACGCGGGGGTGATCCTGAGCGTCTGGAGGTCATCAGCAGCAAGAAGTTCTTTTCCTCGCATACGCGGGGGTGATCCGAGCTGCCGGGCGGTTTCTTTGAAGCCCTCCAGCTTTTCCCCGCATACGCGGGGGGTGATCCCCTTTTGAAACGGAAATACGCCGAAATTAAGAGCTTTTCCCCGCACATGCGGGGGTGATCCCCCCAATTTTTATGCCGATCTGGCGGCGGCTTTCTTTTCCCCGCATAGGCGGGGGTGATCCCTCCTTGACGCGACCTACCTCAACGATGCGCAGCTTTTCCCCGCATACGCGGGGGTGATCCCAGCGAAAGTTGGATACAGCCCATTTGTGCTTGCTTTTCCCCGCACACGCGGAGGTGATCCCTATCTCGACTTTGTACAGCACAAGTCCGAACGCTTTTCCCCGCATACGCGGGGGTGATCCCATCAAAGGCGTGTTCGATGACAGTATCCAGCACTTTTCCCCGCATGCGCGGGGGGGATCCCTGGACTGTGAGCGACAAGGCGATGGCCTCGCTCTTTTCCCCGCACACGCGGGGGTGATCCTAGCAGCGTCTTGGACATCTCTTTCAGGTTGAACTTTTCCCCGCATACGCGGGGGTGATCCAAAAACGTAACGGCTGGGGTGGACAGAACACTTTCTCCGACATACTCAGAATACTATTTTTTCTCCGCAAAGCAAAAGCAGCGACCCTGTTCATTCAATCGAACCAGGTCACTGCTTTTTGCGTGTGTGAAATTTTAACGATTTACAGTGATGTTTTGCAATTTTTTCTGGAGCTCGGCTTGGATATCGGTGAGGCATTCCAACAAAAGGGGATTGAACGCGCCGCATTCCCCGTTCAGGATCATCCGCATGGCGGTCTCGTGGGAGAACGCCTTTTTGTAGCAGCGCTCACTGGTCAGGGCGTCGTACACATCGGCCAGGGAGACGATCTGCGCGCTGATGGGAATGTCATTGCCCTTGAGACCGTCCGGGTAGCCCCGGCCATCCCAGCGCTCATGGTGCCAGCGGGCGATGTCGTAGGCGGTTTGCAGCAGGGGTTCATCCTCAAAGTTTTCCAGCCGCCGCAGCATGTTGGCACCCTGCATACAGTGGGTCTTGATGACCTCGAACTCCTCTTTACTGGAAATCGTTTTCGGCTTCTGTGCAACAATTTTCTGC
>ERZ1106963.4588-NODE-4588-length-10092-cov-2.794759_pt1 | contig 10092 bp, 6 predicted proteins | sample MGYA00403681_ERZ1106963 | MGnify/ENA primary metagenome ERZ1106963 (study PRJEB35170, sample SAMEA104062407) | human gut metagenome | biome: human gut; feature: human-associated habitat; material: faeces | place: Denmark | collected 2012-05-03 ...
TAATAATAATATCTGTATTATCTCCTACATAACAGGATGTTGCTCCAAGATGGATGATTCCTTTTGCCTTCGGACACTGAACACCATATGCATAAACATGAGACATAACATCATGACGTACAACCTTCTCACGTTCCTTTGCCACCTCAAAGTTAATATCATCCGCATGGCTCTTCATCTCTTCAATCTGCTCATCCGTGATGTTGAGTCCAAGCTCCTTCTCAGTCTCCGCCAGTGCGATCCAAAGTCTTCTCCATGTTCTGAACTTTTTGTCCGGTGAGAAGATATACTGCATCTCGCGGCTTGCATAACGCTCTGAAAGCGGGCTTACATAACGATCATTACTCATAATTCTTTTCTCCTTGTTTCATATCTTTATCGTAACTGTTCATCTATTATAACACATAAACTGAGTCTTCAAAATCAATTTTGTTCAAATGCCTGACTGATATCCTCTTTCGGAACTTCCATCGGATACTTTCCTGTAAAGCAAGCATCGCAATACTTAAGATCTCCAACCATGTCTTTCAGTTTCTCAATCTCCATGTATCCAAGAGAGTCTGCTCCAATCAGCTGACGGATCTCCTCCTGTGTGTGAGTATGTGCGATCAGCTGCTCATTTGACGGAACATCCGTTCCAAAGAAGCATGGATGTAAGAACGGTGGAGAACTGATACGTACATGTACCTCTTTTGCTCCGGCTTTTTTCAGCATCTTAATGATATTTGCACAAGTTGTTCCACGCACGATGGAATCATCTACCATTACGATTCGTTTTCCCTTTACAACTTCCGGAATCACATTCAGTTTGATTTTTACACTGGAAACACGTTCGCTTTGTTTCGGTTTGATAAATGTTCTTCCCACATAACTGTTCTTGTGAAATGCCATTCCATACGGAATTCCTGACTGCTCAGAATATCCTTTCGCCGCTACCAGACCGGAGTCCGGAACTCCTACAACAAGATCAGCGTCTACCGGATAAGATTCCGCAAGTGCTTTTCCTGCCAGAATTCTGGAATGGTATACACCTACACCATCGATTGTACTGTCTGTTCTTGCAAAATAAATATACTCAAAAATACATCTTGCCTGTTTTTCCGAATCGATCACCATACTCATATCTGACTGGATTCCATGTTTTCTTGTAATTGTTACGATTTCTCCCGGAAGAACATCTCTTACAAACTCACCGTCTACAGCTGCGATTGCACAGCTCTCAGAAGCAAGGAAATATGTATTGTCACGTTTTCCGATGCACAGTGGCTTGAGTCCAAACGGATCCCTTGCGCCAATCATTTTTCTCGGGCTGCTAACGACAAGTGCGTACGCCCCCTTGATCTTCTGCATCGCACACTTCACAGCCTCTTCTGCTGTCGGTGTATGAAGACGTTCTCTCGCAATAAGATATGCGATCACCTCAGAGTCTATTGTTGTCTGGAAAATAGCACCCGTCTGGCTGAGTTCTTCTCTCAGCTCGATTGCATTTACTAAATTTCCGTTATGTGCAATCGCAAGTGTTCCCTTTACATAGTTTATAACAAGTGGCATTGCATTCTCTACACGTGTTCCGCCTGCTGTTGAATATCTCACATGTCCTACTCCAAGATTTCCTTTCAATTCTGAAAGTCCCTCTTCGTTAAACACGTCATCCACATGGCCAAGTCCTTTCTTTGAAAGAACGTTTCTCTTCCCATAAGTGTCTGTCACTGCGATACCGCAGCTCTCCTGACCTCTATGCTGCAGAGCAAACAAGCCATAATAGACTGATGCAGCCACATCCTGTCCATCCACATCATAAGCACCAAAAACACCGCATTCTTCCCCAAGTCCCGTCACTGCTTTTTCAAATTCACTCATGTCAGTTTATGCTCCTTACCTAGTTCCTGCTAGTTTTTATCATGATTTCTGTATCATACAAAACCGATTATAATATAAGGCAGAGTGAAAATCAACATTCCCTCCGCCTTGTATTTCTTCCTGCTCATTATTTTATTCGCGCTTGATATATTAGCATTTCTAATATATTCGTCGTTTTTATTCTTCGTATCTTATTACCGCCTTCATTTTTTGTCCAGTATTTACAAAATCACTATCCATTTGTATAACGAGACAAAAATTGACGGGTACGCTCTTCTTTTGGATTCTCAAACACTTCCTCAGGAGTTCCCTGCTCAAGTATCTTACCGTCATCCATAAACAGAACTTTATCCGATACGTCTCTTGCAAATGCCATCTCATGCGTTACGATGATCATCGTAGTATTCTGATCTGCAAGTCCTTTGATAACTTTCAGTACTTCACCTGTAAGCTCCGGATCAAGCGCCGAAGTCGGCTCGTCAAAGCATAGAATATCCGGACTGAGTGCAAGTGCACGGGCAATCGCCACACGCTGACACTGTCCTCCGGAAAGTTGATGCGGATAGTTATTCATACGCTCTGAAAGTCCCATCTGATCTAAGAGGCGCTTTGCTTCTGCTTCAATCTCTGCGTGTATCTCTTTCTTGCGCGCCTTATAATCAGGCTGACTTTTTGCAAGTAGTTCCTTCGCCAGCATTACATTCCCAAGTGCTGTATACTGCGGGAACAGATTAAAAGACTGGAATACAAGTCCAAAATGTAATCTTTTCTTACGGATCTCACTTTCCTGTTTTGTTACAGGATTTGCAGCATCAAACAATAATTCATCATTTACACGGATCACACCTTTATCCGGTGTCTCCAAAAAATTCAGACAGCGCAGAAGTGTCGTCTTTCCACTTCCCGAGGAACCGATCAAGGAAAGTACCTGTCCACGTTCCAACGAAAAGCTGATATCTTTCAATACTTCTGTCCGTCCAAATGTTTTATTAATATGTTCTACTTCAAGTATTGCCATTTATCTCTTCCTCCCCATTTAATTAAAATATTCCAGCTTCTTCTCAAGCTTTCCAAGAAGGACTGTCAGAATACCATTGAAGATCAGATAATAAAAAGCTGTAAAGAACATCGGCCAGATCGCACCTGAGATTCCCTGAGAACCTTTCAGGAACGCCTGTCCTGCCCAGATAATCTCCTGCAGTGCAATGATTCGTGCAAGAGAAGTATCTTTTACAAGCGTAATGATCTCATTTGACATCGGTGGAACAATTCTCTTCACCATCTGAAGCAGCTTAACCTTAAAGAAGATCTGATGCTTTGTCATTCCAAGAACAAGTCCGGCCTCTGTCTGTCCCTGTGGGATACCCTGGATTCCTCCGCGGTAAATTACCGAGAAATAGCATGCATAGTTAAAGATAAATGCAACCGAAGCTGCGAGAAATCTTCCGCTTTCACCGCCACCCCAGATCGGGTTTCCTAAGACCAGTCCCGGGAAATAATAAATGATCAGCATCTGAATCATAAGCGGTGTGCCTCGCACGATCCAGACAATGATATTCGTGATATAACTCAACGGTTTAAAATGTGACATTGATCCAAATGCAATAACCAGTCCCAACGGAATAGCTCCAAGAAGCGTTGCAAAAAACAGCTTCAGCGTCTGTAAAAATCCCACATTCAGTGAGTGAATAACGATTGGAAATTGTTCCATAATAAGTTCCATTATATTAAAGCTCCATCCTAAATTTATTTTTCGATCAATGCAGCCTGTACTTTATAAGTCTCAGCACATTTCTTCATTGATCCATCTTCCATACTCTTTTTAAAGTAATCATTCAGAGCTGCTGCAAGATCAGATCCTTTACGGAATCCTACACCGTACTCCTCGCTGTTCAGTCCGATGGTGTAAGCATAACCTGTTCCTTCTCCGATCATAGCTGCTGCCATCAAAGCATCAATTGCAGCTGCATCTGAATTTCCGGAAGCAACTTCCATCAATGCATCTGCCTGTGATGAAACGGCTGTATACTGTGCACCAATTCTTTCAACCTGATCTTCCCCTGCACTTCCTGCTTCTACTGCAAAAGTTAAATCTTTCACACTTTCCTCATCCTGATACTTATCTGCTTTGTCAGCCGGTACAACTACAACCTGCGCGTTATTCATATAAGCATCTGTGCATTCCATAGAACTCTTCACTTCATCAATCAGTGTCATACCATTCCATACGCAGTCGATTGACTTTCCATCAAGCTCAAGCTCTTTATTATCCCAGTCAATCTCTACAAATTCTGCCTCAACTCCGATACTCTCTGCAAATGCTTTCGCCATGTCTGCATCAAATCCGACCCACTCACCATTATCATCTTTATAATCCATTGGTTCAAAATCAGTAACACCGACCACGAGTGTCCCTTTGTCTTTCACATATTCAAGATCACTCCCTGTTGATTCCGCTTTCTTATTCGCATTAGAAGAGTCTGAACCACATCCTGCTAACATAGAAACTGCAAGTCCTGCACATAATAACACACTTAATACTTTTCTTTTCATAATAACACCCTCCATCATTGAGTTTGGCTTTTATTCTCTACCAATGAGTCACTGTACTACGGTAAAGTTACTGTTGTATTCTACCATAGCATACAATATATGTCAAACCCCAAAAACAATAACCAAAAGGTACAGAACAATGCAGGTTACTGTTCACTCCCGTGTCAATCACTCCGCTGATTGACACGGAGGATGCGCGTTTTGACTTGAATGCATCTCGCCCCATCGCCAAAGGCGATTTAAAATGGCGAGATGCGTTGCTGGTCGCACATCGTGTGAACAGTAAACAATGCAGCTGCTCACAGATTCTGTGAACAGCTGCATAAAAAGTCTGTATTATGTATGATTTCTTCTATGTTTCCTCTTCCACTTCTCCAAAAGTACTTCATTTGGCTCAATCTGAAGATTCTGCTTCACTTCGTCCATTTCGCTTCTCATCTGTGCATTCACTTCCTGATATTCACTGTGCTTTGTAAGCAAAATGTGAAATTCTTCCAGCGACATATACTTATAAGACGCATACAGATATGGTTTTAGTAATTCCTTATCTTCGCAGATCTGGTAGGCTCTGTCATACATTTTGGCCGCTTCCTGATAAAGGAACAATCGTCCATATGCAGCTCCAAGACATGCATAGATCTTTCCATAGAATTTTTCATCTACACTCTCATCTTTTTCCTGATTCAGGATTTCCTGATAAACGATGATTGCTTCTTCAATCTCACCGCTTTCAAGAAGATTATCGCCTTTATACTTCTTACGCTCTACATCCTTCTGATTTTTCAGATGTTCCAAAACATTCTGGATACGGATCATCTCAGATTCTTTATAGATCTTTGAAGCTTTCAAGATTGTAAGAACAAAGTTCTCGACAGATCCACGCATACGCATCAAATCTCGAAGCTGCTCTGCCAGTTCTTTCATCCCGATCTCTTCTTCCAACCAGGTGCAAAGCGGTTCATTCATGATCGTATAATCGATCAGATATAAATTATTACACAGATAGTAACACAATTCTTCTATTGTAAAGATCCTGCAGTGGATCCTGGAAATCTCATAAGGATGTGCCGCGTGTCTGTCATGACAAAGAATTAAATTTCCCATCATTACCTCCTAAATGTATCACCTTTTCCTCACGGAAATCCGTCGGCAGGAAGAAATCTCCAAATCCGACATCACGTACTGTAATCTTGCAGGTTTTTTCATCCTGAAACATCGTTTCTATCTGAAGTCTTGTAGAGTACTCTGCTCGCTTTGGAAGTCTCTCCAAAGAGATTTTTTCGGTCTTAACCGTTCCCTGAACCAGTGACTCGATATGGAATTCTATATCATCACCCTCTTCAAGGATCACTTCCCACTGATTATTTGACTCATACCAGTGTGCACCCCAGGAAACAAGCGGATACCACATTTCCTGACCATCTACACGCATATTGACTGTAATCTGATCTGTCAGCTTAGTCTCCGATAGATAAACCGGATTCTCTATATGCATATACAGTTTTCTGTATGCAGTATAGCAAGCTCCTTTGCTGTACAGATTATTTCCGATAAATGCTCTTCTTCCATTGCAAAGCACCCGCAATGACTTCGGATACCAGTTATTTTCGAACCCTTCTCCTGTCAGGAATACAGAAGAAACAATCCTCTTATCAAACACGCTCTGTATAAATTTACAGAACATTGCATCGGCTTCTTTTGCTTTGTCCTCGTTCAAAACCGGATAAACAAGTGCCAGTTCTTTCATATGTGCATTTGCAACTTCATCAATCGTAACAAATGTAGTCTTTCCACCACCAAGTCCCGGCTTCAGTCTGCGCAGCATATATGCTTTGATCTCATTACGGTCACAGCAGAACAATGCTGCATCATACTGCCACAGTTCTTTCGGCTGATAGAAGAGATAATTGCAAAAACTCTCTTTATAATCCTGAATAAAGATATGTCTTTTATCAATATTCATACGAACTGCGATCCTTCGAAGCATCTGTGCCAGTTCTTCTGTAAGAACCGGTACACTGAACACAATTCCATCAATTTTAGGAAATGACTGTAAAGACATCTGGATAAACTGTGAAAGCAGCCATACTGCATCATATGTCTCATCACCAAATTCAATTTTCTCATTTGCAAGACTTCTCGAAAGCAGACGGGCAACGGTAAATCCTTCTTTCAGTGTTGCAAGACGTCTTGCCTCTTTTCCATAGGCCCATGTGTCTCTTAGTTTTCCAATAATCAAAGGAATCTGGAAATTATCTGAGTCAACTTCCAGTGTCTGAGGTTCCATCTCTTTATCATTATAAAAACTGATCTGGCATGTCTTTTCATTTATCTCATATCCAATTATACTTCCCTGTCCCATGAAAAGATTTCCTCCTTAATACTGTATGAACATATGTGATGCAACCGCATCTTCCAGTGCATACTGCTTCATCTTCTTCTCTCGTTCTTCCGGATCTTCTTCCAGAATAATGTCATTGAGCCTTCCATATCTGCCCGGTTCACCTTTTTCAACCGTATGCTGGCAGATCTTTTTCTCACTTCTGTAAGAATTTCCGTCAATTGTTTCTTTAAAATAATAGATCAGTCGTTCATGCGAGAACAACACAAACTTCTTCACATACAAATTCTCATACATTGGTGTCAGAAGTTCTGTTGCATAATCAGAATCTCCGTTTCCACCTTTCTGCAACTGATAATACAACATAACACGGCTATCCTTCTGGCCCTTGTATTCTACCAGTGTCTTATCCCACAACTGGAATTCAATCAGCCACTCCTTATCATACTTAAGGAAAAATGGGAAATAAATCTGTTTGCCACAAAGTTCCTGCATAAACTTTTTCAGCGTCTTCTTAAGGCTTGTTTCATACTCTTGATCCGAATAATATTTCAAAACAGCAATCATACAAATATCGATTGTTGCCTCACCCTTCTCTGCTTCCCTGCAGATAATATCAATTATAGATTTCTCTATCTTACGTGCTTCTACAACATATTCTCTGGAGACATATGCCAGATAAGCCTGCTGGAGCCGGAAGTATGCACCTTCATCATAATAAGCTTCAAATACTTTTGTCTCCTGGAATAATTCCTCTGAAAAGAGCATCTGTGTAATGATCCGTTCTGCCAGTTTGTGTGTATGGACTTCATACTCTCTGGCAACTTTCCACAATTCCTTCATCTCCTGTGTTGCTCCACAGTAGAAGTTTGCCAAATACGTAAGAATCACTTTATCATACTGTTTTTTCTTAAATAAATCATAACAAACATAGGTCAGAAAATCATCATTCTCATAATTTGTCTCACGAATCATCTTGCTGCACAGTGCCTGGATCTCATCCTCCGGGAAATTTTCCAGACCCTTTTCCTTTACGATTTCCAGTGTCAGCTCTTCCTCTTCTTCAAACGCTTTGCTTCGGTTCAGGCTATTTGCATATTTTCTGCAGATATCCATATATCTAAGTTCATAAAACAGACGTTTACTCTCATATGGGATAGAATCTGTATAATGTCTTCCATCTTTTGCTTCCCATACAATGCGATCCGTCTTTGCATACAGAAATACTCTGGCTCCATTCTCTGTATATGCTGCCTTCTGTGTAATTGTTCCATCAGCTGCGATTACATGGATAAATTTCATATTCGGAACCTTTGTTGTAATCCAATATGCGTGACACACATCATAAAGAGCGCGGATTCTGTCCTGACTCATGTCTGTCTCTACAAGGAATCGCTTATAAATGATCCGAAGATCCTCATCTATATTTCTCTTCTCCAGCTGATTCCATGTGAATTCTTCCATCTCATCCCTGTAGTGCGCATAAATCTCGCTTGTCTCATCTTCATAAGTAATAAGATTTGCATACAAAAATGCACATTTCTTATAATCCAGAGAATTTCCATGCATAAAATACAAATATACCGAACGAGGAAGCTGCTTATGAAATTCTTCCGGTCTCGCAGCCGCCATATAATATTCGTAAAGCTGCGCAATCTTCAACTCTGCGTCTACCGCTTTCTCATACCAATGGAAATAGATGTGTTCTGTTCTGCTGCCTTTTATAAGCAATGTACAGATAGAAGTCAATATCATCGCTTCATCATACATCTCATAACACTTCACAAGTACATTATACAGATGTTTATCAAAATTCTTCATCTGACTTGCCAGGTTTGCTGTATATAATGCAAGTTCCTTCGTCATCAGTTTATATTTCACGCCAAAAAGCAGAACCTGTACTTCAAACTGTCCGAGTTTTTTAAGAGATGAGCTCTTCTCTTTAAAACAACGGAATGCCTGAAGATAGAACCATAAGCTGTGAGACTTATACTCCATAAACTGCTTCTCAAGCGCATTCAGTCTTTCACTGTAGATTTTATATTCTGAATCAACCTCAATCAGCATACAAAGAATCCGCCAGCTGTCCGGATGCTTCATAAAAGAACGTGAAAGTTCTTCTGCGACCCTTCTCTGCCCAATCGAATCATTACTCAGCTTTGTCGTCAGATAAAGATAATAGGAACTCAATTCAACATCCTTACCGATTGCAAAACGATTGTAGTTATAAGATTCTAAAAGCCATTTTGCCTCATCCATCCGATTACCCAAAATGCAGATATGTGCCTGGGCAAGAAGGTAAAATTCATTACGTTCATCTACCTCGCGAAGATGTGAAATTTTCTTTATAGAGGTCTCTGTCCAATCTTCCAGTGACATCTTGTCACCTTCATATTTCAGATAATCTTTCAGAATTCCATTAAATTCTTTTTCATTTGCACGATGTTCCTCATCTCTGCAAATATCCTTTTCCACTACGACCTCATAACTCAATGTTTCATATGGAGTTTCCAGAATGATCCTTCCAAAGTTACTTCCTCTGTGAAGCTTGTCCATAGAAATACCATATTCCAGACGATAGGCATTACCTATAAATTCGTCTGTCGTCAGATGTCTGTGCTCAACAGAAAGGAAATCGCCTTCTGTTCTTACATCAATCTCCAGATATCCCCAGGTATTTTTCTTCACAGTAAAAGTCTCTTTTCTGTCTTCTACAAGAGAAATAAAAGCACGGCTTTCTTCTTCCAATGTAAGAAAAATCTTCTCTTTCTGCTTGCACCCTACCAGGAATTCTTCAAGGGCGTGCTGATCCAGTTCCCATTTGCGCATATTATTATAAAGCGCCTTGATCCTCGTATCTTCATATTTGAGAATCTCAAAGAAATCTCTGGACCGGAATAACTTCACTGCCTCAGCTGCATCACGATATGTAAGCTTCTTAAAATCTTCCAGGCTCTGAACCTTTCCGTATCGAGTCATAACAAATGGTTTCTCAATAATTGCAGTAAATGCAATATCATACTCTCCACCATTACATACAATCGTAAATTTCCCATGTTCAACATGTCCCGGCACAAGTCCTCTTCCATCGTATGTATAATAAATATTTACCGGATTTCCATCAAAACCCTGCTCTGCGCACTGTACACGATAGGAAGAAGGATATACAAGTCCACGTATTGTCCCTTCCCCTTCATTCTGCAGAGAAAAGCTTCCCTCATATTTTTCTCCTTCTCCGACACGCATCGTAATGTGAGTCTCAGGAAAAATAATTTCCGGCTGCGGGATGTGAAAATCCCCCTTTGCAAAACGTTTGATCTTATTCTTCAAATCCGTCA
>ERZ1106963.4593-NODE-4593-length-10075-cov-13.372255_pt1 | contig 10075 bp, 11 predicted proteins | sample MGYA00403681_ERZ1106963 | MGnify/ENA primary metagenome ERZ1106963 (study PRJEB35170, sample SAMEA104062407) | human gut metagenome | biome: human gut; feature: human-associated habitat; material: faeces | place: Denmark | collected 2012-05-03 ...
TTAAGCGTGAGTTTGTGATATTGGGTGTGGTATCTTTAACTATGGGAAACTCCGGACTCCCACTTGCTCACTGCCTGGCGCGAGACCCGAAGCTCCTCGGCAAACTGTTCCTGGGTCAGGCCGCTGCGGCGGCGCAGCAGCTGCAATTAATTGTTCTCCAAAAGCCATACATTTCCTCCCTCTGTGTGATTCCATAGTAGCAAAAAAGCAAGGTTTTGTCTATCAAACTGGAGTTGCAAAACAAAATTTTTCTCCGCAACTTGAATTTGCGCAGCATGTGCGGGCTCTGTTTCTTCCTATTATACAGGATTTGGAGGCCGGAGACCACTGTTTTTTCTTGCACTTTTTCCATTTCTATTCTATACTGGGGTCAGGAACAATGTATCGAGGTGCTTGCATGGCAACTTATATGATCCCCTGCCTGCTGGGGCTGGAAAAATTGGTGGGCGACGAGGTGCGGCGGCTGGGCCTTAAAAATGTCCGGGTGGAAAACGGGCGCATTTTCTGCGACGGCACACCGGACGACTGCGCAAGGCTCAACATCAATCTCCGGTGCGGCGCCCGGGTGCTGCTGGTGCTGGGCGAGTTCCCGGCCCGGAGCTTTGAGGCGCTGTTTCAGGGGGTAAAGGCCATCGCCTGGGAGGACTACATCCCCCGGGACGGAGCCTTCCCGGTGAAGGGCTACTCCATCACCAGCCAGCTCCATTCTGCCCCGGCCTGCCAGTCCATCGTGAAAAAGGCCATGGTGGAGCGACTGAAGAGCCGGTACGGCCTGGAGCAATTCCCGGAGACGGGAGTAAAATACCAGGTGCGGTTCTCTATTTTCAAGGATCAGGTGGTCATCGGGCTGGACAGCTCCGGCGAGGGGCTCTACAAGCGGGGCTACCGGGCCGTGGGAGTGGAGGCACCCCTGCGGGAGACCCTGGCGGCAGCCATGGTGCTGCTGTCCCGCTACCGGGGACGGGATCCCTTCTGCGACCCCTTCTGCGGCAGTGGCACCATCCCCATTGAGGCGGCTCTCATTGCCAAGAACCGGGCCCCGGGCCTGGACCGCAGCTTTGACGCACAGAGGTGGGCCTTTCTCCCCCAGAGTGTCTGGCTGAACGCCGCCGACGAGGCCATGGACAAGGAATTTCACGGAAGCTACGACATCTGGGGCGGAGACATCGATCCCCGGGCCATCGAGATCGCCAAAAGCAACGCCGAAAAGGCCGGGGTGGAGGACTGCATCCGCTTTGAGGCGGCGGACATGCGAAGCTTCCGCCGGGACAGCCAATACGGCCAGCTGGTGACCAACCCGCCCTACGGAGAGCGGCTCATGGACCGGGCGGCGGCCGAGGAGCTGTACCGGGAGCTGGGCCGGGTTTGGCAGCGGCTGCCTGCTGGATGGCGGACGCTGGTGCTCAGCAGCCACACGGAGTTTGAGCGCACCTTCGGCCGCCCGGCGGACAAGAAACGTAAGCTTTATAACGGGATGCTCAAGTGTGACCTGTTTATGTACGGAAATGTGTGACTTTTGAGGGGGACGGATTGCCACGACCAGTTTGCGAACTGGTCTCGCAATGACATTGCTTTTGCAAAGAGGTGCGGTGCGGCGGCGGGGTGAGGGCACCCGCCCTACGGAACGTAACAAAACATGCAGCGGGCGGGTCATCCGGGAGGCCAACCCCTATGGGCATGGCAAGAATTGCATGCAAGGCGGGCGGATCCGCAGCATTTGTTTTCACTCTGTTCACAAATTTTCCCCTGCACTTACTATAATGAGTCTATGTTTTTATTCTTTTCCATAACCGGAGGGTCTTATGAAACATATTTTTATCATCAATCCCACTGCCGGCAAGTCCGACAGCCGCCAGCGCATATACGACATGGCCGATGCCCTGCGCACCCGGCATGATCTGGATGTGCAGTGCATCCTCACCAAGCGCCAGGGCCACGCCACGGAGCTGGCCCGCAAGCTCTGCCAATCCGGGGAGGATCTGCGGTTTTACGCCTGCGGCGGCGACGGCACGGTAAACGAGGTGGCCAACGGCATCATTGGCTACGACAACGCCGCCATGACCGTGATCCCCGTAGGTACCGGCAACGATTTTCTGAAAAACTTCGGCGAGGACATGGCCAAGTTCAAGGATGCGGAGAATCTGTGGGACGGCCCCCAGTTCCCTATAGACGCCATCCAGGTCAATGACCGCATCGCCCTGACCATTGCCTGCTCCGGCATCGATGCAAGGGTGGCCAAGGATGTACATAAATTCAGCGAAAGTCCCATTCTGGACGGCAAGAGCAGCTACATCGTGTCTCTGGCGGTGAACTTTCTCTTTAAGGGTATCGGCACCCACTGGACCGTGACACTGGACGGCGTTTCCGTGGAGAAGGACTACGCCGTGGTGGCCGTGTGCAACGGGCGCTATTACGGCGGCGGCTTCATGCCCGTGGCGGAGGCCCGGATGGACGACGGCGTGCTGAATACTCTGGTGGTGGATAAGGTGAGCCGCAGTACCTTCCTGAAATTTGTGGGCCCCTACTCCAGGGGCGAGTACCACCGCTTCCCCCATCTGGCGCACTGTTCCACCGCTAAGGACATCGTCATCGACTCGGAGAAAAAGGACATCGTTACCTGCCTGGACGGCGAGTGCATCACCACCGACCATGTACACATCCGGCTGGCGGAGCATAAGCTGAACTTTTTCGGTCCCGATGGCTGCTCCTGCAACGCCACCGCCCGGGAAGCCGCTCCCGCTGTGGAGCAAATGTGAATTTTTTGTGATTTTCCAAATTACCCCTTGAAAAACATTATAAATGTGGTATTATAATCAGCGTTAGCACTCCTGCATTTTGAGTGCTAACGCTGATTTCGTTTATTTAAAAAGCATATAAGGAGGAACAAACCATGAAACTGACACCGCTTTCTGACCGCGTGGTTTTGAAAATGACCGAGGCGGAGGAGACCACCAAGGGCGGTATTATCCTCACCGGCTCTGCCAAGGAGAAGCCCTCTGTGGCGGAAGTCATTGCCGTGGGCCCCGGCGGTATGGTGGACGGCAACCCCGTGACCATGACCGTAAAGCCCGGCGACAAGGTCATCACCGATAAGTACGCAGGCACCAAGATCACCCTGGAGGATGTGGAGTACATCATTGTGAAGCAGGGCGACATTCTGGCTATCGTAGAGTAAGAAACTTCTGCGCTGTCATTGCGAGACCAGTCCGCAGACTGGTCGTGGCAATCCGTTCTCCCCGGCCTTATGCAAAGGGTATTACGGATTCCCATGGTCGCTTCGCTCCCTCGGAATGACATCCTTTTGTAAAATCATTATCTGCAATATAGGAGGCAATCAATATGTCTAAGATCATCAAGCGCGGCGATGAGGCCCGGAAGGCTTTGGAGTCCGGCGTCAATCAGCTGGCCGATACCGTAAAGGTCACTCTGGGCCCCAAGGGCCGCAACGTAGTGCTGGATAAGAAGTTCGGCGCTCCCCTGATCACCAACGATGGCGTATCCATCGCCAAGGAGATCGAGCTGGACGATCCGTTTGAAAATATGGGCGCACAGCTGGTGCGGGAAGTCTCCACCAAGACCAACGACGTAGCCGGCGACGGCACCACCACCGCCACCCTGCTGGCCCAGGCCATGGTCCGGGAGGGCCTGAAGAACCTGGCCGCCGGCGCCAACCCCATCGTCATGAAGAAGGGTATGGCCAAGGCCGTGGACGCTGCCGTGGCTTCCATCCACGCCCAGAGCCAGAAGGTCAACGGCTCCGATGACATCGCCCGGGTCGGTACCGTATCCTCCGGCGACGCTTTCATCGGCAAGCTCATTGCCGAGGCCATGGAGAAGGTCAGCGCCGATGGCGTCATCACCATTGAGGAGTCCAAGACCGCCGAGACCTACAGCGAAGTGGTGGAGGGCATGATGTTTGACCGGGGCTACATCACCCCCTACATGGTCACCGACACCGAGAAGATGGAGGCCGTTATCGACGACGCTTACATCCTCATCACCGACAAGAAGATCTCCGTTATCTCCGAGATCCTGCCCCTGCTGGAGCAGCTGGTCCAGGCGGGTAAGAAGCTGTTCATCATCGCCGAGGATGTGGAGGGCGAGGCCCTGAGCACCCTGATCGTGAACCGTCTGCGGGGCACGCTGAACGTGGTGTGCGTGAAGGCCCCCGGCTTCGGCGACCGCCGCAAGGAGATGCTGCAGGATATCGCCATCCTCACCGGCGGCCAGGTCATCAGCGAGGAGCTGGGTCTTACGCTGAAGGATGCCACCGTGGATATGCTGGGCCGCGCCCGCCAGGTGAAGGTCACCAAGGAGAACACCATCATCGTGGACGGCGCCGGCGACAAGCAGGCCATCGCTGACCGCGTGGCCCAGATCCGCAGCCAGATCGGCATGACCACCAGCGACTACGACAAGGAGAAGCTGCAGGAGCGCCTGGCCAAGATGGCCGGCGGCGTGGCCGTCATCAAGGTAGGTGCTGCCACCGAAACCGAAATGAAGGAGAAGAAGCTCCGCATTGAGGACGCGCTGAACGCCACCAAGGCCGCCGTGGAAGAGGGCATCGTGGCCGGCGGCGGCACCATCTATGTAAATACCATCCCCGCCGTCACCGCCCTGCTGGATCAGGTAGAGGGCGATGAGAAGACCGGCGTGCAGATCGTGGCCAAGGCTCTGGAGGAGCCCATCCGTCAGATCGCTGCCAACGCGGGCCTGGACGGCTCTGTGATCCTGGAGAAGGTTCGCTCCTCCGGCAAGAACGGCTACGGCTTCGACGCCTACAAGGAGGAGTACTGCGACATGATCGCCAGCGGCATCGTGGATCCCGCCAAGGTGACCCGCTCCGCCCTGGAGAACGCGGCCAGCGTCTCCGGCATGGTGCTGACCACCGAGTCCCTGGTGGCCGATAAGCCCCAGCCTGCGGCTCCCGCAGCCCCCGCACCCGACATGGGCGGCATGGGCGGCATGTATTGATCCCCTGAAAAGTCAATTACCAAAGTATAAAGCAAGGCGGCACACGCAGGTGTGCCGCCTTGCGTTTTATTGGGGACAGGTCAGATTGTGGGTCCCTTATCCTTGCGCTTCTTTTGGAAGTAGGCCCGGAGCAGTTTGAAATACTCGATGGCGGCCAGGAGAAGGAAAATGCCTATGAAAAAGTATTCCATAAAAAACCAGGCATGAAAAACATCAAGAATACGGGCGCATTGCAGGGCCGTGTAAATACCCGCGGCGCAGAGGAGCAGCTTGTCGGCTAATCTCATAGGAACCCCTTTCATGTAACAATAGGTGTGTCCTCAAGGGAGCAATGCGGGGCATTGCTCCCTTGAGGGGGTAAAAATCAGCGGATATACACACTACTTTTCCGTTGCAATTTCTATAATCGCCGATATAAGCAGGGGAATAAGCCCCAATCCCTCCAGAATCAATCCCAGTGTGCTGCTGCCGTAAATCAAAAAGGATGCTCCCGCTATTACGAGGCCTAAATACAGCGCATGTCTTGCTTTCATTTTTTCCTCCAATCTGCATCATTAAAGAGTCAACGTATAAGAACTGGCGCAAAGTTTCCTCTTATAAGTTGTTTCAAAGACAACACTCGGTCCATCCTTAGAAAAGCCTAATGCCGCAACAACCAAATCGTATGTATGTGCATATTGACTGTTGATAGTCGTTCTCTTTCCACTTCCTCCAAATTCTGTCGTCAGCTGGAAATACAATGTCCCAGTTAAATAATTTCCCTTATCATAGTGCAGATCAAACGAACCACCTAACCCACCTTGGTTTACTTCATCGGGGCTATAATCGGATGCATACGATCTCCATGTGGTATTCACATCATTTTTCAGATAAGATATGACCGCAAAAGACCCCGCCTCATAACTAAACAATGTATTGTCCCAATTTACTGTAATGCCATCTCTCCTTCTGCAGAACGGATCCTTATCGAACCATTCATAATGTGTGTACACGGTATAATACCAAACCTTAAGTTTTGCGTCTCCCTTAGATTTCAAAACCAAAGTGCTCATTTTAAAATCGCTTGACGGAATACTGGACATAGGTGAAATTGTCTGTGTTGACGGTTCCATATTTTCCGTTACTTGATCATACGATGCAACGGTGGCTCCATTCACTGCGATTTCCTCATAAATTTTCAGAATAATTTCATCCTCAACGGAATTCAAAAAATCTGCAGGAACATTGCTATTGCTCATGAGATACGCCCTTTTCTCTTCAACAGACGCACCCGGGTCTGCAAACACGGTCGTGCACAGGGATAGGCACATGGCAAGCGCCAGTACCAAAGAGGTCATACGTTTTTTTATAATGTCTATCCTTTTTGTTCAAATTGTTTCTGTGTTTCTTCCTGGGGGACACTTACGGGCAGGTTTTTGTGATCGGGGGGAGTTTTGTGGTTTCCCCATTATTGATCGAGCAGAACACTTTCAGTGTGTAGGTCTGCCCTCTCCGCACGGTATGGGTCTTGGACATGTCCAGCTTGTTTGTGTCTCGCCCAGTCCAAATCACTACCGGGGCGGAACCACACCACAGTTCCATGGTCACGCCGATGGACGCGCCAACCTTTGTGTAGCTAAACTCACAGGTTGCCGTTGTGCCTGCAAAGTATAGATTGGGCCTGCCACTAATCACACGGGTCTGCACCGCGTGGGCCGGAATTATTAGGGCCACTGCCATGAGGCACGCCAGCAGCGCCGCCGCAAATCTTTTTCTCATATTTTTTCACCTCCTCTCTCCGTTATTTTGGCCTCTATATATAACGAAGGAATGAGTCGATTTCGGACACTTAATTTTCCAATTTTTATTTTTTCATCGCTTTAGACAAAACTATGTGCTCCGCTATATTGAAAATGCTATCTCTATCTGTGTTTGCCGCAATCGAAAAGATGATGTTGGCATCTTCGTCCATAATAACCAACGCATTCGTGTCGCGGTCATCTGGCATTTGGTAGAAGTCCGCCGGGCAACCGTTGACTTCCGTATGGATGATGGTACACCCTTCCTCGGGGGTCACCATGGAATACGAGCCGTTGTCCATATAGGAGTAGTCAAGCGAAAAGCCTTGTCCGGTTTCATCGTTGTAATAAAATACGCCATACGAATACTGATTATAATGGAACCGCTTTTGCTCCATCCCCTCCGGGATCCATGTCAGTTCGTACAGGGGCAGAGGCTTTTTTGTCGGTTCATTATGGAAGCGATAAACGATGCCATCTTCATACTTTTCGCGCACCCACTGGGTGAGGCTGGCCCTCGCCTCCGGGCTGAAAGCCACGACAGCTCCAAAGGTCAAGGAAACCGCAAGGAAAAAGACGGCAGCATAGCGCATAACGGCGTGAAGAGTCTTTTTTCTCTTGCTGCGGTGCAGGAGGCGCTCCATTTTCTTCAAAAACGTCTCAGAAAATGTGTATGCGCTGTCCTGACGGGATGGGAGAACAGAAAGCATGGTATCGGCCGTCCGCTGGGCGGCGGCACACAGATCCTGCCGGGAAAAGTCGCGGTTTTCAAGCATGTTCTATCCCCCTTTCGTCCAATTCCCTGCGCAGTGCCGCCTTAGCCCGGGTGAGCAGCTTTTGCACGGTGCCCTGCTTTTTGCCCAGCATGGGAGCCATCTCCCGAACCGTGTACCCCTGCTGATAACGCAGCAGCAGCGCCTCCCGGTAGGCTGCGGGCAGGGCCGCCATGGCATCCGCCAGGCCATGATCACCGGGCGGCGGCACTGAAATGCCATAGGTGCTCTCCTCAAAGGCCGCGTCAGACAGATGCGAACGGCCGCGGAGAATATCCAGCGCCTTACGCTCGGTGATGATCGCCACCAGGGCGCGGGTCTTGGGGCTCTCCGCCTGGGCTATTTTATCCAGATTCTCAATGATGGACACCAGCGCCTGATGCACCGCGTCCTCGGCGTCAGCCCCGTCGGGCAGCAGCCGGCGGGCAACATGGTACATGAAGCCGCTGTATGCCTCGTAGAGCGTCCGGAACTTGTCCTGCTCCGGAGCGCTGTGTAGCATTTGCAGGTATACGATCAATCTCTCACCATCCGCTCTCGTGAAGACGTCCCCCCATCCGACGGGGCCGCCATAGGCCGCAGCGCCGGAAATTTCGCAGGCAGTGCAGCGTTTTTCACCCTTGTATGCCTAAAGTATACAATACGATGCGTCTTTGCGCAATATTAACATACAATTTGCACAAGGGATGCCAATACGCTCACGAGAGGATGGAATGGATCGCTGCGGCTGGCAGGCGCACCGGCCGCGCAGAAATCGTCGGCCAGCTATGCCGTGGGCTGCGTGATCTGTCCCTCTATATATAAGAACGGAGAACGCGGGCAAAATTGGACACTTCATTTTGAAATTTTTATTTTTTGTATGCTCCGACAGTTTCAGACAAGAAATTTTGGGCATACTGACGACGATATGCCCTCTGAAAACGCCAAGGGGCGGACGCTGTTGTCCGCCCCTTATTTTTATCCCTTTGCCAGCACCTTTTCCAGCCAGTTTTTCCCGTCCACGAAGCGGGAGACGATGAACGAAGCCACATAGTCCCCGGAGGAGTTGATCATGGTGGCAGGAGGGTCCACCAGGTTGCCGATGGCCACCAGAATGGGGAAGGCCAACTCCATCTGGGTGGGGAAGAAAATGGAACAGATGATGTACTCGCCTATGTATCCGCCGCCCGGCACACCGCTCATCCCCACCGACGACAGCACCGCCACCAGCACCACCGGCACCAGCTTTTCCCAGCCCATATCCTGGCCGAATACCCCCCATACGAAAGCCACCTTCAGCACGCAGCTGAAGCAGGAGCCGTCCATGTGCATCGTGGCGCCCAGGGGAATCACCATCTCCGCCACATCCCGGCTGATGCCGGTCTTCTCCGCCACCTCCAGGTTGGTGGGGATGGCCGCCACCGACGAGCAGGTGCCCAGGGACACCACGGCGGGTCTTGTGATATGCTGCAGCATGACCCCCGGCCCCCGTCTGCCGCCGCCGAACCGGGCGAACAGCGGAAACGCCGTGAACACATACACCAAACACAGCGGGTAATACACCGCCAGCGCCCGGCCATAGGCCCCGGCGATCTGCGGGCCGTAGTCGGCCACGAGATTGGCAAATATGGAGAAAAATGCCACCGGGGCATACCAGGTGATGATCTTCACCAATTTCAGCATGACCTCCGTCAGTCCCGCCAGCCACTTGGCCACGACGGTCTCCGGCCCGCCGGCCATGTTCACGGCAAATCCGAACAGCCCCGAAAACACGATCAGCGGCAGCATTGCCTTGCGGCTGAGAAGCCCGGCAAAGTCCCCCACAGTGAAGAAGTTGACGATCAGCTCTGATACGGAGGCGTACTCCCCCATCTCCCCCGCCGGGATCTCCTGCCAGGGCGTGAGCACCGGCGGCACCAGCTTCATCAGTGCAAACATGATGAGCGCCGCAATGGTCCCTGTCACCACGAATACCGCCACCGTCACACCCACGATCCGCCCCGCCCGGCGCATGCTTTTCATCCCCGCAACGGCTCCGGCGATGGAGGCAAACACCAGCGGCACCACTACGCAGAACATCATGTTGATGAACACCGTGCCCAAGGGCTTGATGGCGGCAGAGGCTCCGGGCAGCAGCCAGCCGAAAACGCAGCCGGTCAGCATACTCAACAGCATCACGCCCAGAAATACATAGTTTCTCGAAACAGACTTCCTTTCCATAGGCTCTCTCCTTTCCGTGCCCCAGCCTATGACAAAGGGGCGCGGAAGGTGTCTGTCCCGCTGCGCCCGGGGAAATATGCGGAAAAATCCGTGAATTTTTGAAAAAAAGAATTGACAAGCTCCGCCGGATATGGTAACATAACTCTTGCCTGTCAGGGGTTTTCTTATGGCGGCGTAGCTCAGTTGGCTAGAGCATGCGGTTCATACCCGCAGTGTCACCGGTTCAAATCCAGTCGCCGCTACCATGTTCCCCTGAGATGCGGTGCATCTCAGGGGACTCCCTTTCAGCAAAAAACGGCCCGTTGGTCAAGTGGTTAAGACACGGCCCTTTCACGGCTGTAACATGGGTTC
>ERZ1106963.4599-NODE-4599-length-10068-cov-2.190552_pt1 | contig 10068 bp, 10 predicted proteins | sample MGYA00403681_ERZ1106963 | MGnify/ENA primary metagenome ERZ1106963 (study PRJEB35170, sample SAMEA104062407) | human gut metagenome | biome: human gut; feature: human-associated habitat; material: faeces | place: Denmark | collected 2012-05-03 ...
CTGTAGACATTTTAAGAGAGTACATAGACCAGTTATACTTAGAGGAGCATGATGTTAATATTATATCAAAGAGACTACAGGAGGTTGCAAAGGCAGTTGTGCGTATTAGTGAGGAACTTGGGATCACAGATACGAACGAACTTGTAGTTCAGATGGAGAAGCTTAAGATTAAGTATCTTCTCTATAATAATAAGCATGATGCCTATAATGAAATTATCAAGATGGTAGACATTCTCTTTGATAAGATGAATATCAAAGGTAAGCTTTCAGAAGGCGGCATGAAGGCCGTTATTGATTACATAGAGAGAAACTTAAAGAAGGGTATCAGTTTAGAGGATGTTGCAAACCATGTGAATATCAGTACTTATTATTTGAGTAAGATATTCAAAAAAGAAATGGGTGTGAATTTCATCACCTATGTGACAGACCGGAAGATGGACCTGGCAAAAGAAATGCTGGTCAACACAGATATTCCGGTGCTTAATATTGCCTTGGATCTGGCGTACAATGAAGCGAATTACTTCAGTAAGGCCTTCAAAAAGAAGACTGGATTAACGCCATCTGAGTATAGAGAAAAGTACAGAAACAGAAAGGAGGAGGAAAATGAAACGGTTTAAACTTTCCACTGAAGTTTTATTCAGTGAGGATGCCATCGACGCACTTCTTGAAGAAAAAGACGAGAATGCGGTTCTGATTACTGACAAGTTCATGGTAGATTCAGGAATGGCAGACATGATTTTGAAAAAATTGTCTAATTGCAAAGAAGTTTCCGTTTTCAGCGAAGTAGTCCCTGATCCACCAATGGATCTGATTGAAAGGGGTATCGCATTTTTGCAGGATAAGGACTGTGATATCGTAATTGCTCTTGGAGGAGGTTCTTCCATTGACGCGGCGAAAGCTATTGTATATATGGCTAAGAAGATTGAAGAGAAGCAGAATCCTGATAATCAGAAGAAGATTAAACTGATTGCCCTGCCGACAACAAGTGGTACAGGTTCCGAAGTTACACAGTTTGCTGTAGTAACAGACAGTAAGACGGGGGTTAAGATTCCATTGATCGATGAGAGTCTTATGCCTGATATTGCTATCCTTGATCCGGAACTTGTTAAGTCAGCGCCACCGTTTATTACAGCGGATACAGGACTGGATGTTATTACCCACGCTCTTGAGGCTTATGTTTCTGAGACAGCGAGCGATTGCTCTGACTGTTTAGCAGAGAAAGCTGCAGAGCTTGCTTTTGAATTTCTTCCACGCGCTTACCGCAATGGTTATGATATTAAGGCAAGAGATAAGATGCACAGAGCATCCTGTCTTGCAGGTATGGCATTTAACCTTGTAAATCTTGGTGTAAACCACGGTATTGCCCATGCTTTAGGAGCTATCTTCCACATTCCACACGGAAGAGCCAATGCGTTAGTGCTTCCTTATGTTATTGAATTTAATGCCGATATGGCAAGAGAAGGCGCAAAACACAGCAATGACGCAGCAAAGAAGTATCAGAAGATGGCAAGAATCGTTGGCCTGCCAGCTCCTACACCTAAAGTTGGTGTGGCTAATCTGATTGCAGAGATCCAGCGTCTGTTAAAATATATGGATCGTCCACAGTGTATGTCCGAATGTGGCGTCAGTGTAGAAGAATTTAATAAACACAGAGAAGAAATTGTGCGTCGTGCATTGGCTGATGCATGTACACAGGCTAACCCTAGAAAGGTTACAGCAGAAGATATTAATAAAATTCTTGATCATATTGCAAAATAGTAGCGTTTGTATACAGAATCATTTGCTACCCTGTGGTAAAAATGGCAACAAAGTATCATGAAAATAAATAAATACATGAGTTTATATGTGTTTAAAAGCTAAAATTTATAGGCACTAGCCAAGTAATTTTGTGAAAATTGCTATATAATGATACTATCCTGTAAATCAACCAAAATATATTCTGCCTGAACAAATCAACCACAGGGCAGATAAGAATTTTATAAGGAGGTCAATTATGCAGAAAGAAGCTTTAGGAATGATTGAAACCAAAGGTTTAGTTGGCGCAATCGAAGCAGCCGATGCCATGGTTAAATCAGCAAACGTAACATTAGTAGGATACGAAAAGATCGGTTCCGGTTTAGTTACAGTTATGGTAAGAGGTGACGTAGGAGCTGTTAAGGCATCTGTAGACGCAGGTACAGTTGCTGCAGATAAAGTTGGTACAGTAGTTTCCAGCCACGTAATCCCAAGACCACATACAGACGTAGAAAAGATCTTACCACAATAGAGTTAGTCCTTGTCTGATCAATTATTAATGGAGGTATAATTCAATGAAAGATGAAATGATGGCTAAAATCATGGACGAAGTTATGAAAAAGATGGGTGGCACAGAAGCTCCTGCACAGAGCATGGCTTGCGAAGCTCCTCAGGGAATCAATGAAGACCTTTGCGGTTTAACAGAGTATGTTGGAACAGCAATGGGACATACAATTGGTTTAGTAATCGCTAACCTTGACTACAGTGTTCATGAATTATTAAAGATTGATCCTAAGTACCGTTCAATCGGTATCATCGCAGACCGTACAGGTGCAGGTCCTCAGATCTTCGCTTGTGATGAAGCTGTTAAAGCTACAAACACAGAAGTTTGCTTAATCGAGTGCCCACGTGATACAGAAGGCGGCGCTGGACATGGATGCTTAGTTGTATTTGGTGCAGAAGACGTATCCGATGCTAGAAGAGCTGTAGAAGTTGCATTAAGCTTCGTTGGAAAACACTTTGGTGATGTATACGGAAACTCCGCTGGACATCTTGAGTTCCAGTACACAGCACGTGCTTCTTACTGCTTAGAGAAAGCATTCGGCGCAGTTGTTGGTAAAGCATTTGGTATCACTGTAGGAGCTCCTTCAGGTATTGGTATCGTATTAGCCGATACAGCTTCTAAGACAGCTACAATCGATCCTATTTCTATCGCTACACCTGGTAATGGTGGAACATCCTTCTCTAACGAGGTTAACTTCTTCTTCACAGGAGATTCAGGAGCAGTTAGACAGGCTATCATTGGTGCAAGAGAAGTTGGTAAGCAGTTACTTAAAGCTTTAGAGCCAAACGAACCACTGGAATCCGGTACAGTTCCATATATCTAAGATTAACAATCTGATTTTTAAAGTTCTTTATATGGGGTGAGAGCCATATAGGGAATTAGAGTAAGAGATATCCACAAAGCGGGGGTGAGAGCCTGCAGTTGGATATTGTAATACTTTTATTTTGAATATATATATTGAAGGTAAAAGATAGTCTAATTGGAATTTGAGAGGTGTTGAGACCGTGAGAAGTAAACGTTTTGAGTATTTAGATCAAAGACCTGTTAATCAGGATGGTTATGCAAAGGAATGGCCAGAAGTAGGCTTTATTGCCATGAACAGCCCATTCGACCCAACTCCATCTATCAAGATCGTCAACGGCGAAGTTGTTGAAATGGATGGAAAAACAAAAGATGAATTCGACATGCTTGACGCATTCATCGCAAGATATGCCATTAATCTTGACTTTGCAGAAGAAGCAATGGCTACAGACTCTCTGGAGATTGCGCGTATGTTAGTTGACATTAATGTTAACAGACAGGAGTGCTTAAAATATACTACAGCAGTTACACCTGCTAAGTTAGTAGAAATCGTTGGTAACCTCAGCGTACTTGAAGCTATGATGGGTATTACCAAGATGAGATGTCGTTTAAAACCAGCTAACCAGTGCCACGTTACAAACGTAAAGGATAACATGGTTCAGATCGCAGCAGATGCAGCAGAAGCTGCTGTACGTGGATTTGCAGAGATGGAGACAACAGTAGGTATTGTACGTTATGCTCCATTTAATGCTATCGCTATTATGTTAGGTGCTAACGTTGGACGTCCTGGTATCCTTACACAGTGTGCTGTAGAAGAAGCTACAGAGCTTGACTTAGGTATGAGAGGTTACACCGCTTACGCCGAGACAGTATCCGTATACGGAACTGAAGACGTATTCATGGATGGTGATGATACTCCTTGGTCAAAAGCTTTCTTAGCATCCTGCTACGCATCTCGTGGTGTTAAGATGAGATTTACATCTGGTACTGGTTCAGAGGTTCAGATGGGTATGGCAGAAGGAAAGTCTATGCTTTACCTTGAGGCTAGATGCCTCGGTGTTACGCGTGGTGCTGGTGTTCAGGGAACACAGAATGGTTCTGTATCCTGTATCGGTGTACCTGCCGCTGTACCTGGTGGTATCCGCGCCGTTGCATGTGAGAACTTAATTGCCGCTATGCTTGACCTTGAGAACGCTTCCTCTAATGACCAGTCATTTACACACTCTGATCTTCGTAGAGTTGCTCGTTCTATTCCACAGTTTATTCCAGGAACTGACTACATCTGTTCCGGATATTCATCCACACCGAACTATGATAACATGTTCGCAGGATCCAACTGGGATGCAGACGATTATGATGATTGGTGCGTAATTCAGCGTGACTTAAGAGTTGATGCTGGTCTTCTTCCTGCAAGAGAAGAAGAAGTTGTTGCAGCACGTAATAAAGCTGCAAAAGCTATTCAGGCACTGTTCCGTGAATTAGGTTTACCTGAAATTACAGACGAAGAAGTTGAAGCTGCCACATACGCTCGTGGTTCACAGGATATGCCTGACCGTGACGTTGTAGCTGACCTTAAAGCTGCTACAGATATGCTTGATCGTGGAGTTACAGGTATCGACTTCGTTAAAGCTCTTTACAAGGGTGGATTTGAAGACGTTGCTGAGTCTATCTTCAACATTCAGAAAGCTAAAGTTGTTGGTGACTACTTACATACAGCTTCCATGCTTGATGATAAATTCCATGTAATTTCTGCTGTTAACAGCCCTAACTGCTATGAAGGACCTATGACAGGTTACCAGATCAGCCCAGAACTTTGGGAGAAGATTTCTGATATCCGTACTGCAGTAGATCCGGCTAAGCTTTAATCGAGTAAGGAAGGTGAACCATAATGGCAATTGATGAAAAATTATTAAAAAGTGTTATCGCTGAAGTTCTTAAAGAAATGAATACTGCAGATACTTCCGCAGCTTCTGCTGTAGAGGGAGAAACTTATGAGTGCCCTGGAATGCAGATTACTGAAATCGGTGATGCAGAAAAAGGCACAAATCCTAACGAAGTTGTTTTAGGTTTAGCTCCTGCTTTTGGAGAATCTCAGACAACAAATATCGTAGGTATTCCTCATGCAGATATTGTAAAAGAGGTTATGGCTGGTCTGGAAGAAGAAGGTGTTTCCTGTAGAATCGTTAAAGTTTACAGAACATCCGATGTATCTTTCATCGCTCATGATGCTGCTGAATTATCAGGTTCAGGCATCGGAATTGGAATTCAGTCCAAAGGTACTACTGTAATCCATCAGAAAGACCTTCCACCGCTGTCTAACTTAGAGTTATTCCCACAGTGCCCACTGATCGACCTTGAAACATACAGAGCAATCGGTAAAAACGCTGCTCAGTACGCTAAAGGAGAATCACCAAATCCGGTACCTGTAAAGAATGACCAGATGGCAAGACCGAAATTCCAGGCTTTATCCGCTGTACTGCATATCAAAGAGACAGAGCATGCAGACAGAGATAAGGCTCCTAAAGCTCTTAAAGTTGTATTTAAATAGACGGAGGTGTCAATCGTGGATCAGGAATTATTAGTAAGACAGATTATGCAGGAAGTTATGAAAAACATGCAGGGTTCTGCCGCAGCCTGCGAATGTGAAAGCAAGGTTACGGTTGAGGATTACCCACTGGGAGAGAAAAAACCAGAATTAATCAAGAGTGCTCTGGAAAATCTTTAAATGATTTAACTTTACAGGGAGTTATTGATGGAAAGTTAGATGCAAAAGATTTCCGTATCACAAAAGAAACTCTGGAATTACAGGCTCAGGTTGCTGAATCTGCAGGACGTGGATTCTTCGCAACGAACTTAAGAAGAGCTGGTGAATTAATCCCAGTACCTGATGCAAGACTTCTTGAGATTTATAACGCTCTTAGACCATATCGTTCAACAAAAGCTGAATTATATGCAATCGGTGATGAGTTAATCAACGAATACGGTGCTACAGTAAGTGGTAACTTCGTTAAAGAAGCTGCAGACATTTACGAAAAACGTAACCGTTTAAAAAAATAATTAGTTGATTGATTTCGACGGAGGTATGAGAAGTGAAATTAGTTGCGGGCGTTGATATTGGCAATGCAACAACGGAAACTGCGATTGCCAGAATCGATGGTAAAAATGTGACATTCCTTTCGAGTGGTATTACAGGTACTACTGGAATTAAAGGAACGAAACAGAACATACACGGAGTTTTTCAGTCACTGAAGAATGCCCTTGATGAAGTTGGTTTTGAAATCAGTGATCTTGATGAAGTTCGTATTAATGAAGCCGCTCCCGTTATCGGTGATGTCGCTATGGAGACTATTACCGAAACTATTATCACGGAATCTACTATGATTGGACACAATCCCAATACTCCAGGGGGTGTTGGGATTGGTGTTGGAATATCTCAGCGCATCGACAGATTAGATACTGTCAAAGATGGCGGAGATGTAATTGTGGTTATTCCGGCAGAAGTTTCCTTTGAAGCTGCCGCTGCACTCATTAACCGATATAACAAAATATTTAACATTACAGGTGCCATTGTCCAGCGCGATGATGGCGTTTTGATTAACAACAGGCTTGAAAAGAAGATTCCTATCGTTGATGAGGTAGGTATGATTGATAAAGTACCTCTCGGAATGTTATGTGCAGTAGAAGTTGCACCTGTTGGCGGAGTTGTCGAAGTACTCTCTAACCCATATGGTATCGCAACATTATTCAAACTGTCCCCGGAAGATACAAAACAGGTTGTACCGATTGCCCGCGCGTTAATCGGAAATCGTTCTGCCGTTGTCATTAAAACACCGGAAGGAGACGTAAAAGAAAGACGTATCCCTGCCGGTTCTATTGAGATTATAGGCGCAAAGAAAAAAGTAATCGTTGGCGTAGAAGAGGGAGCCGAGAAGATGATGGAAGCTGTAAATAGCGTTCCAGTCATCGAAGATATTAAAGGTGAACCTGGCACCAATGCCGGCGGTATGCTTGAAAAAGTTCGTCAGGTTATGTCAAATCTTACAAACCAGCATCCAAAAGATATCAAAATTCAGGATTTACTTGCTGTAGATACTTATAATCCTCAGAAGATTAAAGGTGGTCTCGCAAATGAATTTTCTTTAGAAAGTGCAGTAGGAATTGCTGCCATGGTTAAGGCAGACCGTCTTCAGATGAAGATGATCGCGGAAGAATTGACAGACCGATTAAAAATCCCTGTATATGTTGGCGGTGTTGAGGCAGATATGGCTATTAAAGGAGCTTTAACTACACCGGGTACAAATGTACCACTCGCCATAGTAGATATGGGAGCAGGATCAACGGATGCTTCAATTAAAGACAGAGACGGCAATGTAAAGCTCGTGCATCTGGCGGGGGCCGGAAACATGGTAACTTTACTGATTCAGTCCGAACTTGGACTGGAAGATTTCAATACAGCAGAAGATATTAAAAAGTATTCTCTCGCAAAGGTTGAAAGTCTTTTCCATATTCGTCATGAAGATGGAACCGTACAGTTCTTTGAACAGCCATTAGATCCGAATGTATTCGCAAAGGTTGTCTTAGTCAAGGAAGATGGAGAGTTAGTTCCGCTTGAGGGACAGGATTCCATGGAAAAGATTAAGATGGTAAGAACCAATGCAAAGAAAAAGGTATTCGTAACAAATGCGATTCGTTCATTGGCGAAGGTTAGTCCTACCGGTAATGTACGAGACATCGAATTTGTAGTATTAGTAGGTGGTTCTGCACTCGACTTCGAGGTGCCGACTCTCGTAACTGATGCATTATCACAATATAATATAGTAGCTGGTCGGGGAAACATTCGCGGATGCGAAGGCCCTCGTAATGCGGTAGCAACAGGACTTGCGATGTCTTGTGCTGATGTATAGGAGACAATTATGGAAGGAAGCAATACAGTAATTGATAACAGACCTTCAGTGAAAGTTTTTTATGACTGTGATCACCTTTCTGAAGCTGATTTTGTCAGCGTCCTTCTTGGAATCGAGGAGGAAGGCATCCCCTATGATGTTCAGGCAGAGCATTGCAGTTCCGTATTAGAACTTGCACATAATGCCAGCTTGAATTCAAGATTAGGGGTGGGCGTTGGTATCAGCAAAGAAGGCGTTGTTCTTCAGCATGAGAAGCTGGATAAAGCGGCCCCTCTTTTTAAGATTAAGTTATATCAGACAGAGCTGTTCCGGAAGATTGGCGCGAATGCGGCAAGACTGGTAAAGAAAATGCCATTCAAAGTTCTGGATTAAGGCTTTACAATTAATTAATTCTGAAATGTGAGGAGGTGTGAAGGTGTCTAACAATAAATGTCTTGGTTTCATCGAAACCTTTGGTTTAGCTGCCTGTGTGGCAGCAGCAGATGCAGCAGTGAAGTCTGCTAACGTAAAACTGCTTGGATATGAATATGCAAAGGGCGGCGGAATGTGTACTGTAAAGGTAGAAGGTAACGTCGGAGCATGTAGAGCAGCAATAGCAGCAGGCAAAAAAGCGGCAGAAGCAGTTAACGGTTCTTTAAGTGGAACAAAGAGTACACTGTTAAAAGCAAGACCGGCAGACGGCATGAGAGAATTACTCGTAGACAACAGAGAGACTGTTGGAGGAGAAATCGCTCTTGCAGAAGGTTATCGTCCAAAAGGAGATACAAAGAAACCGGTACTCGTAAAGAACTGGAAACCAAAAACGCTGAGGTAGTGACCGAGGAAGCACCTGAACCGCCTGTAGTGGAAGAACCTGAGGAAGAAGAGCCAACATCAGAGGAACCTGAAACGGAAGAGGTCAAAGAGGAAGCTCCTGTAGAGGAACCGAAAGCAGAAGAACCTGCTGAGGAAACTCCTGTAGAAGAGACTCCAGTGGAAGAAGCTCCTGTAGAAGAGCCAAAAGCAGAAGAACCTGCACCAGAAGCTCCAGCAGAAGAGACTCCAGTAGAGAAAGCAGAAGCAGAGGAAGCAAAATCTGAAGAGACTGAACCGAAAAAGGAAACTGACAAAAAGGCAGACGCTCCTAAGGGAAAGACTTCAACAGGAAATAGAAGAAGCAGATCCAGAAGAAAAAAGAACACCGATAATAACGATAACAAATAAGTCGGAATAATCGGCTCTGGATTATAAATCAGTAATCAGGCAGGAAAGGCTTTCAGCCTTTCCTGCGATAGTATCAATAATAACGTACATTTAGTACATACAAATATGCGCAATGGATGCATGTGGATACCGAGACAGACACATGCAATCCTGACAATAATGATTCGGTATTCGAACATTAGAATAAATAAGGGGATCACATGAACGATTACAATAACGTTTTAGTTGGATTTTCGGAGCTTATCAAAAATGAAGAATTTCGTCCCTATGAAGGGGATTTGAGATTGGGTGTCGATCTTGGAACCGCCAACATTGTAGTATCTGTTGTAGATTCCAACAACACACCAATTGCCGGGGCTTCCTATCCGTCCACGGTTGTACGGGATGGAATCGTTGTGGATTTCATGGGTGCATCCAGAGCGGTCAGAAATATGAAAGCCAAGCTGGAAGATTTGATGGGAGTGGAGTTTTACGAAGCTGCCACAGCCATTCCGCCGGGAATTATTTCTGGAAACGTAAAGGTAATTTCCAACGTAGTCGAGTCTGTTGGACTGGATGTAGTCAATGTCATTGACGAGCCTACAGCAGCCGCTTCTGTTCTTGGTATTACGGACGGAGCAGTCGTGGATGTCGGTGGTGGAACAACCGGTATCAGTATTCTCAAAGACGGAAAGGTTATCTTTACCGCAGATGAGCCTACAGGTGGAACACACATGACTCTGGTACTTGCCGGAAGCCTTGGATGTTCCTTTGAAGAGGCCGAGAGAATCAAAAAAGATCCGAAACAGGAAATGCTGGTATTTCCTGTGGTTAAACCGGTAATTGAAAAGATGGCAGCAATCGTTGCCCGTTTTATCGAAG
>ERZ1106963.4602-NODE-4602-length-10062-cov-19.965824_pt1 | contig 10062 bp, 6 predicted proteins | sample MGYA00403681_ERZ1106963 | MGnify/ENA primary metagenome ERZ1106963 (study PRJEB35170, sample SAMEA104062407) | human gut metagenome | biome: human gut; feature: human-associated habitat; material: faeces | place: Denmark | collected 2012-05-03 ...
CATTTCCGAGGACAAATACGCCTACGGCAAAGTCGTCGTCGACTGCATGTAACCGTCGAAAACTATTGAAAAAACATCTCTTTTTTTGAGTTCGATTTTTTGTCGAACTCTTTCTTTTTTGCCAACAAACGACACCCTTCTTAACATATTATAAAACATTCAAATATGTTAATATCGTTCGTTAATTGATATATTTCGTAATGTTAAACTCTTGTTTATGCTTTTATTAGCAAATATTACACGACATGCTATATTTCACATTTTTCGGCGATTGTTTTTTAATAATAACTCTGAATTTGAGCATTCCACGGACTTATATGCAAAATTCAAATAATAAAAAAACACCACGGAAAGTCTTTTTTCTTGCTTGACTTCCGTGATGCTTTTTGAAATATTGTAAATGTTTTTTTCGGCTATCCGAAAAATCCGAACAGTGCCATAACAAGGCACACTATCCCGACAAGAAATATGACAACCGGCAAGAATAACGTGAAAAACGCCGATAAAAACAACGCCACGATATCTTTCTTGTCCAGCTTGATCTTTTCCTCGTCTTTGAGTTGTTTATCGTCGTCGGACTGGTTTTTCAGCCTCGTCATCAACTCAAAGAAGCCCTCTCTGTGGGGACGTTCGTCTTTTGGCAGTCGCTTCATATCAGTCCATGGATTTTTTTGCAATATCTTCTGCGATTATTGCATCCGTTTCGTTTTGATCGGCTTCCGCATTTATTTGTTCTTCCACGACGTCTGCGGGCAAACTTTCTTCGCCCTCTTCACTTTTGACTTCCTGTATCTTTGCGGTTTTTTTGACCATTTTAGGCATTTCGAACAAATAGTTACCCTCTTCGTCCAACTTCTTTTCCAACTTATGGCAGGCTACGAAATGCCCCGGTTCAACTTCCACAAGGGGAGGAGGAACTCTGTTGCATTTATCACACGCCATATAACATCTGGTGTGGAATTTACATCCTGACGGGGGCTTAATGGGGCTCGGAATGCTGCCTTCCAACAAAATGCGCTCTTTTTCCAAACTCTCGATATCAGTCGTAGGAATGGAGCTTAGCAGCGCGATTGTGTAGGGATGGCGAGGATCTTTGAAGATTGTTTCCGCATCCGCAAGTTCGACAACGTTGCCAAGATACATAACGCAGATACGGTCGCTGATATATCTGACGACGGACAAATCGTGAGATATAAACAAATAAGTCAATCCTTCTTTCTCTTTCAGTTCTTCAAGCAGGTTGATGATTTGCGATTGAATGGACACGTCAAGCGCGGAAACACATTCGTCACATACGACAAACTTCGGCTTGACCGCTAACGCACGCGCTATGCAAATACGTTGTCTTTGTCCGCCCGAAAATTGATGGGGGTATCTGTGCAACATATAGTCCTGCAAACCACATTTTGACATTGTTTGCAAGATGTATTCTTTCATCGCCTTGCTTCCGTGGCGGAAGAAATTGTGCGTCGTAAGACCTTCCTCGATAATCTGACCGACCGTCATACGAGGATTTAAACTCGAATACGGATCCTGGAAAATGATTTGCAGATCATGCCTGAGCGGTCTGATTTCTTTGTATTTGAGTCGCGCCAGATCAACGCCGTTGTCGAGCATTGCTTCATACTTTTGGAATTCTTCGTTGTCGCTGTATCTGGCTTTTATTTCGTCAAGTTCGCCGCACAACTTATTGAATCTTTCGTCCTCGACAACTATCGCTTTTTCGGTGGTTTCATGCATCGTGCGTATGCGTTCGATTCTTTTATTATAGAATGTTCTTCTCGCATCGGACAAACCTTCTTCCTGCACTTTGCCTTCGAGATATTCGAGTTGCACTTTTTGCGTGTCGAATTTTCTCTTCAACTTCACATCTTTAATATTGCACTTGTAAATTTCAAGGTTCTTTCGCAAACCATCCTGGTCTCTGACAGCAAAGAACCCGCCTACGATTTTAACGATGTGTTGAAGTTCGGTTTGTGCGTTTGCCTCCGCCAAATTCCTGTTTTGAAGCAAAAAGAAATCCGCTTGTTCCTCGCCGACAGCCGCCACCTCTTGTTCGAGTTTTTCGGCCTTAGCGCGCAATTTCTCATACTTTTTCAAATGGCGGTCGAAATGGACAATTGTCTCTCTGATGTATGCAGGTGCGACTTCTGCGATGCTTCTGCCGTAATAGATAGATTCGCCCGCGGTTTGAGGATAAAGTTGAAGCAATACTCTGCCGAGCGTCGATTTTCCGCAACCCGACTCGCCGACGACGCCGATAGTTTCGCCCTCGTAAATATCAAGGGATATATCTTCGTTGGCTTTAACGTACAATTGTTCCTTCTGGAAAATTGAAGATTTCGCAATCGGGAAGTACTTTTTAAGGTTATTTATACTCAACAACTTCTTTGAGGTGTTCATCACTTCTTCTAACCTCCTTTTCGGGATAGAAACATCTGATTTTTTGTCCCGAGGCGACTTCAATGAGTTCGGGTTCTTCGTCGATGCATTTTTGAGTGCAGTACTTGCACCTGGGGGCGAACTTACAACCTTTGGGGAGCGCGAGCGGGTGAGGCACGGCGCCGGGTATGGGTTCGAGTTTGCCCTTATCCCCCTCGATACGAGGGATAGAATTCATAAGGCCTTCGGTATAAGGATGGCTTTGGCGGCAATCGGTGAAGATGACCGACGCGGGCGCCTGTTCCACGACCTGACCGCAGTACATAACGACGACGTCGTCCGCCATCTCGTTGATAACACCGAGGTCATGGGTAATAAAGATAATAGCGGTGCCGTTATCGCGTTGCAACTGATTCATCAGATGCAGGATTTGCGCCTGAATTGTGACGTCGAGCGCGGTAGTCGGCTCGTCCGCAATCAGGATTTTGGGCTTGCAAGCAAGCGCCATAGCGATCATAACGCGCTGACGCATACCGCCGGAGAGCTGATGCGGATACTGTTTCAAAACCGCCGCAGGGTTGGGAATCTGGACGGCGTCAAGCATTTCAAGCGCTTTCTTTTCGGCCTCTTTCTTCTTCATTCCCTGGTGGATGATAAACGGCTCGCTGAGCTGGCGTTTAACGTTAAATACGGGGTTAAGGCTGGTCATCGGCTCCTGGAAGATAACGGAAATCTTGTTGCCTCTGATCTTGCACATTTCGTTGACGGAAACTTTGGTAATATCCCGCCCGTCGAACAAAATCTCGCCGCTTTCGATCCAGCCGTTCTCGTCGAGCAAGCGCAATATACTCATTGCCTCGACGCTTTTCCCGCTTCCTGATTCGCCGACGATGCCGATAGTGCGACCTGCTTCCACCGAATACGAAACTCCGTTGACGGCTTTGACGATGCCCTTCTTTGTACGGAAGTAAGTATGCAAGTCTTTAACTTCTAATAATGCCATAAATTACCTCCTTAGCGTTCGCCGTTGGACTTGGGATCCATTATATCGCGAAGCGTGTCGCCGATGATATTGATACTGATGGTCGTGATAGCCAGGAACAATCCCGGGAAAACCCACTGCCACCAGAAGTTACCGATGACCGTCAGTGAAGTTGTAGCATTAAGCATATTGCCCCACGTGGGACGAGGATATTGGACGCCGAAACCAAGGTACGACAACGAAGATTCTGTAAGCATACAACCTGCAAAATCCAGCGTCAACGTAACTATAATGACACTCATAACGTTTGGTAAAATATGTTTGAATGCAATCTTGCCCTCTTTGACGCCCATAGCCTTTGCCGCGGTGACGTATTCGTTTTCTCGTGCTGCGAGAACCTGTCCTCTAACAAGTCGTGCAAGTCCTGTCCAGCTCAAGAAACCGAGAATGCACATAATTACAACAATTCTTGTTGTTTCTGGAACCGCGCCAAATGCACCGCTGCTGATAAGCGCGGACAAAATCATAGCAAATGGTAAGAACGGAATTGCTGCAACGATTTCCGTGATACGCATAAGGAGCATATCCACCCAACCGCCGAAATAGCCTGATAAACAACCTACAATAATACCAATGATTGTTGATATAATAACGGCAATTGCACCGATTGTAAGCGTCATTCTGCCGCCACTAATGATACGTTTGAACACGTCCATACCGTTGCCGTCGGTTCCAAACAAATACCCTTTCAGCCCTGATTTGGCAACAAGTTTGTTGTTTTCGTTGACCGCGTAAGACTGATACGCACCGGCATACACTTTATTCGCTGTTTCACCGGAAATCTTACATTGCCCAAATGTATTGTCGCCCCAGGCATAAACCAATCCTTTTTTGGTGACACCGATATAGTGGCTATTTCCGGCCTCTATTTGTACGAAGTAATCGTCTTTATCGAGTCTTGGCTTCTCAACAGGATTGTCAAAAAGGAAGTCACCCGAAAAGAGAATTGTGTTGTCATCAAGAAGCACGGTTGCTCCGGCTTCGGAAACTGCAAGGTCAATGATTTTTCTGCCTCTGAGTCTGCTGGCCTGGTCAATCGCCGTTGAAGTATAATCGGATTTCAGTTTATCAAAAACACCTTTCGAACCACTGTACAGTTCCGATCCATCCTGAGTTACGCCAACAATTTGAGTCAATGAGAACTCGATATCCGAAAACTTTCTTGTGGCGAATTTTTCAATGTTTGTATATGTTTTTGCATTACCCCAAATATAAACTTTGCCGTCTTTCATCAAGATTGCCGAGGCTTGGGTGCCACAGACGACTTTTTTGACGTTTGCAACATCGATTTTCCCGCCAAACCTAAGCTCCTCGGGCATCACAACGATACTGGGGTTTTCAAGTTGTTCTTTGAGGTCGGCTTCATCCTTTACGTATTGACCAAGTTTGCTATATCCCCACGCATATACTGTGCCATCCTCGCCGATTGCAAGCACATGGTCAGTGCCCGTCGCAATGAAAGCAATCTTTGCATTTTTGACATTTTCCGGTATATCTGCAACGTCAACGCCTGAAGCATTCATTTTCGTGACGCCCCAGTGATACAACTTGCCTTCGTTAGTGATACCAAAGGTGAAGAAGCTTCGCGAGCTGATGTCTTTAACATCGTTACTCATTTCTTTTTTGACCGACAACATTTTATAGTTCGGTTCAATGTTCTTATGTGTAATCGTTCTCGACTCATCGGTGTATGTTTTCATACTTGCTCTGCCGATAAAAGCAAACAAGAACATTCCGATAAGCACACACAGTGCAATAACCGCCGTCGGTCTATGGAAGAAACTTTGGACAGTCTGTTTTGTAGGACTGGTAATTTCTTCAACCGAGAATTTGTCACCGTCGTTCCCTTTCTTGTTTTTCTTGACAAGGGACTTACTTGCGCCCATGAACATTCGCGCAATCCATCTTCCAAGCGTCGCAAAGAAACCCGCAACGACTTTGCCGATCTTTTTTAATTTGGATGCAATATCTTTTTTACTTTCGTTAGATAAATTATTCTCTGTTATTGCATTCTCTTCCTGAAGAATTGTAGTTTCGTCCCTGTTTTCGATTTCGAACGAGATGTCTTTTTGTTCTTCTTCGAGGTTTTGCTCCGATTGAATTTGTTCGATTTCGGAGGCGTTTTCAAATTTTTTCAATTCGTCTTTCTTTTTCATTTTTCGTCTCCGTTATTTATTGACGCGCACGCGCGGATCGACAAGTCCATACGCAATATCTATGAATAAGTTGCCGGCAAGTCCCAGTATGACGTAAAATAGTTGCATTATTATAACAACGTCAAAGTCGGCAGTATATAGCGATTCTATCATCAGTCTGCCCATACCATTTATACCGAAAATCTGCTCGATAACCAGCGAACCTGAAAAAATGCCCATAAACCAGCCAATAACAAGTGTGACTATAGGAATAAGTGCGTTGCGCCACGCATGTGAATAGACAACCGCTCTTTCCTTCAGTCCTTTTGCCCTTGCCGTCCTGATACAATCCATGCTGAGTGCCTCGATCATAGACGAACGTACATATCTGGTCATTCCGCCAAGCGAGCAGAACGTCATAACGATAATCGGCAACGTTATGTAATACACCTTATCTATAAACTTTTTCCACCCCGTAAAGTCGTTTCCGGGAGTTTCCATTCCACTTGGCGGGAAAGCAGGTAACAGCCAACAAAAAAACCATACAAAAACAATCGCGATAAGGAACGTTGGCAGTGAGTAGCCGATGATACTGAACACCTGCATGCTCTTATCTCCAAGCTTCCCTTTTTTGACCGCACATCTAATACCCCATGGTATTGTTATTGCAAGGGCGATTATCGTCGCAAAAACATTGATGAAAATAGTGTTTTTCATCGGTTCTTTGACAACGTTGATAACATCGTCTTTTAAGGTGTATGAATACCCGAAATTACCCTGGAGAACGCCGTTGAGTTCGCCATTGTAATATGGCGCAAGTCCCAACCAACGAAAATAGCGCAGTGCCATATTGTCCGTGTCCGTGCCGTATTTACGCTGATAGGTGAGATACAACTCTGAAAAAGCTTTCTCTCTTTCTTCCTCTGGCATGTTTTTGTACTGCGGACTTTGGATTTCCGTACGAGCTTCCGTATATGCTCTGTTGGAAGGAGTCAAATTGTACAGCACAAACATCAAAACAGACAGGATAATCAGCACGACGAACATATACAACACTCTTTTGATTATATATTTTACCATAGGCTGTCTCCTTTGCTATTGGCGCAAAAACTGCGCACAAATAAATCGTATAAACGCCGTGACGTGGTTATCAAACGCCCCGCCTGATAACCACATCACGACAATTATGCCGTGATGTGTAAAAAATATCATACGGGGGTCACCCCAAAAGAGCGACGCCCCGATATGGTATGAATGTTTATCTTATCAACTCATTCTTACGCTTTTGCAAGCATGTAGTAATCGTTGATATCTTTGATATACCATTGACTATAGTCGTCATAGTAACTGGGATTGATTGTGCAAGCCAATGAATAATCATACACCGCACTGGTGAACCCTGTCGCGAAGTTGAACATATTGTACTTCGGAGTACCGCTATAGAATCCATAGACAGGTGCCTGGTACAATTCGTCAAGCATCGGAGCAAACTGACCGATAGTAAAGCAAACTTTGAAGCCTGCTTGTGTCGCCAAAGATTTCACTTTCGTAATCTTATCAACAACAAGATCGGAAAATTCATTGTCAGCTGTACCATACCAGTTGATAACCAAGGGCATAAGATATGCATTGGGTGTTTCACCTGCTTTTGTCGGACGAACAGATTTGACCGAGCCATCCTCGTTCTTGGTAACGATTGCAGGAACAGTTCCTACCGCGCCGTCAACAGACGCAAACGTAATGTCGCTTGCCTGAATATCGCTTGCTTCGATAAGCTTATAGCGCACGCCATCTTCGTATGCCTCGCCTTTTTCATTGTAAATCCAGCCACCGGTAACGAGTTTTTCTTTTGCACTATCAAGGCTTGAAGTGTACTTGTCAAGTTCGATTTCATCTTTGACTGCTTGGTACATCCAAGATCCTGCATAATACGGACCGTCGACGACACCGCCGTAACCGCCGTTGAATTCAAGCGCAAATGCTGCTCTGTCAAGGCAATATGCCAACGCTTGACGCACCTCAGTGAATTGAACAGGGCTGAAATCTGCACGGAAGCCAAGTTTGCCGTAACCCGCACGTCCATAGTTTATGAATTTCGCATTTGAACCAGTAGAATTTGCATATTGAATTGCTTCGTCGGTCGCAGCCCCTCCGGTGATGCCTGCGATAAAGTCAAGGTTGCCGGCTTTGAAGTCAGCGAGTTGCGTCTTGGTGATTATCTTCTTGTAAACGATTGTTTCAATGGATGCTTTGGTGCCATAGACGTCGCCCTTGAAGTACGGATTCTTTTTGAGCGTTGCGGTCTTGGTTGCCGTATCATATTTATCAACAACATATGCTCCGCTATAAGGATAAGCAGTGTAAGTATTGTCGCTTGCCGTAGGAGATGCGGTTGCTTTAATGGTTGCAGCAACGGCATATTTGTCACCACTCTTTGCATAGAAACCATCCGAAAGATAAGGATATCCCTCTGCATCGTACTGAATGCTGTTGCCTGCTCCAACCCACATCGAGATGTATTCAGGTCCAAATCCAGCCTGGACTATGCTATAATAGTAGTTTGCATATTCTTCGGTTACCGTTACTTCAAATTTGTAATTATCAATCTTTTTGAAGCCCTTGAAAACCTTTGATGCGGTATCCGCATTGGTGCCGTTGTATGCTGCAAACTCTTTGTATCCGACATAAGGCAAGCCCGCTTTGTGGTCTTTACCTGCCGCCTCATTTGCAACGGGCGAAGAGAACACAAGAGGGAATACAAGGTAATTGTCAACCGTGATTGCAGAGCCATCGCTGAACTTTAAGTCGTCGTAAATCTCAATCGTAAAGGTTTTGGTGCCATTATCATTGATTTTTTCATTGTGAGATTTTACAACCATTTTGTTCCATTCATATCCGCCTTCTGCATTGGTAGTGACCGTGCTAAGACCACTGGTCAGTGTCGAGATATCAAGGTCAGCCGCACCGGGGCTACTAGCGCCAAATGCCGCATAACGGAATTTCCCAGACAGGTCGGTAGGGTTACCAATAGTTGCCTTGCCATCGGATGATTGCCACCCGATGATTGCGTTTGCAACGCCCCAATACGGGTTGGTTGCGTAATGATCGGTCAATCCGCTGAGCTTGGTGTTGTAAAGGTCATAGTATTCATTTGAGTAAAGAGGAATTTCCGGAAGGAGTGCATTCCAGCGCTCAATGAAGTACATCCACCATTTAGCATAGACATCATCTTCAGTCTGATATACGGTGCTTTCCTCAGGCACTTTAGTGTTGTAAACCATTGCCATACTAAGGAAGTCAAGACCGAGATAACGTTTTTTGGCGACGGAACTTTCAACCTCAACCCATTTGCCTGCATCATTCTTAATGCGGTCTTTTTTCTCAATGTACGGGATTCCACCCTTCTCTGCATCTTCTTTTACGTCCGCTATACTTACGTCAGCGCCATAAACGTCATACAAAGAAACAAAATCTGTGCCATATACAAGGTTGGCAAGAGAATTCTTACCAATGCCGCAATATACGCAAACATCATTTACGTATTTGTGACCGGTTGCAGGGATGGTTTCTTCTTGTTCCTCTTTGCAGATAGAGCAAGTCCTTACTTTTAAACCATTTGCAGTGCAGGTAGCTTCTTTTACAACTTCCCACTCACCCCATTCATGGTTGCAAGTTGATGGCTTGTTGCCACCTTTATCTTTGCACGCCGCAAGGACACTGAAGGAAAGCAAAAGAACCAAGATAACCGCAACTGCAGTCAGTAATTTTCTTTGCTTCATGTTTTTTACCTCCTAAAAAATATCTTTGGAAATTTTGCCAACATTGTTGGTGTCTGCCTTTTCATTTTTGCCGGATACTTATGTGTTGACTGCGTTTCTCGTCCGTCTCGTCTGCGTTTTATTGCGGACTTTATCAAAGTATTCTGACAAATTATGATGTTTCTATTATAAAGGGACTTAGCCAATCTGTAAACAATTTTTAATTATTTTTTATTTATTTTTTTGTTTTTTATGCAAATGTATATATTTTTACTCACTCTTGTTTATGCTTTTTATGCGGTTTTTTTGCATTTTCCGCGCGTTTTTCGCCGTTTCCTGCGCTACTATATTGCGCTACTATATATAAATAAATTTATTGTTATTCAAGATGTTACATTTTATATGTTGTTATATGTTGCTTTGCTTCAACACAATAAATTGATACAGCAGAAAACCCGCTTTTATCTTCTTTTTCTTTCTCGTTGTTCACCTTGTTGTTTTATGCAGTTTTTATGCATAATGTCAATATTTATGCAGTTTACTCTCAATTTCTTCTCATTCCACAAAAAAGCCTTGAAGGTTTTCGCGTTCGTTCAACTTCCAAGGCTTCACCGTTTATTACATTCACTCGCTTCTTCTTTCGGCTTAATTCTGTTTTTTCTTTTGGAAACCTATTGCTCTTTCAGAAGGTCGGCGATGATGTCGACGTTGCCGGCACCCATAATCATTATTACGTCGCCGGCTC